>ERZ859817.1115-NODE-1115-length-11351-cov-1.789749_pt1 | contig 11351 bp, 8 predicted proteins | sample MGYA00509986_ERZ859817 | MGnify/ENA primary metagenome ERZ859817 (study PRJEB30046, sample SAMN00715155) | human gut metagenome | study: EMG produced TPA metagenomics assembly of the A metagenome-wide association study of gut microbiota in type 2...
ATTTATTTTACTGAGAAGGGAAGAAGTATCTGTGAAGACGGTCATAAAAAATTTGTCATGATACAAGAAAAACTTCAAGAGTATTTTACAAAAGAGGAGCAGGAAGAACTCAAGAGACTGTTAAATAAATTTTGTGATTGTCTGGATGAACAGACAGAGATATAAAAAAAGAAAGAAAGGAAAAATCAGATGCTTAAATTATTTCGATATTTGAAAAAAGCATATGTGCCTGTCATTGCGATCGTGTTATTGCTGATTCTACAGGCGAGTTGTGACCTGACATTACCAACATTTACATCCAATATCGTCAATGTAGGTATTCAGCAAAAGGGTATTGAAGACGCAGTTCCTGATGTAATGAGAGAAGAAACATTTCTGGCATTGAAATCTCTTATGAAACAAGATGATGCAGATGATATGGAAGATGCTTATAAACTTTATACAAAAGATCAGGTAAAAGATTCTAAATATAAAGATTATAAAGACGGACGTTTATATGTCAGAAGATATATTTCCAAAAAAGACAGAGAATATCTTGATACGAGTATGTCAAAGGCAATGCTTAAGTTGTCAGCGCAGATGGCAAAACAGATTCAGGCCAATCCTCAGGCAGCAGCTTCTTTAAGCAAGAGCCAGAAAAAAATGATGGCGCAGATGAAGAATATGGATACAAAAGACATGCCAGATACGATCATCAGTCAGGCAGCGATTTCTTTTGTGACTTCAGAATACAAAGCGATCGGACTTGATATTGACCAGATGCAGACACATTATCTGTTAGTGACAGGAGCAAAGATGATCGGGCTTGCGTTCTTGATCATGGCAGCAGCAGTGAGTGTTACTTTATTGTCAGCACGTTTAGCTGCGAAACTAAGTCGTATTCTGAGAGAGAAAGTGTTTGAGAAAGTTATGTCGTTACAAACTCTGAGTTTGATAAATTCTCAACAGCCTCATGATCACAAGAAGTACGAATGATATCCAGCAGATTCAGATGTTTATGACGATGGTATTCCGTATCGTCGTATACGCACCATTAATGGGAATCGGAGGTATTTTCAAAGTATTAACAACCAATGCGAAGATGACATGGACGATCGCTATCGGTGTGATCGCGATTATGTTAGTGATTTTTGTATTATTTAAGGTAGCGATGCCAAAATTTAAGATCTTACAGAAACTGATCGACCGATTAAACTTAGTAACAAGGGAAATTCTTACTGGACTTTCCGTAATCCGTGCATTCAGTACAGAAAAACATGAAGAAGAACGTTTTGATAAAGCCAATAAAAAGCTGACAAAGACGATGTTATTTACCAACCGTGTCATGACATTTATGATGCCTTGCATGACCTTTATCATGTACGGACTGACGGTTCTGATTGTATGGGTTGCGGCACATAAGATTGATAACGGCAGTATGCAGGTGGGTGCAATGACAGCATTTATTACGTATGCAATGCAGATTGTTATGTCCTTCTTAATGCTGACGATGATGTCTGTTATGCTTCCGAGAGCGGCAGTTGCGGCAGACAGAATTGATGAAGTATTAACTGTAAAATCTGAAATTGTAGACCCTGAAAAGCCGGAAACACTTGAAAAGAAGGAAGGTGTTGTACGCTTTAACCATGTAAGCTTTAAATACCCGGGTGCAGAACACAATGCCCTTGAAGATATTGATTTTGTGGCTGAACCGGGTAAGACAACGGCGATTATCGGCAGTACGGGCTGTGGTAAATCAACGCTTGTAAACTTAATACCAAGACTTTACGATGTTACGGAAGGTTCGGTGACAATCGACGGACACGATATCCGTAACATTACCATGAATGAACTGCGTGATGAACTCGGCTTTGTGCCGCAGAAAGGTGTGCTGTTTTCCGGTACGATTGCAAGCAATCTCCGTTATGGCAGAGAAGATGCAACCGATGAAGAAATCCGTGAAGCGGCTGAAATTGCACAGGCATCGGATTTTATTGAAGAAAAAAGTGCAAAATATGACAGTCCGATTGCACAGGGCGGTTCTAACGTATCCGGTGGACAGAAACAGCGTCTGTCGATTGCAAGAGCCATTGCAAAGAATCCGAAGGTCTTCATTTTTGATGACAGTTTTTCCGCACTCGATTTAAAGACCGATGCGGCACTCCGTAAGGCACTGGCAGAAAAGGTATCCGACAGCACGGTTATTATCGTTGCACAGCGAATCAGTACGGTGCTTCATGCAGAGCAGATTCTTGTCATGGATGAAGGCAGAATCGTCGGCAGGGGAACACATGAAGAACTGCTTGCAAACTGCGAAGTATACCGTCAGATTGCAAAATCGCAGATGTCAGAAAAGGAACTCGGACTTGCGGGTGATACAGAAAGGGAGGAACAGTAATTTATGGAAAATAAAGATGTAAAAATGCCTCCGAAGACAAGAGGACCGATGAGAGGACCAGGCAGAGGTATGATGCCAGGAGAAAAAGCCAAAGACTTTAAATGGTCTATCGGCAAATTACTTGCGTATCTTGGAAATTACAAAATCGGCATTATCGTAGTGATGATTTTTGCGGCGTGTGCGACCGTGTTTAACGTTGTCGGTCCAAAGGTTTTAGGTAAAGCCACGACAGCACTTTCCGAAGGACTGATGAATAAAATCAACGGCACCGGCGGCATGGATTTTAACTATATCGGAAAAGTCCTTTTATTTGTGCTGGGATTATACAGCATCAGCGCCGTTTTCAGCTTTATACAGGGCTGGATTATGACGGGGATTACACAGAAGCTGTGTTACCGGTTAAGGAAAGAAATTTCCGAAAAAATTAACCGTATGCCGATGAAATATTTTGAAAGCAGAACTTACGGTGAAGTATTATCGCGTATTACCAATGATGTAGATACCCTCGGCATGGGTTTAAACCAGAGCATTACTACGATTATTACCGCTGTTGCAACCATGCTTGGTGTATTGGTGATGATGTTAAGCATTTCACCGCTGATGACACTGATTGCAGTCATTATTCTGCCGGTGTCAGCCGGACTGATTTCATTTGTTGTAAAGAAATCACAGAAATATTTTAAGACACAACAGGAATATTTAGGCCATATCAACGGACAGATTGAAGAAACCTACGGCGGACATACCGTTGTAAAGTCTTTTAACAAAGAGGCTTCTATGGTTAAGCAGTTTGACGAAACCAATACGGTATTGTATAAATCCGCATGGAAATCGCAGTTCCTATCCGGAATGATGCAGCCGATTATGAATTTTGTCGGAAACTTAGGCTATGCCTGTGTGGCATTAAGCGGAGGTCTTCTTGCAATTCAGGGCGCGATTACAATTGGTGATATTCAGGCATTTATCCAGTATGTTAAGAATTTCACACAGCCGATTACACAGATTGCACAGGTTATCAATCAGGTACAGTCTATGGCAGCAGCCTCCGAGAGAGTATTCGAGTTCTTAGAGGAGGAAGAAGAAGACCAGTTTGCGCAAAATCCGGTACGCTTAGATAAAATCGAAGGCTGTGTGGATTTTGAAAATGTACACTTTGGTTATAAAGAAGATCAGACAATTATCAATGATTTTACCGTACATGTAAAACCGGGTCAGAAGGTTGCCATTGTCGGTCCTACAGGTGCCGGTAAGACAACGATTGTGAAGCTGCTCATGCGTTTTTACGATGTCGGCAGCGGTGCTATTTTAGTAGACGGACACAATATCAAGGACTTTAACAGACGGGAATTAAGAGATGCGTTTGGCATGGTGCTTCAGGATACATGGCTGTATAAGGATACCATTATGGAAAATATCCGTTACGGAAGACTGGATGCAACCGATGAAGAAGTTATTGCGGCGGCAAAAGCAGCGCATGCACACCACTTTATTGAAACCCTGCCGGGGGGCTATCAGATGGAATTAAATGAAGATGCAAGCAACGTTTCACAGGGACAGAAGCAGCTGCTTACAATTGCGAGAGCAATTCTTGCAGACAATCCGATTCTGATTCTGGATGAAGCGACCTCTTCTGTGGATACCCGTACAGAGATTCAGATTCAGAATGCAATGGATAACCTGATGAAGGGCAGAACGAGCTTTGTCATTGCCCACCGTCTGTCTACGATTAAAGATGCAGACGTGATTCTTGTCATGAAGGACGGCGATATTGTAGAACAGGGAAATCATGAAGAACTTCTTGCAAAGGGCGGCTTCTATGCAGACCTTTACAATTCACAGTTTGATGAGGCAGAAAGCGCGTAAGATACGGGAATTTTGATAAAAAATGGAAGTTATTAAAGATGAATATTTAAAATATTAATTCAAAACAAAGAGTAAAAAGGAGAAACAGCCTGGCAGAGGTTTTTTCTCCTTTTTTCACGGATAGTCCTTGCAAAACTTTAGAATTTCTGTATACTTGAAATGTTAGGTGTTTTCATGGCAGAGCCGGAGGAATTTGATGAAACAGATTGCGTGGGTAAAAGTTATCCAAAACAAATATATAAAAAGATGTATGAGTATTGTGGGAATTGTAATCGTTTTACTGGGTGCCATGTTGTTATATCATATTACAGGTTTAAGAAAAAATGAATATACAAAAAAGGAGCCATTGCTTTTAAACTGGACTGTTGTCAGTGAAAATCAGACGGATACGGATGTGGATTTGAATACATTCCGCTTTGATAATATTTTAACAGACAAAAAGACATTATATTTATCCCGTACTTTTGTGGATAAAGGGCAGTTTCAATCACCGGTACTTGTGGTTCAGACGCATAATACAACGTTACGTGTTTTTGTGGACGGAGAATGTATTTACAGTTTCGGACTGGAGCGGTATGACTGCGGGAAAATGGTTGGAAGCGGCACACACAGCATTGCGATGCCTAAAGATGGAGAACGGCATGAACTGATGCTGGAATTTAAGGCAAACGGAGATTCTTATGTTACTCGGATGAATGATATTTATATTACCGATTATGCAACAATTTACACTGATTTTTTAGTGTCCAACAGAGTTACTTATGCACTTAGTGTTTGCCTTTTGTTTGTCGGATTTGTCCTGCTTTTGCTTGGAATGGTTATGATGCTGACGCGGACCTGGTTTACACATTTGATATCACTGGGAATTTGCTCGCTGATGGTAGGTTTATGGACGATGGGAAAATATAATCTCCTACAGATTTACCGGGTACCGATATGGCTGTGTACCTTTATTGAGTATGCCAGCTTGTATATCGGTCCGCCGTTCCTGCTGCTTTTTTTCAGGGATTATCCGAAAAAAGCAGACAGCAGATGTATAACGTGGATGTATTACATAATTTTCTGGGTAGATAGCTGTGTGACGGCACTTTTATTTGTGCTTCATTTTTCAGGTGTCTGGCATCTTCCGCATATGCTTCGGCTGGAACAGGCATTTGTAGCAATTACCTGTGTTTATCTGATTATATTAATGATTGCCTGTGTCAGAAAGGGAAACCGGCAGAGCAGACTGGTTATCTGTGGTGTGATTTTGTTTTTGCTGTGTATCGGAGTGGAATGGTCAGGTTATATGGCAGGAAAATACTGGGGTCATGAAATGTCATGGACAATAGGATTTTCATCATTTGGAACTGTGATTCTGATTAGTATTTTACTGCTCTCATTAAGCTGGGATATTGCGGGAAAAATGGTCGACGAAAAAGAACAGGCAGTTCTTTATAAAATGGCATATACGGATAATCTGACGGGGCTTTATAACCGCCGTTTTTGTGAAGAACGGTTAAAATCATATCGTTATAATAACATTCCATTTACAATTATTAATTTTGATATGAATGGGCTGAAAGCCACGAATGATACCCATGGGCATAGCAGTGGGGATAAGCTGATTAAGGGGTTTGCGGATATTTTAACAAAGTCGTTCGGGGACAAAGGCATCGTCGGCAGAATGGGCGGCGATGAATTTATTGTAATTGTAGAAAACATCGAAGAACTTAATTGTCAGGAAGAAATCCGACATTTTCAAAAAATTATGAGTGAGGCAAATAAAGCACAAAGCGGGTATGTTTACAGTACGGCATACGGCTATGCAGACAGTTCTGAAATTGTGTCAGACGGTGAAATACGCGATGTCAACATGGTTTACAGACTGGCGGATAACCGCATGTATGAGAATAAAAAGACATGCCATGATGCAAGAAAATAGTTAGAAAGTGGAAGGAACAAAGGAATTTATGAATAGGACTTACGACAAATTTCAGGTAGTATTACTAAGCGAAGTAAAAGGGAAAGACAGCAATGCGTTTATTTTTGAATTACGTCTTACTTCGGAGGACAATTGTCGTATCAGAATTATAGATTTTGACGCATTTGATATTGACGGAAACAAGTACAGTGCGGGAGCGGATAAAATCAGTACAACAGATGTGATTTTAGGACACAGCAAATTTTTTGCCGAAACCAAAAAGATTAATGTAAAAATCAGTTCGCAGTTTAAAGCAAGAATCGGCTGTATGGCAGTCTTAACGGTTGCCTGTATCGAAGATAAACAGCAGAGAAATTCTGTTTCCAGAGAAAAGGAACAAACCGCTGGGATTGTGTCGGTGTGGAATTTATGGAGTATGAAGGTCTTCCGGCAGCAGAAGAAGAACCGGTGGAAACAGAAGGAACTTTAGAACCGGTTGAAGAACTGACTGACAAAGCAGAAAAACAGGTACAGGCGCAGACGGAAGCACTGACACAGACTGGAGCTTCGGCAGTGAAAGAAGACGGTGAAGAACAGGCAGCAGTGGTAGTACAGGATTCTCCGGCAGAAGACATCCCGGCAGCACAGGATGAAAAAGCTGCAGCAGAATCACTTGAAGAATATCTGGAAAGAGAAGGCGCAGAGTCTGTCTTAGGGATGTCCATGAAGGAATTTGTCAATCGTTTTGCATTAGGTACACAGACAGTAGAAGATGTTTTAAAGCAGTTAAATGTCAATGTGGCGCAGGAAGAAGAACCGGCAGAAACAATCAGTCAGCCGGCGCCGGTATCCCAGCCGGAGGAAGAAGAGCAGGAGCAGTCCATAGAAGACTATTTAAACAGTCTGATTGAATTTGATGAAAAATCATCAGAAACCATCGGCCTTGCCGTTTCTAATATGAGAATCCGTGCAGAAGAACAGGGTGACACCGTCTGTCCGGTTCTTTACTGTGAGGTCAGCTATTCCAAAGAAACCTATGTATTGGTGCGCTGTCCGATGATTAAGGTGATTTTTTACGATGCAAAGGGATGTATCGACAATGTTGCCATGCATCCGGTATCCCGTATCCATACAGGTCAGGATATCGTTGAAATGGCATTTAAGAAGTCCACAGTGAAAAATTGGAAAAACAAGAGCAAAATCAAAGTACTCGTAACGCTGTAAAATAGATAAAACATTTTTTTTGGTTAAAACATAAAACATAAAAAATAAAAGAATTAAAAGAAGAAAGCTGCGCAGCCGGAACAAAAAACGGCTGTGCAGCTTATTTTATAAAGTTCTGAAAGCTTAAAGGATGGTGGCTGATATGCAGCTGGTATATGGATATAAAGGATTCTGATAATTACGGTTTTTAAAACTACATTATATTGAAATAAATATAATATCATCTTGACAAAAAAACAAAGAAGCGGTATAACATAAATAGTTTGAAATCAAAATAATGTGTTTCTGAACGAAAATAAAGTACTGTTATGGCAGATGAGAAATTACCTGCGGAATGGAGATTAATATGAATAATCAGTTACCACAACTTATATTAGGAGATGTTATTGTGCCGGTGCCGGTGATTCAGGGCGGCATGGGTGTTGGAGTGAGTCGAAGCCGTCTTGCGGGAGCAGTTGCAAAAGAAGGCGGTATCGGTGTGATATCAACAGCACAGATCGGTTATGACGAGGAAAATTTTGAAAAAAATCCGGCGGAGTGTAACCGCAGGGCAATAATAAAACACATTGCGCAGGCAAAAGAGATTGCAGGCGGAAACGGACTGGTCGGTGTGAATATCATGGTGGCATTAAAGCATTACAGACAGCACATTGAAACGGCGGTAGAAGCGGGTGCAGATGTCATTATCTGTGGTGCGGGACTGCCGGCAGATTTACCGGGAATTGCCCAAAACTATGCACGTGAGCATGGGAAAAAGATACCAAAGCTGATGCCGATTGTGTCTTCCGCGAGAGCAGCGGGAATTATTTTAAAAATGTGGGACCATCATTACCATACGGTGCCGGATTGTATTATTGTGGAAGGACCGATGGCAGGCGGACATCTTGGATTTCAGGAAAGTGTATTGGAAAATATTGAAAATATTGATTTTGACGCGATTCTTTGCGGGGTCATTGACAGCAAAAAGCCATATGAGGAGAAATACACAAAAAAGATTCCGGTTGCGGCGGCAGGCGGTATTTTTGACAGACAGGATATTGACCATGTGCTTTCATTAGGTGCAGATGCCGTACAGATTGCAAGTCGTTTTGTTGTCACTAAAGAATGTGATGCATCTGATGCATACAAACGTGCATATATTGAGGCGGGAAAGGGTAATATACAGATTGTAAAAAGTCCTGTCGGCATGCCGGGACGTGCCGTGCGCAATGCATTTATCAGACAGGTTGAGCAGCACAAACAAGAAATTACCGGCTGTTATCAGTGCCTTGAAAAATGTAATCCGAAGGAAGTGCCGTATTGCATTACACAGGCGCTGATTCACGCCGTGAAAGGCGAATTAGAGCAGGGGTTAATTTTCTGCGGTGAAAATGTTTCCAGAATCCATGAAATGACAACCGTACCGGAACTGATGCGGGAATTGACACAAGGTTGACACACCACCCTGGTATTTAGTACTATAGTAAGTGAAAAAGAACGAATGGAGAAACCAATGAAAGAATTTTTGCGTGCTAAGATTTTTGCACTTTCACAGTATCTGGAAATGTTGCTTTCGCTGATTTTAGGACTGGTTATTGTAATTCTTGCAGGGAAACTGCTGATGGACGTATTTAATCCGCAATATATTTTTGCAGGAGAAGACGTCTTTGCATATTATCTGGAAACTGCAATGAATCTTGCGATTGGTGTGGAGCTTATTAAAATGCTTTGCATGCATTCGCCGGGAACTGTTATCGAGGTCCTTTTATTTGCAATTGCAAGACAGGTTGTTGTCTCCCATTCTTCCGTGACACAGACACTGACCGGGGTATTTGCGATTGTTGTGCTGTTTGCTACAAGAAAATATCTGTTTATCCCACACGATGAGGTAGAAAAGATTACCGTACGCGGCAGTATGACCGTGGCAATGGCAAACCGTGTTGCTAAAATCAAAATACCGGAAACAGATGGGAAACTGCTCCGTGATGTGATTGAGAAGCGGATTTGTGAGGAAAGCCTTTCAAAAGAAATCGGAACCTGCGTGGATTACGATAATTTTGCATTATGCATTGCAAGTATCAGAGAAGGTAAAGTGACAAGAGTTGATATTTTAAAGAATAAGGATTGAAAAGGAGTAAGCTTATGGCAATTGTACATGTAACAAGTGAAAATTACGAAAAGGAAGTATTACAGTCTGATAAGCCGGTATTAATTGATTTCTGGGCATCATGGTGTGGACCGTGCCAGATGTTAGGACCGGTCATTGAAGAAGTTTCAGAAGAAGTGACGGATGTAAAGTTTGTAAAAGTAAGTACCGAAGAAGCACCGGAACTGGCAGAAAAATTTTCTATTATGTACATTCCGACACTGGTACTCATGGAAAATGGAACGGTTGTAAATAAATCCACAGGTTTTTTACAGAAGGAACAGATTTTAGAACTTCTGAATACAAAAAATTAAAAAAATTAAAAAAAAATTAAAATTTTTGTTGACAAATGAAGTTTGAAAGATTATCTTATTACTTAATTCAACAGTCAAATGCAGAGAACAGGAAATGACTTTTTCAAATCACCGCTCACAGAGAGCCGTAAGATGATGAGAAGCGGCAGCAAGGAATGAAAAAGCCCTCACCTGCGAGCAGTTCCGGTGAAAGGCAGTGTAATTGTATACAGCCTAGTAATTGGAATCGGTACCCATCGTTAACAGGGCATGCCATAGAGTCGGTATCCTATTGATTCTGACAGCAGTGGCAGTAGAGAGGCCGGGATATCCGGCAAGCAAAGTGGTAACGCGGAAGTAATGTTAAATCAGCCTTCGTCTTTGCACCAAATCATTTAGATTTGTGTGGAGACGAAGGCTTTTTTGATACTATGGACAATGCGTACAGAGTGTTTGACTGATGAAATATATCATAATAGGAGAGTGACATCTATGAACACTTTAGTAATTGTTTTAATTGCAGCTGTTATTTTATTCGGCGCATATGTTGTCTATGGCCGTTGGTTAGCCAACAAATGGGGAATTGACCCTAAGGCAGAAACACCGGCAGTAAAGTACAATGATGGTAAAGATTTTGTCCCGACAAACGGATGGACAGTATTTAGTCATCAGTTTTCATCTATTGCAGGTGCAGGTCCTGTAACCGGTGCAATTCAGGCAGCGGCATTTGGCTGGTTACCTGTACTCCTCTGGATTCTCATTGGTGGTGTATTCTTCGGTGCTGTTACAGACTTCGGTGCCTTATATGCTTCCGTTAAGAACGAAGGAAAGTCCATGGGTATGATTATTGAAAAGTACATCGGTAAATTCGGACGTAAGATTTTCTTACTGTTCTGCTGGTTATTTACATTAATTGTTATTGCAGCATTTGCCGATATGGTAGCCGGAACATTCAATGCGTATACAGTTGTTGACGGACAGTCACAGTTATCTGCAGCTGCTTCAACAAACGGTTCTGCCGGTATGGTATCTATCATGTTTATGGTATTTGCCGTTGTATTTGGTCTGATTCAGAAGAAATGGAATCTTTCAGGCTGGAAAGAAGCAGTTGTTGGTATCGTATTTATCATTGCTTCATTTGTAATTGGTAACTACTTCCCGATTGAATTAGGCAAGAACGCATGGAGCTATATCACATTTGTATATATCTTTTTTGCAGCAGTTCTTCCAATGTGGCTGATGAAGCAGCCTCGTGACTACATGACAACATTTATGTTCATTGCCATGATTGTCGGTGCAGCACTTGGTCTGGTTGTAGCTCATCCGTCTATGAACCTTCCGGTTTATACAGGATTTAACAATGCAAAGCTTGGAACAATGTTCCCAATCCTTTTCGTAACGGTTGCCTGCGGTGCTGTTTCAGGTTTCCACAGCCTTGTATCTTCCGGTACATCTTCTAAGACTGTAGCAAATGAAAAGGATATGCTTAAAGTTGGTTACGGCGCTATGATACTTGAAAGCTTACTTGCTGTTATCGCTCTTTGTGTTGCAGGCGCAGCCGCAGCA
>ERZ859817.1117-NODE-1117-length-11330-cov-2.194146_pt1 | contig 11330 bp, 9 predicted proteins | sample MGYA00509986_ERZ859817 | MGnify/ENA primary metagenome ERZ859817 (study PRJEB30046, sample SAMN00715155) | human gut metagenome | study: EMG produced TPA metagenomics assembly of the A metagenome-wide association study of gut microbiota in type 2...
CGGCGGCGAAGAACAATGGTCGGGTGCAGGAAATGGTACATCCTATTTTGGCTATGATTATTCCTTACTTCTTCTCCGCATACGCCAGCGCGGCCTTGACGAAGGCCACGAACAGCGGCGAGGGGCTTAACACGGTGCTTTTGTATTCGGGATGGTATTGCGTACCGACGAACCAGGGATGGTCGGGAATTTCGACCACTTCGACCAGCCCCGTATCGGGGTTCGCACCGACGGCTTTCATTCCGTGGCTCTCGAAATCCTTCAGGTATTCGCTGTTGAATTCGTAGCGGTGGCGATGACGCTCCTGAATCTGAGTCGTACCGTAAGCCTGCGCAGCTTTCGATCCCGGCACCAGCGAGCAGGGGTAAGCTCCCAGACGCATCGTGCCGCCTTTGGCGGTAATGCCCTTCTGTTCCTCCATCAGGTCGATGACCGGATGCTTCGTCGCCGGGTCCATTTCTGTCGAGGTGGCATCCTTGAAGCCCAGTACGTTGCGAGCGAATTCGATCACGGCGCACTGCATACCCAGACAGATTCCCAGGAACGGAATACGGTGAGTCCGCGCAAAGTGCACCGCTTCGATCTTCCCCTCGATTCCCCGGTTGCCGAACCCCGGAGCCACGAGAATACCGGCCATTTTGCCGAGCTTCTCCCCGACGTTCGAAGCGTCTATCTTCTCCGAATTCACGTAATGCAACTTCACCTTGCAGTCGTTCACCGCACCGGCTTGAATAAAGGACTCGCAGATCGACTTGTAAGCATCGGGAAGTTCCGTATATTTACCCACCAGGGCGATGTCGATCGTCCGCTTGGGATTCTTCACCTTATCGACGAAAGCCTGCAACGAACTCAAGTCGGGTTCCTGCTCCGACGGAAGGTCGAGCTTGCTGAGCACCACCTCGTCCAGATGCTGACGGTGCATCACCAGCGGCACTTCGTAGATCGTCGGTACGTCGATCGACTCCATCACCGCGTTGGCATCCACGTTGCAGAAGAGCGCCACCTTGCGCCTGAGCTCCGCAGAGAGCGGATGCTCGGTGCGCAGCACCAGAATATCGGGCTGCAAACCGTTCTCGAGCAAGGTCTTGACCGAATGTTGGGTCGGCTTGGTCTTCAACTCGCCGGAAGCGGCCAGGTAAGGAATGAGCGTCAGATGAACCAGCGCCGTATTGCGGGCTCCAAGCTGGTAACGCAACTGACGCACCGATTCGATGAAGGGCAGCGACTCGATGTCGCCCACCGTACCGCCGATCTCGGTGATGATTACGTCGTACTCCTTGCGCTGCGCCAACAGTTGAATGCGGCGCTTGATTTCGTCCGTGATATGAGGAATGACCTGCACGGTCTTGCCCAGGTACTCGCCCTTGCGCTCCTTGTCAATCACGCACTGATAAATCTTACCGGTGGTCACGTTGTTGGCATGGCTGGTCGTAATCGAAGTGAAACGCTCGTAATGGCCCAGGTCGAGGTCGGTTTCCGCACCGTCTTCGGTCACGTAACACTCTCCGTGCTCGTAAGGATTCAGGGTTCCGGGGTCGATATTGATATAGGGATCCAGTTTCTGAATCGTCACCGAATAGCCGCGTGCCTGCAGCAAGCGGGCGATCGACGCCGAAATAATGCCTTTACCGAGCGACGAAGCCACGCCGCCCGTCACGAAAATGTACTTGGGTTTGCTGAGTTTCATTATCTGTTTCGAATTATTTTGTTTGCACCGTCGTTTATCCGGCTCCGTTTCAACCCTTAAGCCGGAACGCCCGGTTCTCCACTTGCCTATTAAAACATCGTTCCGGAACCGCTTTCGAAGACCGCTCCGGAAACCTTCCCGCTCCGAGGGCCGGACTCACATAAAATACACCGCTATCCCCACAAAGAAGTTTCCTCACCGGAAAGGGATGTGTCAAATTGAGAAATTCGGCGCATCCCCTTTCACATGTATAAGAACAGGTAAAAATACCAAGCATCGAGGTTCACGGCGAAGAACGTGTACCCGACGTACATGATCGAGCCGTAATACCGATAATAACGAAGTAATTTGCCTGTTATGACACACCGTCTTCGGCGGGTTATTCCTTATTCTCCTCCTGATCGATGAGTTTCACTTTTTCGATAGCGGCCTGCATTTCCTGTTTGGCCCGCTCGATCTTGGCCCGCACCTCGGCGATCATCGCCTCGGCGTTCTTCGACTTGGAGAAGAATCCGATGTTGTTCTCCAACAAGGCGATATCCTGCTCCAACTGGCGGACTTTGTTGTAGAGCCGGTCGCGCTCCGTGCGCAGACGCCGGTCGCCCGAGGCCTTGAGCGAGGAGACCTTCTCCTTGAAACGGTCCATCGAACGGTCGCGCTCCGAACCGCGCAGGGTATCGAACATCTTATCGACCACCTCCTTGTAACGTTTTTGAATCGCCTCCTTCTGCTTGATGGGCACGAACCCGATTTCGCCCCAGCGACGCTGGAAATCACGAATCATCTCGAAGCCGCCCGCCAGAATATCGGCCGCAGCCATCTCCTCCAACAGAGCCTCTTTGCGACGGAGGTTCTCCCCGTACTGATCGTCCACTGCAGCGAAATGTCGGGACTTGCGCTCGAAGAAAGCGTCGCACGCCGCACGGAACCGTTTCCATATCTGGTCGGAATAGCGGCGCGACACGGCCCCCGTCTGCTTCCACTTGGCCTGCAAAGCGATCAGCTCGTCGGTCGTCTTCTTCCACTCCTCGCTGTCGCGCAGCGCTTCGGCCGCCTCGCACAACTCGGTCTTGAGCTGGAGGTTGTGCTCCATCTCGCCCTTCAACCCGGCATAATAGGCACGCTTGGCCTCGAAGAACTTGTCGCAGGCATTGCGAAACCGCTCGTAGATGGCATTGTTATCTTTCTTGGGAGCGAATCCGATCGTTTTCCAGACTTTCTGTATCTCGAAGAGCTTCTCGCTCGCCTTGTTCCACTCTTTGCGCGAAGTCAGCGGCTGCTGCGCCAGCTCTTCGGCTTTGACGCAAAGCTCGCTCTTGAGCTCCAGATTGCGGAGCTGCTCCTGCTTGATATTCTCGAAAAACTCCTGATGCTGCTTGTTGATACGGCTCGAAGCCTCCTTGAAACGATTCCACAGCACCTCTTTATATTCATTGGCCACAGGGCCGATTTCACGCCATTCGTCGTGCAACTTCTGCAGTTTGTGGAACGCTTCGACGATCGACGGTTCGAGCACCAGCGCTTCGGCCTGTTCGCACAAGGCCAGCTTCTGCTCGTAATTCTTCTTCAGGTCGAGATCGCGCAACTCCTTGTTGATCTTGATGAAATTGTAGAAATTCTCCACGTGCAGGTTGTAGGTCTCCCACAGATCCTTCACATTCTGCTGGGGCACCACCCCGGTCTCTTTCCAACGATGCTGCAACTCCCGGAACTTGTTGAAAGTCTGGTTGAGCATTTCGTCCGACGAAGCCAGCTCCTTGAGTTCCTCGATGATCTGCAACTTTATCTTGAGGTTCTCCTCCTTGGCCGCTTCGAGTCCGGCGACGAACTCGTCCCGCAGACGGCGGTACTCCCGGAAAAGATCCTTGAAACGCAACTCCGCCGGATCCGGCTCGGAAACGAATTCACCCTCCGCACCGCCGGCTTCGACAAAAGCCCTTCGTGCGGCATCGGACTCCGCCCGACGCAATTTGTAAAACGCTATCTTGAGGGCCTCCACATCCCGGCGCAGGGACTGCACCGGGCGCTCTTCGAGCATCCTGGCGAAAATCGCCAGCAACTCCTCCTTCGACTTGCCCGCCAGGTCGCTGCCGGCCGCGTCCCCGCCTGCGGCCTCCTCCTCGGGCGAAGCCTCGCCCAGGTCGAGCCCTGCGTTTTCGGCAGCCAGTGCTGCATCTTCGTCGGCGAAACTCTGTGTCGGCACGTCGGTATCGTCCGCAACTGCGGCATTCGTTTCCCCGCCATCTGCGGGCACGGAATTGTTCTGCGTATCCTCAACTACGGAAGAGTCGAGATGTTCCCCGGAAACAGGAAGAGTAGAATTTTCAGTAGCCATCTTGTCTGATTTTAATCTTACGGTTTGCAAAACCATATAAACCTTGCAAATATAACCATTTTTCCGGCCCCCGCACAGGATTTGCCGATAAATTTATTATCTTCGCAAAAATTACGCACGCTCTTATGAGTCATCGCATCCTGCTCATCGACGACGAAGACGACATCCTCGAATTCATCCGTTACAACCTGACCAAGGCGGGCTACGAAGTATATACGGCCCGCAACGGAGCCGAAGGTTTGCAACAGGCTGCGGCACATCGGCCGCACCTGATCCTGCTCGACGTGATGATGCCCACGATGGACGGCATCGAAACCTGCCGGGCCCTGCGCTGCGACCCGGCGCTGAAGGAGACGATGGTCGTCTTTCTCTCGGCCCTCGGCGAAGAGGAGCAACAGCTCGCAGGGTTCGGAGCCGGAGCCGACGACTATATTTCCAAGCCGATCAAGCCCAAACTTCTGATAAGCCGCATCCAGGCGATCCTCAAACGGGTAGCCGCCGACAAACCGGCTTCGCTGGTCATCGACCGGGAACGACATCTGGTAATCCGCAACGGAGAACGTATCGAACTGCCCCGCAAGGAGTTCGCCCTGCTCGCCCTGCTCGCCTCCTCTCCCGGAAAACTCTTCTCCCGGGAAGAGATCTACTCCCGCATCTGGGGCGACAGCGTGGTCGTCGGCGACCGCACGATCGACGTCCACGTCCGCAAAATCCGACAAAAAATCGGAGACGGACACATCTCGACCGTAAAGGGTATGGGGTACAAATACGAAAATTAACCACAGATAGTCCAAAATTTATCACAAAAATTCCGGAAAACCTTACGATCCGTAATTAAATTTTGCGTAAATTTGCAAAGTCTTAAGTAAAAACGCATTTTCGACGAAATGATCCGCGAGATCGTGGCAGTAGGAATCGGAGGGGCCCTGGGCAGTATGTCGAGGTACTTGGTATCCTACGTATGGCTGGCCGAACAGTCCCTGTTGGGCTTCCCGGCCGGCACTTTCACGGTCAATGCCGCCGGATCGTTGCTGATGGGCTTTTTGCTGGAGATGCTGGGCGCAGGAACTGCGTCGTGGCTGTTGAGCGTAGGATTCTGCGGAGGATTCACTACCTTTTCCACTTTTTCTTCCGACGTGGTGCGGATGCTTAAAAGCGGCGACTACACGGCGGCCGGACTTTGCATCGCGCTCAATTTTGCGGCATGCGTGTGCTGCATCCTGTTGGGCGCCGCATTGGGACGGTTGCTGAAACGCTGACAACGAACAAGGAAACAACAAAATAATTTTTACAAAACAACTGAAATGGTCATTTTAGTACTCAACTGCGGCAGTTCTTCGATCAAATACCAGGTGATCGACATGGAAGCCCAGTCCAGCAAACTGCTCGCCAAAGGTCTGGTCGAGCGCATCGGCCTTCCTGAAGGCGATCTCACGCACAAACCCGTCGGCAAGGAGAAGTTCGAACTCCACCAGCCGATTCCCGACCACACGACGGGCATCAGCCTGGTGCTTCAGGCCCTGACCGACCCCGTGCACGGCGTAATCCGGTCGCTCGACGAAGTGAAGGCCGTCGGTCACCGCGTAGCGCACGGCGGCGAATTTTTCCCGGAGAGCTGTCTGGTAACCAAACAGGTCCAGGAGAAGATCCGCTCACTGTTCCAGATCGCTCCACTGCACAATCCGGCCAACTTGGAAGGTATTCTTTCCATCGAAAAAGTCCTTCCCGGCGTGAAACAGGTAGCCGTATTCGACACCTCGTTCCACCAGACGCTTCCCGCAACCAACTTCATGTACGCCCTGCCCTACGAGTACTACCAGAAATACGGCATCCGCAAGTACGGCTTCCACGGCACGAGCCACAAGTTCGTCGCCCGCGAAGGCGCCAAACTCGCCGGTCTGGATATCAATAACTCCAAGATTATTACCTGTCATATCGGCAACGGCGGTTCGATCACGGCCGTGCTGAACGGCAAGTCCTACGATACCTCGATGGGCTTCTCGCCGGTCGATGGTCTGGTCATGGGCACCCGCTGCGGCAACGTCGATCCGAGCGCGGTCACCTTCATCGGCGAAAAGGAGCAAATGAGCTATGCCGAAGTGAACAACATGCTCAACAAGCAATCGGGCGTCTTCGGCGTATCGGGCGTATCGAGCGACATGCGCGACATCGACAAAGCCTATGAAGAGGGTAATCCGCGTGCGATCCTCGCCCGCGACATGTACTGCCTGCGCATCAAGAAATTCGTCGGCGAATACGCGGCCGAAATGGGCGGCGTCGATCTGATCGTTTTCACGGGCGGCGTCGGAGAGAACTCACCCGAAACCCGCAAGGAGGTCTGCGAAGGCCTCGAATTTATGGGCGTGCACTTCGACCGGAAGATCAACGAAGGTCTTCGCGGCGAAAACAAGATCATTTCCGCAGCGGATTCGAAGGTCAAGGTGGCCGTCGTTCCGACCAACGAGGAGCTGGTCATCGCCACCGACACTTACGAAATCGTCAATAAATAACCAAACAATTATATTAAAAACACACAACCCATGCAACATTTGAGTGAAATTGTCGAAGAGGCAAGAAAAAAAGGTAAGAAGCGCCTTGCAGTCGCTTACGGTCAGGACGCCCACACGCTGGCAGCCGTCTATGCAGCTTATAAGGAAGGTCTGGTAGAGCCGATTCTGTTCGGCGATCCCAAGATCATCGAGCAGGTTTGCAAGGAAGAGAATATCGATTGCAACATTTTCAAAATAATCCCCGAGAGCAACGACGTGAAGTGCGTCAATCTGGCTGTCAATGCCGTCGTTACGGGCGAGGCCGACGTACTGATGAAGGGTCTGGTTTCCACGGACAAGTACATGCGCGGCATCCTGAACAAGGACGCAGGTCTGTTCCCCCCGAAAGGCACGTTGAGCCACGTAGCGGTAGTCGAAATGCCGAACTATCCCAAGTTGCTGGTCATCTCGGACGTAGCGGTGATTCCGCAGCCCGACTTCAAACAGAAAACCATCCTGATCGGCTACCTGACGCGCATCGCCAACCTGATCGGTATCAAGACGCCGAAGATCGCCTGCATCGCACCTTCGGAGCAGCTGTTGCCGAGCGTGCTCTCCTCGACCGAAGCCGCTCTGCTCGCCAAGATGGGCGATCGCGGACAGCTGGGTAACGTCGTCATCGACGGTCCGCTGTCGCTCGACGTAGCGCTTTACAAGGAAGCCGCCGAGATCAAGAAGGTCAAGGGTTCTTCCGTCGCAGGCGATGCGGACTGCCTGCTCTTCCCCAACATCGAATCGGGCAACGTCTTCTTCAAGGCTTCCACGCACATGGGCGGCGGCGAGATCGCAGCGATGGTCATGGGAACCAAAGTTCCCTGCGTGCTGACTCGCGCGGCGACTCCAGCCTCACCAAACTCTACTCGATCGCACTGGCTTGTCTGGCCGCTAAATAATTCAGGTATCGGATTTATGGGATTCAAGATTTTAGCAATCAACCCGGGCTCGACTTCGACGAAGATCGCCCTGTATGACGACGAGCAGCCTACGCTGGCGCTCACCCTGCGCCATTCGGCCGAGGAGATCGCACGTTTCCCGCGCATCATCGACCAGCTCGACTGGCGCAAGGAGATGGTACTCGAAGCACTCGCAAAGAACAACTTCGACGTGAAGTCCCTCTCGGCCGTGATCGGTCGCGGCGGTCTGATCAAGCCGATCGAATCGGGCGTATATGAAGTAAACGCAGCTCTGAAGAACGACCTGGTGAACGCCCAGCGCGAACACGCCTCCAATCTCGGCGGCCTGATCGCCGAGCAGATCGCCCAGGCTGCCGGCGTGAAGGCTTACATCGCCGACCCGGTCGTGGTCGATGAGCTGGACGACATCGCCCGCCTGAGCGGTATTCCGGAATGCCCCCGCATTTCGATCTTCCACGCCCTGAACCAGAAAGCCATCGCACGCCGCCATGCCGAGAAGGTAGGCAAGCGTTACGAAGACCTGAACCTGGTCGTTGCCCACATGGGCGGCGGCATTTCGGTTTCGGCCCACTGCAAGGGACGGGTGATCGACACCAACAACGCCCTCGACGGCGACGGCCCGATCGCACCCGAACGTGCAGGCACGGTGCCTGCCGGAGCGCTCGTGAACCTCTGCTTTTCGGGCAAGTACAGCCAGCGCGACGTGCTGAAGATGCTCGCCGGCAAAGGCGGTCTGGTAGCTCACCTGAACCAGAACTCCGTGCAACAGATCTGCATCGACATCGAAAAGGGCGACCAGAAATCCAAAGCCGTGCTCGACGCGATGAGTTACAGCATCGCCAAGGAGATCGGCGCGATGGCTGCGGTTCTCAAAGGTCAGGTGGATGCCATCCTGCTTACGGGCGGCGTGGCGTACAACGAACCGGTGAACGACGTAATCCGCGAACACTGTTCGTTCCTCGCCCCGATCTTCATCTATCCGGGCGAAGACGAAATGGGTGCGTTGATGCTCAACGCCCTGAGTGTACTGCGCGGCGAAAGAACCCCGAAGGTTTACGCATAATAGCCTTCTCCGTTTCCGGTACCCGGCGATACCCGAACAAATTCGACATGGTTTCGCATTGATCGAAAACGGTTAAACCGGATATAAAAAAGCTCTTCCTTTACCGGAAGAGCTTTTTTACTAATTCCCACGCGACCCGCATCGCTTCGAACCGAAACACCGCTCCGACCCCAGCGAAACAGACCACGCCGACCGCCACTTTCAATAGGAACGTAGGCAGAGGTGCGAAGCTGGTGAAGTGTCCGAAAGCCCAAACCACACCGAACATCGCCGCCGTCGCAGAAGCTATAGGCAGCAACGTCCGCAGAAAACGACCTGCCGTCAGCCCCGCATACCGGGTCGTCGCGCCAAAATTGAGGATCATTTCGAAAAAAGCCATCGCCGACAGGCCCCACGTCACGGCGAGCACGCTGTGCGGGATCGTCAGGATCAGGACCAGGGTCATCACTACCTTCTTGACCACTTCCAGCCGCACGATGATCCGACCGTTGCTCTTCACCTTCAGCACATTATTCGAAACCGTAGCGATCGGAGCGAACATTCCGGCCAGCGAAATAACCTGAAAATAGGGAACCATCGGCATCCACTTCTCCCCGAGCAGACTGTCCACCATTTCAGGAGCGACGACAATCAGACCGGCCATCATCGGCAGCATCACGAAAGCGACGATCATTACTACCTGCCGGTAGCTCTCGGCGAATTTACGCTCGTCGTCCGCGATCTTGGAAAGCGCGGGAAAAGTCACGCTCTGAACGGCCTGCATGGTCGATGTCACGGGCAGCTCCTTGAGTTTCTGCGCCTGGTTGAAAAAGCCCAGCACATCCGCAGCATAGAGCTTCCCGACGAAAAGCTGGGAAACATTGTTGTAAACGGAAGAAATCAGATCGGTCGCCAGCAACCGGAAGCTATACGGAGCCATCGCACGCAGACGGCCCGCGTCGAAAGCCGCCCGAGGGCGCCAGTCGCTCAACCCCCACAGCAACATGGCCCGTACACCCATCGCCACTACCCGTTGCCCCACCAGGCTCCAGATACCGCATCCGGCCCAAGCCATACCGATAGCCACCAGTCCGCTTACGAGCGACGAAGTAAAAACGACCTTCGAAAGCCGGGCGAAACGGAACTGCCGGGTGAAAATCGTATTCTGAATCACGCACAGGGCATTGAGAGGCACAAGCAGGAACAACACCGGAGCGATCCGCACCAACTCGGGCATCCCGTAAAAACGGGCGATCCAGGGCATCGCCCCCACCAACAGCAGGTACAGCAGCACCGAAACCGCGATATTGAAGACGAATACCGACTTGTAGTCCTCCTCCGACGGCACCGCCTTTCGGATCAGGGTCTGCGAGAAACCGCTGTCCACCATCACCAGTGCCAGGGACGAAAAAACCACGGGAATAGCCATAATACCCATCTGCTCGGGCGTCAGCAACCGGAGGATGACGATACTCACCCCCATTTGCAGCAACATGGAGCCTACCTTTTCGGCAATGCTCCACGCTACACCGCTTGCGACCTTGTCCCGCAATTCACCTCCCACGACCCTTCGGATTTAGCAGCCGTCGCACACGGCATCCCGCTCGCGGAACCGTTCGGCGCTCGAAATCTCGAGGTACGAAGCGCCGTATTTCGAATCGAAGCTGCCGCCCACCACAGCCAGCAGATCGGTCGGTTCGATCGCATGCTTGCGCTGGATAAAATCCAGGGCGTCGATCACGAAGTGGTAACGATCCTGATAGCGTTCGTGCGACTGCTGTTCACGCAGGATCGGCACGACGCCGTACGAAAGAGCCAGAATACGCTGCGCATGCGGGTATAACAAACCGCCAGGACCTGACACCGGCCCCGGAAAGCGGCCAGATAACGGCCCGTGCGTCCGGTCGCGGTATCGAGCACCACATAGCGAATCGGCAAGTTCGTACTGGCCCGCACCGCCGAACGCGCCAACTGCGCCGTGATCTCGTGGTTCACGGAAACCATGTTCATATCGATCATCGGCGTAAAATGCGTTTCGTCCTTCTCGATCTCGCGGGCCACGCGCGACATCGTACTCACGGCCTCCACCGGATAGTCGCCCATAGCCGTTTCGTCGTCAACATCACGGCATCCACGCGCTCGTAAATGGCACTGGCCACGTCGCTCACCTCGGCCCGAGTCGGACGGGGCGAGCGCACCATCGAATAGAGCATCTGCGTAGCGATGATCACCGGTCGTTTGGCGGCTATGCAACGCTCCACGATACGCCGCTGCGCGTTGGGAATCGCCTCGGCCGGAAGTTCGACCCCCAGATCGCCCCGGGCGACCATCACCCCGTACGAAGCCTCGACGATTTCGTCCAGGTTGTCGATCCCCTGCTGGTTCTCGATCTTGGAGATGATCTTGATCGGACTGTCGTAACGGTCGAGAATCTCCTGCACGGCATGCACGTCCCCGGCGCTCCGCACGAAGGAGTGAGCGATGAAATCGACGTCGTTCTTCACGGCCCATTCGATGAAGCGGCGGTCTTTTTCCGTCACCGACGGCAGGTCGATCTTCATCCCCGGCACATTGACGCTCTTGCGCGACCGCAGCGTGCCGCCCCGCACGAACTCGCACATCAGCTCCTCGTCGGTCTTGTCCGTCACGCGGAGTTCCAACTCCCCGTCGGCAATCAACAACCGCGCACCGACCGCGATATCGCGTACCACCGTCGCCACGTTGAAGTAGATCGTATCGCGGGTCGAAGGTTCGCCATCGGCCGTCCCGCGCACCTTCACGCGCTCCCCGGGCTGAAAGCCAA
>ERZ859817.1118-NODE-1118-length-11325-cov-1.696362_pt1 | contig 11325 bp, 11 predicted proteins | sample MGYA00509986_ERZ859817 | MGnify/ENA primary metagenome ERZ859817 (study PRJEB30046, sample SAMN00715155) | human gut metagenome | study: EMG produced TPA metagenomics assembly of the A metagenome-wide association study of gut microbiota in type 2...
TGTTTTGCAGACAGATGGCAGTGCTTCCGTGACTTTCCCTTACCGGTCCACTCACAGTCATTTAAGTAAACTTCGTGTACTTCGGTGACATTTTCCGGCAGGGTATACTGGAATTTTTTGCTGATGCTTCTGTCGGAAATAATTGCAAGGACACTAAAACTGACGCGGGGAAAAGAGCAGATCAGATTGTTAATCCAGCCGGAAACCCCGCCGACAACGTAAGGGTAACATCCTTCAGCAATAATACATATTTTCATAAACTGCTCCTTTCCTTATTTTTTAAGCGATATGGTTACGGTATCACGCTCCGGAGTGATAAGATAAGCACCATCCTCAATCTTTTCAGCAGCGGCACCGTCGATGTCTTCAATTTCTTCATTGTGCAGGCGCAGCATAAAGAAAGTGTCTTCACTGCGGTTTTTGATTTGCAGCGTAATGGTATTACCGGTGCGCATACTGCTGTAATCCACGGCTAAAAAGGCGCGGATACGGCTGGCTGCCTGAGTGACCGTACAGCTTTGATAAACCGATTTAGGCGGTAGATAGGCTGCCAGTGCTGTCGCCGTTTTCTGGTAAAATTTATCCCACAGCACATTTTCATTCTCCTCTGTCGGATTACAGATTTCCGTACAGTCAACACCGATACTTGAATAAGCAAGTGCCGTATTTAAGCTTTTTTGTATAAAATCATTTTTATAACTGTAGGCAGTGCCGTCTGACAAGAGTTTCATTTGTAAAACATCATTTCCCACATACGCAAATAAACAATTCCCGTCATTGCTGCTTTTTTCGGTAACAATAGTCTGCAGTGTATTTGTCAGTTCCGGTGAGCCGTTTAAAACTTCGGAAATCTCACTTTCCTTTGCATAAAGAGAAAGAAAGCGGTAGTGCTGTAAAAAAGTGCGGTAAACAGAAGTATCTTTTTGCAGCTTTTCGCGGATGGAGGTATCCGTATCTCTTGTGGAAGACAGCCCGGCTTCAAACTGTTTTTCATGTAACAGGCGGAAAAAATACTCCAGTTCCTGCGATACCGGCTCGTTTCATCCTGATAATGAAACTGCGGTGTAAACAAAAAGGTAAAGCGGCTGTTTAAATACTCTGACAGTGTGGAAATATCCGGCCAGATGACATTTTCCAACACGGATGCAGTGTTGCGGCTGTAACCGGCATCCATGGCATCTTCCTGTTCAAAAGCAAGAACAGGATAATTGATAATGGAAACGGTCTGTGCATTGACAACCGGTGTAACGGCATAGTCCTTTAATTCATAAAGAATGGCATTTAAAATGCCAAATCCCCCGGTATCCGACAGGTAATCTCCGTTGACACAGAAAATGTAAGCGTTTTCAAGACTTTTCCGCCAGAATACGGCAGGACGGGCTTGTGTTTTAATCGTGCCGTATACGGAACTGTCCAGTTCTGCCGCCATATAAGTCTTGGTGGCATTTCCCGGAATATACCACGGCATATCCAGAGAAAAGTCCTGATATTTTTCTTCGTCTTCATTGTTTGCAATATACCAGGATTCACCGCCCAGTAAAAAACCGCTGTAGGCTTATAACCGGATACGGTAAGCGATGGGGACACTGCATTTGCAATGCCTAAAAAATCCATCAGGACACTGTTGTTTTCAATCGTATTAAAATCCGGCAGGCTGCACCATACAATGGATATGCCGTAACTGGTCAGCGTTGTAAGAAGAGAAAGATCGCTGTTACAGTCTCAAAGGCGGCATCAAGCAAAACCGCATCGGGCAGCTTTTCGCGGTAGGTGCGGTAATCCGAAATCTGCCGGTACGTCAAAAGATTACGCTTGGTATAGGTACACCATTGACGGATTGTTGTACCGGATGCAGAATCCGTATCGCCGATAAAGACGATAAAAGCATGCGAATCCGACAGTACGGCGGCAGAATCTGTCTGAACCGTAAATTGTGTACCGGCATCAAAAGGAGCCGTTTCATTTGCGTAGATATTTTCATCGTAACGGTTATATTTCTGTCGTACAAGACTTGATCCCTGAAACAGAAACAGTACGAGCAGCATAATACAGCTGATGGTAAAATAAATTCTCTTTGTCAACATCTGGTGATTCATAATACTCCTATTCCTGAACAATTTGCTGCGAAGCGGTGATTTTTACTGGTTATAGTTATAGTCAATCGAAAGACTAAACGGGCTGGATTCATTCTGAATCAGCCGGTAACAGATAAACTCGTCATCTTCGTAATAGACGGTCATATCCTGTGGGAACAGCTTTTGAAACTGCTCCGCCCAGTAATACATTTTGGACATGACAATCCAGCGGTTTTCCCCTTTATAAGGATTGATACCGGCACTGGAAGGAAGTGTCTTTGCAGCGCCTGTGCGGGATATGGACTGACCGCTGTCCGCATAGGAAACGGTATAATCCAGAGGGATTTTTTCTATATAAAAGTAGACATATTTCGTCGGAATAATGATCCGCTGTCCCTGCGCGGCATATTTTAAGTAACGTAAAAATGTAATCGTTTCGTAATGCTGTCCGCGCCCTGCAAGCATCTGAAGTTCGTCATTGGCGGATACAACGGTAAATGTCGTATTTCTGCGCTCGGATAAAATCTGTCCGAGGCAGGTGATGGCGCCGTTGGTTTCAAGAACACTGACACGCGGTGCGAGGATATGGCTGCGGATTGGAAATACCATACATGCGGCGGCACAGATGATTCCCGAAAGAATCAGTGAAATACCGTTTGCAGCACGCGGCTTTTTACAACTGTAAAGCACAATGCCCGCCGGTAAATCAAGAACAAGTGCATACAAAACCGTAAGCATATACGTGAGGTAAATTCTTGAACGGTTCTGATCCATAAGCTGCGGCAGACCGATATTTTTTGCATTAAACAAAATCAGCAGAAACAGCAGAAAAATACCGGTGCTGATTTGAATAAAGCCATAATCGGGCTGCTTTGCGATACACATACCGATACCTGCAAGGACTATGAGGGCACACAAGGATAAAATGACCGCAGCAAATAATGCGCCGTCCGGTGCAAAAATATCTTCCTGAATATCATTTGATAAGGTCTGGTAAAAATGCTGCAAAAAATGTGTCGTTTTTTCCAACGTGGAAACAGACGGAGTCAGCACCGGTTCAGTGTCAATATCCTGTGCCAGATTTTCCGGTTCAGGTGTTACCTCTTCTTTTGTAGTGTCCGGCAGGGCAATCTGTGATGAACCGGAAGATGATGTATTTGCTTTATTTTCGTTGCTGTCCTGATTCTGGTTTGTTCCGGAGGAAGACCTGCCGGTCAGAATATTGATGCCCCAGCCGATAGAACCCTGCATCGGTTTTCCGCAGAGTGCCCGGTAAACATCGGAAGAACCCCGATAACAACGGCTAAAAGGACAGCCCCCATCAGCCGGAGAAAATAGCGCGGCCGGAAAAAACGCACGCAAAAGCCTATCACGATGGCGGCACAGAACAGTCCGGCAATCATTGTGTCGTAAAAATGGACGGCAATCGTCATGCTGAAACACGCACATGCTGCCGCTAAATCGGTACAGATAATCCATTTTCCGGCATTTTCTTTCATATCCTTAAAAAATGCGAATAAAAAGTAAATACACGGCAGGATAAACAGCATGCCGTATTCCTGCGGCAGTGCGCTGATAAAACGGATCGTACAGTTGCCGTGGTATAATGATGGAACCAGATATAAAAACAGTCCACCATAGGCGGCAAAGGAAGAACGGCATATGCAGCGGATAAAGGTAAACAAAACCAGATGCAGATAAAAGGTCTGCACCACGGAAAACAGCCGCAGAATTACATAAGTATCTATATGAAAAACCGTATGGATATAATAAATGATGCAGTGAAATCCAAACGGGTAAACACCGGCGGCAAAAATATTGTTTTTAGACATTTCATTTATCCAGTAATTGTGTACCGGCAGGTCGGAAACCGTATAACCGTACTGCAGAATCTCATTGCTTCCATATATATAAAGAAGCCACACGGATAAAAGGGTAAATAATACATATTCTGTTTTATGCCGTCCGATGATATGAAAAATATTTTTACAGGCATTGAGCAAAATGTCTTTTATCCGTGTAAAAACAATGGCAAAGAAAGTTTTTATGCCCATCGTTTTAGAGGAAATTTTTCCAAGGAGTGCAAGCTGCCGGATTCCCCATGCCTTAAATGCTTTCCGGTACTGAATAATAATGACGGCAAAGACAGGCATAACCGTAAATATAAGCAGTGTATATATAGAAGAAATATGCAGAAGCTGCAATATAAAAACGAGGTTCATAATGTAAAAATTACTGACAGTAATATCTAACATCAGCCGTTCACCGGTTCTTCTGCCTTTATATTTTTGATGAAAAACCAGTTCTGGCAGTACAACCGTAAGGACTGTATAAATTATAAAAAGGCATACTGCCTGTAAAATCGTATGTACGGTCATAATGGTTATCCTCGTTTCCAATGAAATAATGTAAGTGTCAAAAGGTTTTAAATGCGGTTAAATATACGGAACAGTTCCAAAGTATCGTTATCAATCGGAATATCCGACTGGCGCAGGGCTTCCAATACATCAAAGAACCGTTTGCGGTCTTTGGTGGTATAGTAAAGCTGAAGCAGACACTTATAAGGAATTAAAGTTCCGGCAAGTTCATGTCTTGCAGTTTCACACCAGTGTGCGGCTGCGTCATACTCTTTTACGGCATCCCTCCTCTTTTCGGGCAAGCAGCTGCTGGACAAGCCATTCGTAATAGACGGGACGGGCTGCGGTTCCATCTTTCTGACAGAGTGTATGCATGGCATCTTCCAGAATGTGAACATAAGTGGCATATTCTGAAAATGGAAAGACGTTCTGTTTTAAAATCGGAACCATCTGCTCAATGAGTTCTGCCGCAGTTTTTCCAGCATCTTTTTCATCTGCCAGCATTTCTTTGTGCTTTTGGGAAACACTGTTTCTGAAAGCACCCAGTTCGTCACGCAGGGCACTGGCAGCATAATGGGATACTTCGGAATCTGCACTGTTTAATGCAAGTGATATTGAACCGAGGGAATCCCTGTAATCGTTTCGCAAAACGTTCATCATGAGCTGGCGCTGGTTTTTATAATCGCTGACCGCAATGGTCTCTTCAATCGGTGCAATATTACGTTCACGCTCTAAATCGCTGCGTTCAACCTGCCTGATTTTTTCCTTATTAAAAATAACATCGGACAAATCAACTTTTTTGTGAAACAGCAGTTTATGAAAAAGCATGCTGCATACAAAATACAAAATACCAATTACCGGACAGAAAAGCATCAGGAAAAAACGGATAAAAACAAGCATTTTTCCTTTTTTAGTCCGCCGGGCTGTCAGCATTCCCCAAATCAGATATGCGGCTGTATTAAAAAGCAGCACCGCACATAGTAATAAATTGGTAGTAGACATAGTTGCTCCATTCTGCCGGATGGCAAATCCTAATCTTTAATGTCGGTTACAAGGCGGTAGCTATAGCCCGCTTCAGCGATTCGCTGCGTGACATAGCCTGCATCCTTCGGACTGGTGTTTGCAAGCAGGACATAAAGAAATCCGTCGTTAATACTACCCAGATAATCCGAGTTACGGAACAGACGTTCTAATGCACGGCTGGCATGTGCAATACCCTCTGCTTTCGGTGTAATCTGTATCAGTGAACAGTCCGTGAGTCCTTTTTGCTGCGCATGCAGAAATGCTTTTAACAGAGTGCGGAATGCTGCGGGTTCTAAAATCTTTGTGCCGTTGATATAGCGTTCATGCTCCAGCACATCAATATAGCGGTTTGCACGCAGTACGGCATTCTGAATCAGGTACCCGTAACCTGAAAGCGGTTCATAAAGGAGAGATTTAAGCGATCCCATGAAATATCCCACAACATAATAATAGATTGGATTTCATCATTGGATAAAATCGCAGCTGCCATAAGCGGAACATTTTCCGTTAATTGTCTGTTGACAAAAACAGTACGGTTTTTAAACGCTTCAACCATCTGCGTGTATTCTGTATAGGCAATTGAATTGCCAAGTCGGCGGGCAGATTCCGAGGTAGAGGACATCAGCCGCGCATAATTTCTGTTGGATACATTGTAAATTGCAACGTCACGGCAGTCCATCAGCTGTGAAACAACTTCCGCCGCATGGAAGAATACGCTTTCAGGTTCATCACTGTCCAGTGAGGAAGTAATTTCAAAAATTTTCCCGATACTGTCGCTTTGGTTTACAACCTGTGTTTCAAGGTCATTTTTTAGGCGGGTATTGATTGCATTAATTTCTTCAATATCCTTTAAACGGTTATTTAAATAGGTTATCTCATCCGCTTTGTCAGCCTTCATGGAAGAAAGCTGGTCACGCAGGTAGCCGACACTTAAACCCAGAATCATCAGCTGCGCAATCCATACATAAGTATTGTAATCCAATGCGACTTCAAAACCGGTGCGGTGGTACATCTGCCGGAAAAAATATCCGCCAATTGAAAGAATGGCTGAAAAAGAAGCCTGTTGCTGGCCATATACAATCGCAAATAAAAGTACATATAATAAGTAACAGTCCAGCCGTGCAAAATAGGCACTTTCCGTTACACGGTTATTTATCATAAAAAACGGAATAAAGCAGATCATATTTTCAATAAACGGCAGCGCTGCCTGAAAAATATGAGCCAGCCATTTCTTTACATTATGTTTTGTACTGGTCGTTTCTTTATTTATTATCAACTGCTTTTTATGTTTCTGAATATGTTTGCAAAGCATCTGGATACAGGCCTTTGCATCGTAAAAACAGGTGCAGGAAACTTCATCTGCGAGGTTATATGGCAGACGGCTGTCAATCCACAGCGTTTCATCTCCGGTATTCTGCTCACGGTGTGTCGAAAGTGCGAGGCACGAATCAATCTGCAGACAGAGTTCATTGGCAGAAATGCCGTTGTCCGCGCCCATATAGTAAAAATGGTGTTTTAAATCGTCCGCTTTTACCAGACGGTATAAAAATTCTGTCATATCTGACAGATAAAACGGCATATACAAGTCTTTGGATAAAGTAATTTTTTTTTCTGTCAGGGCTTCCATACAAAGCTCTGATAAACAAAAGTCTGCCTCGTCTGCGGATTTTGGCAGATAACAAAGTTCATTAATACGCAGTGTCAGGATATCCAGACCGGTTGTTTCCTTATAATTACAGCAGATTTCCTCTCCGTTTTTTAATGCATTTGCCTTGCAGGCTGCGGCATAGTTTTCATGGAAACAGTTTTCCGGTTCTGCCATCTGTTTTGTAATTGCAGTATATTCATCCTCCGTAATCCGGGATATTTCATCAGAAGACAGATAGATAAAACGTCCGTATTGTAAAAGGGAATATGCGGTTAAAATGTTATACAGCCCGCTGCAATAAGATGTAATTTCACGAAATCCGTTTTCCCAGTGATAGTTGCTGTCAAAGGCACCGGTAAAAATCGTTACATCCGGGCGTACGCTTTCAAACACTTCTTTAATACAATTGTTCTCATAAGAAAAATGATACTGCTCATATACGTGTTTATATTTATTGTGATATTGATGGGAGCCGGTTAACACGTATAACTTCAGACCTTCTTTGTTGAATTTCTGAAGTAAAGCATTGACTACGGTATTACAGCCGCCAATGATGAATACTTTCATAGTTCCTCCATACAGCCGTTTTGTTTTAACAGTAAAATAAATTCTTTTGTATCCTGTAAGGCATTTTCATATGAAATATGATACAGTCCGGAAATTGTTTCTGCTGTTTCTTCTATTGAAAAGTGTTTTTTTAAACAAATCCAGATATGGTATCCGGTTTCATTTGTCATATCAGGTGCATGATAAGAAGCATCTGCATATAGGTGGATGTCTGTGGAAATAATCCAGTACGAACCACAGGCATAGCGGATGGTTAAATCCTTACGAATCATTTTGATTTCACCTCTGTAAAAAACTGCATTTATTATAGTATATTTGCAAATACCTGTAAAGATTGCAATCCATTATTAAAGTCATTATTACTAAGAAGCATTTTACGATTCGCGGATTTGTATAATGCTATAGTCAGCACTGCCCAATGCATCCGTGACGTGGACAATATGCCGGTAACGGGACAGCCATTTTGTTGTGATGCCCCCGTATGCGGCTGCTTCATCTTCGGATGCGCCTCCTGCAAGCATATATTTAAAAGCACTGTGGCGCAAATCCTGAAAAGTAAAATGCTTGTGAATCTTTTGACATTCCATGCCAAGTTCAATATAGTGGTTTAAAATGCGCTGGGCATCACGGACTTTTAAACGTGTCTGATGTTTGTTATAAAAAACAGCACCTTCAATACGGTTATATTTTTCAATATATGTCTGCAAGAGGTCATTTATGTCTTTTGGAAGACGGATAATACGGCTTGTTTTGCGGGAAGGCGGAAACTGGATACAAAACCGTTCCTGCACATCAATGACAATGTGTTCTACATCCAATTTACTGATTTCACTGCTGGTTAATCCGCATTTTACAGCCAGTGAAAAGACTAAAAATGCCGTATCATCATCTGCATCTGCGGCAAGCTCTAACAAAGCATTGATTTCAGAGTCTGTAGGAAGATTTTCTTCCAACAGTGTTTTATCCTGATCCGGCACAATGATGTCATTAAAGTAATTATAATAGGAAATGCCTTGCTGCTCACGGCGGTAACGGATATATTCACATAGACTGCGCATAACCGAAATGCGCATGACCAGTGTGTTGTAAGACAATTTTTTCTGTGTATATCGGGCATTTAATTCATTGATATAACATTCCGCAGCTTCTTTTGTAAGCTTTAACGGATCTGTTTTTGTAAGCTTTGTAAAATTTCTGATGATATTTAGGTATTCTTTTCTGGTTCTTGCGGATAAATTCGTCTGATAAAAAGTCCAGATGGAACTATTGAATTCATCACTTAATTCATCTGCTATATTTGCAGGGGTGGTTTCAGCCATTTTCAAAACGTCCTTTCTTTATTTATTTTGCAACATAAGTCATTTTACTATAATTGACCACATATGTCTATATGTTTACAAAACAACTCCCCTCTCCACATATCATAAAATCCACAAACCTATAATTAAGAAAGGCTTCCAAAACGGCACTCTCACCATTTGCATTTTTTCCTCATTTTATTTATAATGTTTATTAATTATGGACACATATTGAACTTCAACAGAATGGAGATTTTATTTTTATGGAACAATACTCAAGACGTTTTATCGAAGAATTGGAAAAACATATCGATCCTACTATCATCGAATTTTTTGAAAAGAAAAGAAATTTATTAAAATTTCCATGTAACAGCATGACGGAATTAATAGATGAAACCTTAATGAACTATCTGGAAGGTAAAACCAGTCGTGAAGATTAATTCCCGTTATCAATAAAATTAAAAAATCGCGTTTACAAAAAAGAGCCCGCTGGTACAAATCCTACATTACGGATATCGAAACCATGACACTTGACGATCCGAAGCACCCTGTCGCTTCCATCATCAATATGGCACGCTCTCTCCCAATTGACCAGTATGTCAATATTTTTGGTGATAAAGAACTGGACGAAATTATTGAAGAATACAAAGAACGTGCGACTGTCTGGAAAAATGATACCAACAGCCTGCTGATTTCGTTTCCTGGAATTGCTTCTTTTACGAACAATTCTATCTACAACTCATTAAAAAATGATTTAATGATTAATGCATGGAAATATATCGAAACCGATTTAGCCGGAAATATTGATTCTTACCTCAGAATGTTTCCGGAGGAGCTATTGGAAAAACCGCTTTTTAGTCCTTCCTCATTTACTCTGATGATGGAAACTGCATCCAATAATCTTTTAAAAGAAATTATCACGGATGACAACGGTGAGGAATTACTTGAAGTAACTGTAAATAACGGAAAACTCACTCCGCCAAAATCAATGGACAGCAATGATTTAAAACTAGTAAATGCCTTTATTTCCAATATTAATATGCAGGAATTTTCAAAAGAGAAATCCGTGGTTGTCGATTTGAATACACTTGGCAAGGAAGTAGTTGATTACCATGTCGGAAAAAATGTACTGAATAAAATTTCCAATTCCTGCCGCAAGCTGGTTGAGTACAACTTCTCTTATGAAGAAGAAGGCAGTAAAATGTATTTCAACTTATTTGATAATATTACAATCAAGGAAGATGCCGAACGTCCTTATGCAATTGCCCAGTTCGGTGAAATTTTAAGTAATGCCATTATTCAGAAAAAACTGATTTCCATTACTTCCGCTTCTTATGATATTTTAACAAATAACCTGTCCCGGATTATCTGCTATGCCATGAAACGCGAACAGATTGCAAACCAGGAAACAAAAATGAATGAATACAGCTATACTTATTTTCAAAAAATTGTCCGTTTTAAATTAAAAAATAAAAAGAAAAATATGCAGCTGATTCAGGAAAGTCTTCAGGAATTTGTAGAAAATCAGATTGCTATCAAACACTTTGAATTAAGAAACGGTATCTTCATTATTCAGTTTCTGCCACTCTCCGATGCCGAAATTGAAGACTTGAATTTTGACCGGACAAAGCTCATTCAATCCAATCGTGAATTATAATGTCTACATTTTTTATTTTAGCAGCCTTCTACCGTGAGGCTGCTTCTTTTTATATTCCGGAAACGCTTTTATATTTTTCATGCTGTTTTACGCATTTTTATTATTTTTGTCGTTTTTTTCATTAAATAACACCTTTTAATATGCATAAACCCTCACAAAAACTGAGTATTTACTATTCCTTTACTTCGCTTATTTCCATTATTTTTTCAATCGTCATCAAAAATGTAGATAATTTTAGAGTAAAACTCAAAAAGAACTTTTTCCGGCATTTTCAAAATGTAGTGATTTTTAGAGTAAAATTTAAAAATGTAGTCATTTTTAGAGTAAATCGTAATACAAGCATACAGAAAATCCCCTTTTTTTAGCATTAAAAAAATAAAAAATAACTTATTGATATTGTTTTTCTACATTTTTATTGGGCTGTTTTTACTTTGGTTGTCTACATTTTTGGCTTAAACAAGCCTTTTGTGCATTTTGCACATAAAAAATTTATTACAAAATTGGGAATGTAGATAAATTTAGAGTAAAATCTCAAAAATTTTAATTTCTCTTCTACAAAAAAAATCTCAAGAAATTATGTAGACAAATTTAGAGTAATCTAACTTACTTTTTCAAAAAATGTAGACAAAAAAATCAAAAAAAATTTGATTTCATGTAAAATGTGGATAAAAAACTAGTAAAACACTTCATTTGATTTTCA
>ERZ859817.1121-NODE-1121-length-11283-cov-1.558069_pt1 | contig 11283 bp, 12 predicted proteins | sample MGYA00509986_ERZ859817 | MGnify/ENA primary metagenome ERZ859817 (study PRJEB30046, sample SAMN00715155) | human gut metagenome | study: EMG produced TPA metagenomics assembly of the A metagenome-wide association study of gut microbiota in type 2...
AAGACCATAGCATCGCTCAGAACATCAACTATGCTGCGATGAGGCGCACAGCTTGCAGATACTGCAAAAGCAAGTGTTGGTGAAATCAGATCCTGGTCAGCCATGTACCGTAGAAGCTGACGAAGCTTGGTTCCATATGCATTTTTACTTTCCGGGGTCGAGTGGACATCATGGTTATGAAATGCTTTAACCACATCGGGTGTTATGGAGACTGGATTATCTATTCCATTATCTTCAAGATATTTGAAGAAACTGCATCCGGCTGCCCTGCATATGGTAAGTGTCTTATCGGTCATTCCATCCCGCCTGCGGCTTTCTATGAAACCATCAAGGATGCTTTTGCTCCATGATGGAAGATGATCAGATGCACGCATCGGCTCAGCGATTATATTGGATTCCATTATGCCCTGGAGATACTTTTCAAACATTCTGATAGTGTGAGAACGATGAGCTGATCCGGAACTGCTGGCTTTGATCTGATTCGGGCAATCCGGGAGTATATCTATCCATGATGTCACAGTTTCTGCCGAGTGTTCCAGATGGTTAAGTTCCAGGAACATGAAATACCATGTGAAATCATTGCGATAAACAGCTTTTGATGATTTCATGTATTTCCAATCGTCCAAAGCGTCAAGATATTCATCGGCTTTAAGAGCGAGAGGTATACTCGGATGAAATGCGGTACCTGTTTTAGAAAGTCTCATCTCAAGCAGTATTTCAACGTTCTCACCAAAAAGAACCCGCTGGTAACACTCTGGCACATCACCTCTGCGGTGAAGATATTTCATAAGTGCTGTCATGGCACATACGGCGTTCTGACGTCTGGCAAGAGATTTACAGGATTTGCAGTAAGTATTCCAGTATTCGATAAGAGTATCTATGGTTATTGCTTCCGGCTCTGTAACTCCCAGGGAAGTAGCAAGCCTGAAGAACTCCTTGATGGCAACAGAATACGTATGGTAATAGCAGGGATTCTGTGTGGTCGCATAGTATTCTTCCAGCTCATATGTCAGGCGAAAAAAGGATTCCGATATTCCGCTCCGGCAGAAAAAACTGTCTTCTGAGCGGCAGAAAGAACTTTTGATATCTCCAAAGAGCAGGTAATGCTCGAGGCGGAACAGGGCATTTCTATATTGAGAACACGTCTCATAGGAAATTTCCCGTTTTTTAATCTCAAGCCAATCCAGTGCGGCATCCATTGAAAAAGGAATGCCCTTATCCATCAGGTACTTGAAGAGTGTAGCATAACAGGTTCTGTGCATGTCTATATTTTTACATGCACTGTCTGGCTGTTTCATCATATTGAGAACTGATGAAATAGCATCTAAATAGTTTATTTGCATATCAAATGCGCTCCTTTCCGGTTTCCCATTCGAGGGGAAAACCTGATAATAGCGTATCTGATAATGCTCATCTTTTTTACAAGAAAGTGAGGATTTATGGAAAATAATTTAAAAGATCAACATTATAAAAACATGGGTATAATGCTTCAACCTCTTTTGTCAGACGGTCTTTTTCTACACCCAGACTTTCCATGATTTCCTTGTCATGCAGTTTAGCATGGGCTGTTTCATGAATAGTAGTCTTTAAGGTCTGACTTTCACTGAGCCCTTTTTTGATCACGATTTCCTTGTCTGCATTGTGATAATATCCATTACATTGCCATCGATCTCATCGAATCGTATCGGTACTGGGGATATTTTCTGAATAGCCTGCATGAAAGAATCAAAATCCTGTACAGCTGCAGTCAGTAATTCTGGTGCCAGTGTCTGGATCGGTTCTCCGGATGTCTGAGCAATATCAAATACCGTAACTGCTTTAAAATGCGGAACTGTAACTTCCACCTGTTCAGTCTTAGGTTTTCCATCGGTTCCCATGATCGGTCGCTGATTTTCATCCAGAACCTCTTTTTCCTTCATTTTCTTATATGGTGCCGGGGCAATGATTGTAATTCCTTTTTCACCTTTCATGACCTGTCTACCCATGGACTGCCAGTTTTTGTAGCTGGTAACAAGTGTGGCATCCGGTCGCTGCATAGCGATCAGCATTGTATTGTTAAAGGAATAATTGTGAAACTTTGCCATGGTTTTAAGAAATTCCTGATAGCGGTTACTTGTAAATAGTTCTTCCACACCGGATTCCAGTGACTGCATAATGCTGTCCATATCTTTTCCCTGGACCGGCAGTGGAATAGTAGTAGTTTTGTTTTGTTCTGTCATAATACTCCTTTCCAAAAACGCCCTACGACATTGTGCTTATGCCGCAGGGCTTTTTATTAGTTGATGAGATGATTATTTTTTATTAAAGTTCCATATCGTGTTTCTTTGTTTTCGGTTTCTGATCCGGCTGTTCTTTTCCAACTTTCTCTGTTTTTGCAGCCTGCGCTTCTTTTTCTTTCTGACGTTCTGTGAACCTCTCTGCCTTTTCAAAGACGTGATCCTTTGTATCAAAGTGATATACATCATTGGTAAGGCGTTCTGCTGGTGCTACCTGAGTGGCATTGACTTCTTTTACCATATCTCTTAACATTTCCGCATCCACTTGCCCGTCATCCGGCAAGATCAGCATTTGATGGATGGATGATGGCAAAATGAAGAAATTATTTCCCAGAAGTTCCCCCATGTTATCCATGAATTCCGGATAAAAGATCACACCGGCTCCATCAATTCTGTCTGTATTTGTAACAACAAAGAATGTCGGCATCTCGCTTGACTCCTGCAATGTTTCTAGCAGCATTTCACGTTCATCTGGTGTCAGCATGAAAATATTTTTCTGATATATTTCATCTATCAGTACACCTATACTTGATACCTCTGGGACCATGACACGCGGTGAACTTTTCATAGCGTCTTCATGAATCTGCTCCTGTGTCACTCCATATTCCTTCATCATTTCATTTGTAATCAGCATGGAACTTAATCCATCCTGATCCTTGCCTACTGCCACATGATAGGTAATTGCAAGATCTTCCTTTAGTTGGTGTGGCACAATTTCGAGGACTTCCTTATTTGCTTCGGCTGATGACACACGGATAAACAGCTTGTCCTTCACATTTTCATAATTTAAAATAGCTTTCAGATCAACCTGTATCGGTGCCTCAAGGACTATATCTGCAATCTTTCTGCATACAGTTTCCATTGTTACGCTAGGCTGTGTTTTATATGCTTCATACAGCTGGTTAAGATTGATCGTCGGGGTAAGCAGCTCACCTTCTTTTCTCACCATCAGTCCCGTATAGGCACGGTTCAGTTTATGACACTCCATCGTTGATACCTCTGCATTCTCATAATCCTTTGGTAAAAAGAGTTTGATATTGTCCTTTACTTCATTTACAAATTCATTAAAATTCATTCTTCGTTTCCTCCTCTAATCTGTTTTTCTTATTTCTTTTTGCTTTTGTTTTTTGGTTTCTTTTTGGGAAAGGATAAAGAAAAATTCACCTTTCCGGTTTCATCTGTATCCATATGGAGATCTGCCTCAAAGTACATATTTTTCTTTCTGGAATACAGGTCTTTCACATGCACACTTCCGTTTTTCAGAAGTTCTGCAGCCATCTTTTTATCCATGGTTTTTTCCATGCTCTGCAGATAGCGGTTGTCTTTCCAGAGAGCAAAGTGACAATCATGGTTGCTGCAATAGAAGTTGGTTTTACTTTCATATACCAGGCTTCCACATACCGGACAGGTTCCAATGCTTTCTCTGGTCTGAAATCTTCTTGTTTCTTCTTCGGAAATCGCATCGCATCCATTCAGCATCATGGTCAGCATGTTTTTGATCCCAGTCATAAACTGTTCCGGTGCAATCTCTCCATGCTCCATCAAGAGCAACTGGTTTTCCCATTCTGCAGTCATACTTGCAGATTTCAGGAAGTCTGGCAGGATCTCAACAAGGACTTTTCCATCATCTGTTGGAAGGATCTGTTTTCCTTTTCGGGTGGCATATTGGGAATAGATCAGTTTTTCGATGATACCGGCTCTTGTTGCCGGAGTTCCTAATCCTTTCTTTTCCGTATCTTCATCGAATTCCTTATTTCCAGCTGTTTCCATTGCCGCAAGGAGAGTATCTTCGCTGTATGGTTTTGGTGGCGATGTAAAATGTTCTGTCTTTTCTGCAGCTACAGCATAGAAAGTCTGTCCCTGGGTTACTTTCGGCATCCTCTCTTTCATTTCCTGATCCGGATCTACGATTGCCATGCGGTCCTTATTCTTGAAGCAGTTTTCAAAGAGTTTCCATCCATCCTGCAGAACAATCTTTCCTTTTGCTTTGAAGATTTCTCCCTGGCATTCCACTTCAATCTCTGTTTCCTGGTAAATGTGATCCTTACTCATTGCCATGACCGTATGGACTGCAATCAGGAAGAGAATCTTTTCTTCCCAGGATTTCAGTTCATCCAGATGGCTGGATGCAAGCTCCATCGTTGGGATGATTGCATGGTGATTGTCACTTTGCTGTTATTCATGACTTTCTTCACATCTGGCTGCTCCGGCTGATCAAACGGACCTGTCAGCTGATATTTCTCATAAATCTGACGAACCACATTTCTTGCGGTCTGTTCCATATCTTCGGTCAGATACTGGCTGTCTGTTCTTGGATAAGTGATCAGTTTCTTTTCGTACAGGCTCTGAGCGGTATCCAGTGTCTGTTTGGCTGTCATTCCATAGATACGGTTTGCTTCTCTCTGCAGTGTGGTCAGGTCATAAAGTTTTGGTGCTTTTACTTTCTTTTCCGTTTCTTTTACTGCAGTGACAATAGCTTCATTTCCATGGCATCTGCTTCTTAACTGTTCCGCCTCATCCGGATCAAAGATCTTTGGCTTTACTGCCGGAATTCCGTCACAATCCAGTTCTACATTGAAATACTTTTCTTTCTGGAAATTGCTGATCTGTCCGGCACGTTCCACCAACATGGCAAGTGTCGGTGTCTGAACCCTCCAACGGTCAGCTTTTTGAAGTACTTTGTGGTGTAAGCTCTGGTTGCATTCATTCCTACCAGCCAGTCAGCCTGAGAACGGCATACAGCAGCTTCGGCCAGATGTCGGTATTCCTCTGCGGATCTCAGATGCTGCATTCCATCAAGGATTGCTGAATCTTCCAGCGAACTGATCCATAATCGTTTCACAGGCTTTTTACTTCCGGATAAGTCATAGACATGTTTGAAGATTAATTCTCCTTCACGTCCGGCATCACAGGCATTTACGACGTATTCAATTTCCGGACTGTTGAGCAGTCTTTTTAAGATATAGAACTGATCTTTCTTATCTTCTGAGACTGTAACTTTCCAGTCTTTCGGGATGATCGGGAGATCTTCATATCTCCACTGGTTAAATTTCTCATCGTAAGCATCCGGTGAAACATATTCGGCCAGATGTCCGAAGCACCAGCTGACCATACAGTCGGTTCCTTGTAAATATCCGTCTTCTCGTTCCTGTGCTCCAATCACTTCTGCGATTGCTCTTGATACACTTGGTTTTTCTGCAATTACTAAATACATGATGTATTACCTCCTTCATATAACGAAACGGAGAGAGCATGTTTTACAGCCCCCTCCGCTAAAAAAGTTTATTTATTTTTCATTTTCTTCAAAATCTTCGTCTTCAGACTCTTCCTCATCCGGAACTTCTTCCAGTCCACCTGTTTCCAAACCTTCCGGCTGATCATCCTCATCTTCCTCTTTTTTAGGTTTATAGATCTTGAAGTAGTAGTAAGCTGCCACACCGCCGAGAGCCAAAATCAGGATTGTTGCCATTGCACCCATATTGGTTTTTGCAGATGCTGTTTTCTCCGGATCAATGGTAGCTTCCTTGTCTACATCCTCATTATTTGTTTCATCCAGCACTACCTTTGATTTATCTGGCTGTGGTGTTACGACAGTAGCAGTGCTGTCTTTATCCAGAAATTCGGACAGATCATTCTCATCAATCTGGGATAACATATAGACATTCTGTGATGTGGCACTACGGTCGATCACGATATAGAAAGTGTTGTTATTCTTCGTTGTAACCGTAAGAAATTCCTTTGTGGAATCATCGGTAATGTCATCCTTGACTTCACCATTGCCAGGTGTCGTAAATGCAGTTCCCTTGTCTGTTCCATCTTCCGGCAGCACCTCGTTTTTGTTTGTCGCCTCGTCCTTTTTCTCTTCTTTGTCTGTTGACTGTTCCGTCTGAGTTGTCTCTACTTTGGATGCCTCTGCCGATTCATCCACATAGGCAAATGCTGTGGTTGATGCCGTAAAAAGCATCATGACTCCCAACAGCAGTCCTGCCATTTTCTTATTCATTTTCTTCCATTTCACCATTCTGATATTCCTCCTTATTTTCTTCTGTGAATACAAAGGAGCCTGAACCTTCATCGTCAGACTCCCTGCTTACCTGAAATTTAACTTTTCCACTCTGGATACCATCCAAAAGATCATATAACTGATCATTATCCATCTTCATACCGCGGATGCACCTGATCATCTCATTGTCCTCTTCCTGCTTTAATGCAGCCTGGACACCCCTAAGATATTGCTGCAGATCCGCGATCTTTTTCTCTGTCTTGGCAATCTCATCCAGATATTTTTTAATCTTTTTATTCAAACTTTCACCTCCCTTCGTTCACCCCTTTATGGCAGTCTTCCAAAGCACATGAAATGTTGCTGCCAGTAGGATGTGCTGATATTTGAGTAATGGATCGGATCCCCGCAATGGATCATCGTATTGTTACCGACATAGATACCCACATGGCTTGCACCGGATGTGTTATACGTTCCCTGGAAGAAAATCAGATCTCCTGGTTTTGCTTCTCCCGGTGATACATAAGTACATACGCCTCTTAATCCTTCTGCGGTCAACCGTCCATAGTTCCAGCCATTACCACAATGGTTAATGACATAGGATACGAAACCTGAGCAGTCAAATCCAGATGGAGAGTAGCCACCCCATACATAAGGTACTCCCAGATATTTTTCTGCTTCTCGGATCATCCGGGCAAATTCTTCATCCTGCAGTGCTTCCGGTGGAATCTCATAACTCATTCCATTACCGCCTAATCCACTGGTCACATTGTTTACATCCCACAGATAATTTCTGTTTCCATAGGTCGTATTTAATGCATTATAGATGATCAGCTGCTCCGCATTCAGATTGGCTCTTGCCACAGCGTCAAAGCTTCCATTTGTCAGTGTCACATATAGAATTTTCTTAGTGCTTGTACTGGTAACCGTTACTTCCTGACTGCCATTGTCATCTGCGATATAGGCTTCCCAGGTCTGATGTCCATGAGCAGAAGCGGCAGCATGGTTATCATAGTAAACGTCAAACTGCACACCATATCGTGCAAAGGCTCCGGTATCCTCAACTGTGTATTCCACACCATTCATTACTACCTTAGTTCCGATCGGCACAAATGGATTGGATGCATCTACAGCAATGGTATGGTTTGCAGTTGGATATGCACCACTAGCAGTTGGACCTCCGGACCATACACCACAACAGATTCGACAGTTACAATATCCGCTGGTCACTACCTGTCCTAATGATTCTCCGACTCGAACATTTCTGGTTTCTGTCACCGTTTCTGTTCGACCTTCTGTATTCAGATGATATTGTGCTTCAAAAAGAGATTGCAGCTCGTTTTCAACATCTGAGTACGTCCAGTCCCCGTATTTTGCGGTAAGATACGAGATAAGATGGTATGGATTATGACCAATCTCAGCAATGTTGTACTGATACTCGTCATAATTTGGATGTCTTCGTTCCATTTCATTTATCTGCTGATTCAAGGCACTTTCCAAAGCAGCATATCTGTTTTCGGCAGCATAATATCCTCGTCTGAACTTGGATACGTTGTAATACCGATCACAGATCCAGCACCCTCGATAGAAGCACTGCAACTCCCCAGAGATACTGCTATGACAAGAAAAAGAAGCGCAAAAATACCGATGCCTGCGAACATGGCACGATTACGCTTTATAATCTCTTTCAAGGCAATCTTTGCTTTTACCGTCATGTTCTCGACACCGGCAATGGTTGTCGCTCCACCTAGACTGCCAGCGGATTTTCCGGCTCTGGCTGCCCGGTATGCATCCTTATATCGTTTTTTCTGAAAGAAGCGGTTATAGAAATGTCTCTTTTGCTCAGCGTTCTTTACCGATTCTGCATGTTTGACTCCTTCCATACTTTCTGCAGAACCAAATTTCAGTTTCTTTTCTACAGTAGCCTCACGATAACCTCTGCGATGGGTTTTCACATCCGTTCGTTTGCTGCGGATCTGAGCATGACGCAGACCACGTAACGCAGCTTCTGTTTCACGCTCTGCAAGTCTGGCACTTTCCACACCTGCATTTTCATCTGTTTCTTCCTCTTCGGAAGAGACTGCTTTCATACCAGATATAACAGCTTGTGTGGCAATGTATTTCCCGGCTGTCCCTCCCGGTTTCATGCCAGCACCTTTCACCATCTGATTTCCTTCATCATCAAAGGATAATCTTCCGGCTTTTGCCTGTTCTTTGGTCATCTGTTTTTGCAGCTGTTTCTTCCGAATGGATTTCTTTTGGCTGTTCAGAGTGTTATCATCATCCGGGATTTTTTCATGGCGATGCAGTTTCTTTCGATATCCGGATACTTTTTCTTCCGGTGTAACTTCAACTGTATTCTCAACAGCTTCCTGCCGGACAGAAGATTTCCGGATCTTTTCCATCTGCAGTCGTTTACCTTTTCCCGATTTTGAATCTTCATTCTCAGCCTTTTTCCGTTCCCGTTCAGGAACAAATTCTTCTTTATTTTCCGGTCGCCCCCGACTCCTGTGACTGATATCTTTTATGCTGCCATCACGGAGATTTTCTTCTATCAGACCATCTCTGGTCATCTTTGCGACCTTTTTATCTTTGCCTTTAAATTCTTTTCCAGCTATAGGTCATCACCTCCTGGCACAACTTTTCTTTCTGTACTCATTCAGTTCCTGGCGTCCTATAATCGGGATACCAGGATAACCATCTGCCTGTGTCCTGATTGCTGGAGAGCTCGCCTGGATATGAAATACCCAATTCAATTCACTCGGATCTCTCGGCCAGAAACCATTGATCAGCATAGCCTCCTTGAACTGATTGTTGTGCAGATGGATCTGGGTACGTTTATACAGAACTTCTTTCAGATCATCACTGGTAAGATGCGGATAGATTTTCTGTGCCGGATAAAAATTCCAGAATACCCAGTCAAGGATAATGTTCTGTGTTTCCAGCGGAAGTTCATACAGATGATGATCATCATTGACTGTATGAACACGGTATCCTGGCTGCACATTTTCCAGATTTTTCATCTGAATGTAAGGATTGTCCTGATTCCACTGCTTGATTCGGATCTTATCGATTTCCTTCATTTGCATCCCTCATTTCTTTATCTCGTTTCAATGTTTCCTCGGGCTTCGTGGTCATCAGACCATATAATTTCAATGTCTTATCGAACTTATCCTTAAATGGAATGATCGTTGTTCCATAGAAAAGAAGTCCTTCACCTTCCCCGGAATTCGTCACATAAGACAACTGATATGGGGAAATATTCAGCTGTTTTGCAAGGATCTGTCTGTCACCTGCAGCCTGGTTCAGCATCAGGATAAAATCACTGTTCTCAAAGATATTTTCAATCTCCCTGCTGGCAAGAAGATCCTTAATGTTCTGAGTGATACCAGTCGGTACACCTCCCCATTTACGGAATCTCTTCCAGATTTCTACGGAATAAGCTGCTGTCTGTTCTTCTTTGAGCAGAAGGTGGAACTCATCGATGTAGTACCTGGTGGATTTGATGCCACGGTTGATCGTAACTCTGTTCCATACCTGATCCTGGACGATGAGCATTCCGATTTTCTTCAGCTGCTTTCCAAGCTCTTTGATATCAAAACAGACAATTCGATTATTCAGTTCCACATTGGTTCTATGGTTGAATACTTTCAGTGATCCATTTACATAGATTTCCAGTGCTGTTGCAATTCTCTGGGCCTGTGGTTCTTTCTGCTTTCTGAGGCAGTCATACAGGTCACCGAGGACCGGCATGTTTTCCGGTTTTGGATCTGCAAAGTACTTCTGATACACCAGTGGAAGACAACGGTCGATCACTGATTTTTCCTCTGCTTCAATACCATCCCTGCTTCCCATGATTAGCTCACATAATGACAGGACAAAATCAGATTTCACACCAAGTGGATTGTCATCATCGGAATAATCCATATTGATATCCATCGGATTGATATAATCCTTACTGGTTGGTGAGATGTGTACTACCTGTCCGCCAAGTGCATGGACCAGCGGGTAATACTCGCCCTCCGGATCTCCGATGATAATGTCATCCTTCGTAACAAAGAACGCATTGGTGATCTCTCTTTTTGCTGCAAAGGATTTACCTGATCCAGGTGTACCAAGAATCAATCCATTCGGGTTTTTCAGCTTTTTACGATCCACCATAATCATGTTGTTACTAAGGGCATTCAATCCGTAATATAAGGATTCTCCCGCCATAAATAGTTCCTGTGTCGTAAATGGAACAAAGATTGCTGTGCTGGTAGTCGTAAGAGCCCGCTTGATCGGGATATGATTTACTCCCAACGGAACACTACTCATAAGTCCTTCTTCCTGCTGATAATCCAGACGTTTCAGTACACAGTTATATTTCTGGGCGATACCGGCAGTCTGGAAGATGGCATTATCCAGTGCCTGCTTTGTCTTTGCGGTATTTAAAAAGAGCGCTGTTACAAGGAACATACGCTCATTTCGTGACTGCAGGTCTTCCAGAAGCCTTTTCGCTTCTCCTCCATACGTGTTCAGATCCGATGGGATAATATCCATATCATATCCGGCCCGGACTGCTTTTTTCTGTTCTTCGATTTTCATACGATTGATATCCGTCACTTTGCTTTTTACCAGCTTGATTGCCTTCATCTGGTCGATGGACTGGATATGGAAATTCACCATCAGGTTGCTGTCCATCTCCAAAAACTCTGCCAGCATCTTGTCGGTAAGTTCCGGTGCAAGGATCTGTAAATAGGAAACAGCTCCCATCGTGCCGCCCATCTCAAAATCTTTTCCATTCTAAATACAAAACTGGTCGGTGCGACATAATCCTTGGTACTAAGCCCTGTCCGAAGTACATCGTCATAAGAGAAATGGAACGGAACTTTGCTGTCCTGGTAAAGGTTTCATACATGATCTGTAACCGTTCCTCTCCGTCAGCGGATAGGCAGATACCCCAAGGATCTTAAAGTTATTCAGAATATCCGACTCGATACGTTCCAGTTTTGGCCGTGCTTCCAG
>ERZ859817.1129-NODE-1129-length-11140-cov-1.248895_pt1 | contig 11140 bp, 12 predicted proteins | sample MGYA00509986_ERZ859817 | MGnify/ENA primary metagenome ERZ859817 (study PRJEB30046, sample SAMN00715155) | human gut metagenome | study: EMG produced TPA metagenomics assembly of the A metagenome-wide association study of gut microbiota in type 2...
GGAAGCGGCGCAGGGCTTGCCGGAACAGATACAGTTGCAGATACGGCAGATCAGTATGGACAGGCAGCCGATAATGCAGAGAAACTGGCAGATGCCACAAACGATAATGCTAAGGCAACGAAAAAGGCAAATAAAGAAACAAAAAATTATCTTTCTTCATTGGACGAAATACACAAAGCTACCTCTACAGATAGTAGCTCTTCCATACCATCTTCATCTGGCGGGAGTGGTGGAGCATCTGGAGGATTATCTGGTGCAGTAAGCAATGTGGATTACGGAAAACTTGCAGAAGGCGAAACGACTATTGAAAAAATGTCCAAGCCGCTTGATTCCATAATAAAGAAGTTTAAAAAATTAGCCAAATTGCTATCAAAAGGATTCTGGGATGGACTAGGCGATTACAAACCGATTTTTGATGATATTAAGGAAAATATTAACTCTATCGGGAAATCCTTGCAGAATATATTTACTGATCCAGAAGTAATTGGAGCGGCAAGTGATTTTTTAGATACATTTGCTTATTCCATTGGAAAAGTATCTGGATCTTTTTCAAGGATTGGAATAACAATTGCTCAAAATCTTATTGGAGGAATAGAAAAATTTGTAAAGCAAAACACCAGTAGAATAGAAACATAATTGATATGTTTGATATTGGATCTGAGGTTGCTCAAATCGAAGGAAATTTTTCATCCGCTCTAGCAGAGGTATTTTCTGTATTTGGTGGAGGAGTTGCGCAGCAGATAACAGCCAATATCATAGGGATATTCTCAAATATCTCAATGACTGCTATGGGATTATGTGCAAGACTTGGAAGAGATATGCTGAATATGATCGCACAGCCGTTCATTGATAATAAGGATATATTAAAAAGCGCAGTCGAAGGAACACTTGGGGTTATCGAAACAATAACCGATGGATTATCGACAGTTATTCAAAATCTTTCTGATTTGGTGACCGCATTATACGATGAGCATTTAAAACCTTTTTTCGATTCAATAGCTAATGGACTTTCAACCATTTTTGGAACTTTAATAGATGGATATAACACATATATTCTACCGGTTCTGCAAGGTTTGGCTTCTAAAATAAAAGAGCTTATGGATGGGGAATTGGGAGAAATGTTTGTAAAGGTCCAAACGTTTCTTGGCAAATTAATAGATATCTTAAAAGAGCTTTGGGAAAATATTTTAGTCCCAATAATTAGCTGGATTATATCGAATGCAATTCCAGTAATAGCAGACGTGGCAAATGTAATTGGTAGCACTGTTATAGAAGCAATAAAATCCGTTATTAAAATTATTGGAGATGTATTAGATGTTCTGAGCGGAGTTATTGATTTTCTGAAAGGAGTTTTTACAGGAGATTGGGAACTGGCATGGAACGGAATCAAAGAAATTGCAAGAGGTGTATGGAACCTTATAAAAGATATTATATCTGGAGCCTGGGAAGCTATTAAGGGAATAGTGGAAACCGCATTAACAATAATAAAAAGTATCATTTCTCTTTCTTGGAACGCAATAAAAACAGTTACTGTTACAATATGGAATGCTATAAAAACATGGCTGTCTAATACTTGGGAAGCAATAAAAACTACAGTCTCGACAGTATTTGATGGAATAAAGTCTAAAATTACAAGAATTTGGGATTCTGTATCAGAAAAAACGTCATCTATATGGGAAAGTATAACAACATTTGTTGACAGAAAAGTAAATGCTATTCATGATGCAATCGTTGATAAATTTACAAGTGCCAGAGATACAGTTGTAAGAGTTTTTGAAGGTATACGCGATACTATCAAAGATATATTAAACAAGGTGATCGGAATTGCAAACAGCGCTATTGGAACTGTAAACAGTGCAATCGGCGGCATTGAATCAGCATTTACATTTGGGCCATGGAAGGTTCCAACTCCTTTTGGTTCGAGGACAATTGGATTTACAGCTAATTTCCCAAGAGTTCCTACAATTCCATATCTTGCAAAAGGTGCCGTTATTCCGCCGAGATCAGAGTTTCTGGCAGTGCTTGGAGATCAGAAGAACGGTCGCAACCTGGAAGCCCCAGAAGGCGTTATCCGAGAAATTATTGATGATGCATTTGCAAGACATCAGCAGGGCGGCAGTGGAAACGTTCGATTTACGGCACAAATTAATCGCAGAACAATATTTGATGAAGTTATAGAAGAAGCAAAGTTAAGACGTGACGCAAGCGGTACGAATCCGTTTGAACTGGCATAGGAGGTGGAAGCGTGGCAACTATTCCCAAAAGCATAACAGAACGATACAAAATGAATGGAGCTTCCATCTATCAGCCAGATAAAGATATGGGCTATAACCTCGAAACAATTTATTCAGAAGGTAGTAACCGCACGCAGTTCGGAAAAGCGTTGTTAACTCCATTATTCACAGTCGAACAGTATAGCTATGAAGCATCAAACGTTCCGGTTATAGAGGCAAACAAAATTCTCAAAATTATCGCAAAAGGAAAAACTTTCAATTTGTATCATTGGTCACTTTATCACATGGCGTGGAGAACTGACCCATTTTATGTTGGAAAAGCAAGCCTAACTATTGGAGAAATATCTCCAGACTTAAAATTTGTATCAAAAATATCTTTTAATATGCAGGGGGTGAATCCGCTTGATTAATGCGTCTAAAGAATTTAAAAACGCACTTGTAGAAGGTAAAATGCTATATGAAATAGTGGATATCACTTTTGCCGATGGAAGAAAAAAAACCTTAGACAGTGAAATCCTGGTAGGTGGAGGAACCTTCACGGACTGCGCCGAAAGCAGCAGCTTTCCGGTTGGAGCTACAGTTTGCAAAACAATGAAGCTTGAACTGGACAATACAGAGGATCAGTGGAAAGATTATAATTTCTACCAGGCAAAAGTTCACGCCTATTTGAAACTCCAGACTTCCGTAGCGGAACCAGCCAGTGAATCAATTTGGATGAATGATTTTTATGAGCCAATTCTCGATACTGATGGAAACAGCATAGTCCTTTCCAGAGCCGCCTCAGAAGACCGATACGAGACGATTGACAAGGGTATCTATACAATTACCACGCCAGAGCAATACGGCGAAATATTGAGCTTTACGGCGCTGGATGACATGTATAAAACCAATGCTAAATATTATAGTGCTCTGACGCTTCCACAGCCGATTATGGCGCTGGTAAGAGACGCTTGCGAGAGTTTGAATATCCCTATGGGGTTTTCCTCTATGGCACATGGAAATGTAATTGTCACAGCGCTCCCAGATAATATGACATTCCGTCAATTGATCGGTTGGGCGGCAATGCTAGAGACAGCAAACGCCAGAATTGACAACAGAGGTTATTTGCAGTTTATAAAATGGAATTTTGGAGCTGTCGAAAACGGCTCCTTAGTTCCGTTTAAATTAGAGGATTACGTGAGTAGTCCTACACTTTCCAGTGATGATATTGTAATTACTGGTATCAGAGTAAAAAACAAAGAATCTGAATCCCTGTTTGGAACTGCTGGATATGTGTTGGAGTTAGAAAACAATCTTCTGTCTGACAGTGACCTCGGAACTGTAGCGGCATGGATTGGCGGTAATTTGGTCGGGGCTAAATTCCGAAATCTGCAAGGGGATCTGATTTATAATCCTCTGTTAGAGTTTGGTGACATGGCGTACAGTTTTGATCGAAATGGCAATAAATATCTTACGCCAATCACTGATGTATCATCTCCGTTAAATGGCATTACCACTGTAAAAACTCAGGCAGATGATCCTGTCCGAAATAGCAGTACATATATGTCAGCAGCTACAAAAGCACTGGTAGAAGCAAGACAACTTGTTAAGGATGAACGCACAGAGCGCGAAAAAGCCGTTGAAAGGCTTAATAATACGCTTAAAACTTCTGGTGGTTTATACATGACTGTAGAGCCACAGGATGATGGTAGCAATATCTATTATGCGCACAATAAGCCTACACTGGAAGAATCTGATATTGTATGGAAGTTTACGGCAGAAGCAATCGGCATTTCCATGGATGGAGGAAAGACATATCCTTATGGATTAAATATTAATGGAGAGCTTATTGCAAGGCTTCTGTATGCAGAGGGAATCAATGCAAGCTACATCAATGCCGGCGCGCTGATCGTGCGTGACACAAACGGAAAGATTATCTTTTCAGCCGATATTGATAATAACCAGATTGTAATTGACGGCGCATCCGTGCGAATCGGTGCATCACCTTTGGACGGACTGTTAAACAGTATGCAAGGTCAGATTGACGGAAATATCAATACCTGGACCGGGACTCCTGCACCACACTTAGCAATTACCCGGCAAACGAGTGGCTAACTGATACAGAAATGAGTAAGCATGTAGGTGATCTGTATTATGATGGAGACAGCCATGCTTACAGATTCCGCAATGATGGAAAAGGGTATTACTGGGAAAGATTAAAAGATACGGACGTAACAAAAGCATTACAGGATTCCGAGGATGCTTTAGCGGCAGCTAAATCCGCGCAGGAAGCGGCGGCTCTTGCCAAGAATATGACCTTGCAGCTGAGTAACGAATACCAAGGCGTTCTGTTGATTCTGATGGAAATTATGGAACGTTTCCTAGTAACGTGAGTACACAGGCGGTCGTAATGTACGGAACACAGGATATTACATCTGATTGTAAGTTTACAATTATCAAATCAGATAGCGTAACAGGATCCTGGGACAATTCAACTAAGACATACACGGTAACAGCATTATCCGCTGACGATGGATGGGTAGATATTAAAGCAACATATATCAGCGTTCTATCAGTAGTTAAGAGATTTTCGCTGGCTAAAATTTACGCCGGCAAAGATGGCGTTGACGGCCTCCAGGGACCGAAAGGAGACCAAGGCATACCGGGACCACAAGGAGAACAAGGTATTCAAGGCCCACAAGGACCGAGAGGAGAACGAGGAATTCCTGGAACTCCCGGGGCGGATGGTAAAACGCCGTATTTGCATATTAAATATGCTCCGGTAGAAAATCCAACATCTGGACAAATGACAGAGACACCAGATATTTATATTGGTACTTACACAGATTATTTACAGGATAACAGCACGGATCCAGCTGCCTATACCTGGGCGAAATTTCGCGGGGATGATGGACAGCCCGGAAAGAATGGATATACCTGGATTAAATACGCTTCTATGCCAAACGGCGAAGATATGTCAGATAACCCAGATACTGTTCCATGGATTGATACAGATGGGAATACAATATGTGATACTGTAGGAAATCCAATCTATCTGGAGCCAGAATATGTTGCGTATATCGGAATTGCAAATAATAAGGAAACGCCAACGGAAAGTGATGATCCGGCTGATTATACATGGACCCGATACAAAGGCGCTGATGGGGAAAACGGTTCTGATGGCAAGGATGGAGCAGACGGAAAAGATGGAAAAACAAGTTATACACACATTGCTTATGCGAATTCTGCAGATGGAAAAACAGATTTCTCTGTGTCGGACAGTAATCGTGAGTATATCGGTATGTATGCGGATTTTACCGAGCAAGATAGTACTAATCCAGATGATTACGCGTGGACACTGTAAAAGGCGCGAATGGCGCACAAGGTATCCCTGAAAAGCAGGTGCGGACGGAAAGACGCCATATTTCCACATAGCTTATGCGAATAGTGCTGACGGAAAAACTGGCTTTGATGTAGTTGTCAGTGCCGGAAAGCAGTATATTGGCCAATATACTGATTACGACACACCGGATGATTCCATTGACCCGACAAAATATAGCTGGACGAAGATAAAAGGTGAACAGGGCGATAAAGGAGAGCAGGGTGTACCTGGCAGGACATATTTTATCGAGCTTTCATCTAATATCCTAAAACGAGGCCAGAATGACAAGGTTGTACCAAGTACAATTACGGCAAAAGCTTATTATCGAGATGGTGACAGTGCTACAAGAACAGCATATTCCGGTAGATGGTATGTGAGACTTCCACGGATGGCTCTACATTTACAAACGCATTGGTTTCAACTGTGAATGAGCCGAGTAAAAGCTATACTGTTAGCTCACTGGATAGAAGCGTTGTGTCCGTTAGATTTATCCTGTATGCTGCAGATGGAACTACAAATCAGCTGGATATGCAATCTGTCCCTGTAGTGATAGATGTGGACGCACTTACCCACGAAGAGATATTTAATCTTCTTCAAATAATGGTTTCATGAAAGCAATTTATAAAGAGGGCAACCAGTTATATATTTCATTCACATATGCAAAAGGCGGAACGCTGAAGCTTGGCGGTCCAAATAATGGATATGGCACCTTTGAGGTGTACGACGCGAATGGAAATATAATAACTCAAATAGATAACTCAGTTGGGTTTAAAAACTTCAAGGGAAAAGAGTGGTTCCAGATAAATGAGTCTGTGGCTACAGCTGGTTACGATTCCTCCCTTGTTCATGGACTTCTTGATTTATCCGCGCAATACTCTGATGGATATTGGACTGTTTTGGAGAGCAAACAAGCTGGTCTTCTTTTAAAAACAGTATCTAGGATGAAAGTTGAGACAACCGGAAGCAGTTCTCTGACTCTCAATGTGCCAGAAATGCCTAAGCTTATAACCGGTAGTAACTTGGGGAAAAATAATAATGGAGATGTCGGAACAATTGCGTCATCCTCTATGCATTATAAAGTACTCGGGAAAACCGTAAAAGAAGACGAACTGGAAGACCTCTATAAAATCAAAGTAATCTGGGCGAAATACAAAGACGGATATCTTATGGAGCAAGATGAACGGTGCGGTAAAGAAATGCCAATGTTTGTTGCAGAGGATATTGACCGCAGATTTCCAATTGCTGTTGACCATGATAAAAAGGGACGTGCTGAAAACTGGAACTATCGTATTATGATTCCCTGCATGTTCGCAATGATAAAAAATGAACATGAAAAAGTTAAAAATCTGCAATCCGAGCTTGATTCCGTGAGAGCGGAATTGAATGAATTAAAGCAACTTGTTAAACAACATATTTCAATGGAGGTATAAGATTATGGCTAATAATACTTGGAAAAATTACACGCAGAAAAGTACAGCTTTATCGGATAATGATGAAGTTATGCTGTTGGATTCCACTGACAAAAAGAACAAGCGCGGACTGATGAGCAAGTTTTGGGATTATGTAGTTGATAAAATGGCAACGGCTGTTATCTCGAAATTGGAGACTAATAATAAGACAATCATCGGGGCAATAAATGCACTAAATAGTGACTCATTAAAATCTGTCGTTATGAGCATAAGTGGAATTCAAATAAAAAACTTAGATCCAGGATTTGGATACTATTCTGATCCTATAAAAGCTAATATCCCAGAAGGAGCAACCATTGTAGCGGTATTTCTATATGTAGGGTTTAGTGCTGGAGTAATGATTTCTTCTGTAAATAAGAATGATTTTACTTTATCATGTAACAATTCTTGTGTGTTGCCAGCAAACAGGAATGTCAGAATTTGGTATATATAACGACTTGCCATTTAGCGCATTGATTTCGCTAATGATTTCACTATAGAGTTTATTGGAGAAACAAGAAAAAAATAACAAAACACTACCAAACATAAAATGAATATGCTATAATCAGCATATCAAAATCGGAACAACAAAAAGGGAGCTGAGTTCCCGACTACCAATCAAAAAACTCAGCTCCAAGCACCACAAAGGGTACAGCTATATTATATAAAAATGTGGGGCTGAAATTCACAATTACTCACTGTATCATGTACTTATCAATATGAAAGGAATGATATAATGAGCAAATTACAGGAATTTTTAAACCTTGGTGATTATTACGCATCCAACGGGGGTATCTTGAAAAGAAAAGTAATGCCTATCTGGATGATTTTAAAAAGAATGCAGGATACAACAATTACACCAAATTCGCAAGAGATGTGAATAGCTGGGGGCAGCCGGGATGCCAGGGACAAGCGTGGTGCGCGGAATTTCAGTTCTGGAAGTTGGTAAAAGTAATTGGAATCACAAATGCACTCAAAATTATGGGCGGTGGTTTTTACAATTGTAAGAGCGTAAAAACTGGTCGAAAAAACAGGGCACATGGCATACCACTCCAAAACTTGGCGCACTTCCGATTTTCCGAAATGGCTCCCATATTGGAGATGTACAGAGCTTAACCAGCTCCAAAATTAATACCAACGAGGGAAATACTTCTAGTGTAGCTGGCGTGGTGGCAAACGGCGGAGCGGTTCGCAATAAGTCCTATTCCATCAACGATCCAGCAATTGACGGATATGTTTGGATTGATTGGGAATCCTATGAAGATACTGCCACATGGAAAAAGACAGGAACCAGAGTGGCGACTGTGAATGATTTATACGTCCGCGAGACACCGAATGGATATGTAATGGGTTCCATTGATAAAGATACTGTTGTTGATATTGATGGAAAAACAAGTGGAAAATGGACGCATGTCAAAGTTTCTGGAATTGGTATTGGTTGGATCTGGACTGGATACCTGGCAAAGGAGGTCGGCTCCACATCCGATACTATTACAGGAAAGCAGGATAAGACACAGGTGCTTTTCAAGGGGAATGTAACTGCCACTGTGCTTAATGTGCGTACCTGGGCTGGAACTGAGTACCCAAACATTAAAAAGTACCCAAAACTCAACCAGGGGAATGAAGTAGAGGTAATGAATTTTACCCAGAAAGATAAAAACGGTAGTAAGTGGTATTACATTCGCATTGCTGGAAAGTATTATGGCTTGTATCTGCAAAATATATTAAGAAACAGTAAAAAATATCCCGGGGTTAATTCCCCGGGACTTTCTTTTTATAATTACTGATAACATCAATGAGCCAGTTCGTCAGCTCATAGAAGATATCATTAATCATTTTTCTTGAATTTTTGGGAAAATGTCTAGCTGGAAACCAATCTCGTTGCCTTTCCCGTAAGCATTTTTATTATCTTTTGAGTAGGCAACCTTTTCAATCAAACTCTTAAGCATTTTATTCTTCGATTCTGTGTCAAGGCTCCAATAGTTATCAAGTAGCTCTTCACAACGCGGGATAAAATCTGATTGTTGTTTTATAATGTTCTCGTCATGTTTGATTTCTTCTTTTAATTTTTCTATAGTGTTGGAACATGACTGGATAGATGCGGATATTGTTTTGGCACGTTCAAGGAAAACCTCAGTGGTATAGATACCCTGTTCGAGTAGGTCATATTGTTTTGCTTTTTGGGCGTTTAAGCTTTCCAGCTCATTTTCTTTTTCGTGTATGAGATTCTGCTTAGAAGTTATTCCGCAATCAATAGCCTTTGAAGATATATTAATATCATTGTTTAACTTATATTCTTCCACAATCTCTCTAATTCCATCAATTACAGATTTTTCAACCAGAGACAACTTGCTACTTACTGTGGGGCAAGACGTATATGGACACATGAGGGTATCTTCCTGCCCACGCTTTTGATAAGGGCGGCGAACCATGGAGCGACCACATTTGCTGCAATAGACAATTCCGGCAAGTGGATTACGAATCGAGTTTGCTATACTAACTGGGCGAGGTGGGTTCTTTTTTCGAATTTCCTGTACGGAGTTAAACAGGTCCTCCGATATAATAGCTGGATGCAATCCCTCGCAGATAAGAGTATCTTTTGATCGAGGGCGTGTCTTAATTACTTGACCATTCTGTATAGTCTTCACTGTTTTTCTCCCATTCCATCGTATTTTTCCGATGTATACCGGATTTGTCAGAATTCCCTGTATACTGCAGGAGTCCAGTCACCGCCCAGTGCAGATTCTATTCCCATTTCATTTAATTTCCGTGCAATCTTTGCAACTCCGATTTGCTCGCAGCCATCACCGGCATACCAGGTGTAGATCATTTTTACAACCTCGGCTTGAGTCGGAACAGGTCGGAGAGTATAGCCTTTTTCTTTTTCGAGCTTAACTCTTTCGTATCCGTAGGTGGTTTGTTGCCGCAATACTTACCCTCTTTTACCGATGAGATTCTTCCGGCGTTCAGTCGGCGCTTGATGGTTTTATATTCTCTTCGGCTCATAAATAGTCCAAACTCAAAATACTCTTCATCGAATTCGTTGTTTGGGTCATATATTTTTGTAGGGGTAATAATCTTCGTGTCAGAATACTGGAAAGCCCTTGATACAATGCCTTGGTCGATTGTGTCACCTCTGGCAAGACGTCTACTTCGACAACTAAAACACCGTCCCACATGCCGGATTCTACCTCGTGAAGAAGTTGCTGCATGACAGGACGGTCGGCGATAGTTTCTCCAGATACCACTTCGCGGTAAATTGCACCCACAATGTACTCTTTTTTCTTTGCGAGATCTAACAGGATCCGTTCATGTCTGGCGAGGGTTTCACCCTCTCCATGCGCTTCAGCTTCCCGATCAGCTCTGGATTTCCTTAGATAGATGCATACTGATTCATTCATTTTATCATTCTCCTTTTTTTAACTTGTGCGATAATCCAGGAGATGATATAATCATAGTGTAGGTAAGATTTTTCTCCGGATTATCTTATTTATTAAAACCGGTTCCCGTTGGTAGCGAGAGCCGGCTTTTTTATTATTTATTCTATTTCATCAATATCAAGAGAATATCCAAGGACTTCTCCAACATCTGTACATTTTCCTTTTAAAGTAACTGTCTCTCCTTTGGTCATGGAAGCTACTTTTGTTTTTTGTTCATCATTTTTTATGTAGCATTGAACTCCGATAATCTCAAAGTCTCCATCAGCCATCAAGTCAATATACTTTCCAGAAGCGTCATGTTTGTAAGTTTTCCAGTAATCTCAAGATATTTATCTTTGTATTTATCAGATGCTCCCATGGCATTGTTATCAAGATCTGCCATCATATCATTAACTGATGCAGAAGTGTATTCTTTTGGCGCATCCTCTTTCTTACTTAATGTGGAATCTGTGGATTTTGTACTGGAATTACTATTACTTCCGCCTGTCGCCGCGCCTATAACACAAAGGACGATAAGGGCAAGTAGAATCCACTTAAACTTTCCACCCTTTAATTTCTTTCGGCACTGCGGGCATACTTTAGCGTCCGCCGGAATCTCTGTCTTGCAATACTTGCATTTTTTTTCTTTTTCATAGAAAACCCTCCTCATATGGTTTA
>ERZ859817.1131-NODE-1131-length-11137-cov-1.297509_pt1 | contig 11137 bp, 14 predicted proteins | sample MGYA00509986_ERZ859817 | MGnify/ENA primary metagenome ERZ859817 (study PRJEB30046, sample SAMN00715155) | human gut metagenome | study: EMG produced TPA metagenomics assembly of the A metagenome-wide association study of gut microbiota in type 2...
GCGTCATAATAGCCGGCATCCGCCCGGCAAAATAATCATCCAGCCAGTGCGCCGCCTTGCACAGGATGGGCGTATCCTCTTCACGCAGGACTTCCCCCTGCAAGGCACCATAACAATACTTCTGCCCTTCAAACCAGGCCCCGACCAGCGCCGTATCACTAGCCGCCAAAATCATCGGACCCAACGGCGATTCATACATCATTTTGTAGTACATCTGATTCACCCTCTCTCTACTTCTGAAAGTAATATCTCTTTAGATTGCAATAATTCAGGATGGCGAACCATATAGCCAGTTAAATTTTTCCAAGCTTCATTCTCTGCGATATAGGGAATAGGTCCTTCACAAATTTCATTTTCGGCGTGATTTTCCCCCAATGGTTGGTAAAAATTATTTTCAAAAGTCCCATAAGCATCTGGACGAAGCCAATGGTATGGAGAAACTAAGTGGTCAATAGGTTCAGTTAAAGAAGAAAATAACGAATAATACGTAAATCCCTTAGGGGCTATTAATTCAAAAATGGTCGGCATAATATTCATATGGCTGCCAATAGTATTACCAGCAAAAATGCTTTGATCTAAATCGCGATGATTCAGCATAAATACCGGACAATGGCGTTCTCGGATAGAGCAATCACGATTCATTAAGGACGTCTTTTGTAAAGGAGTCATCGTAATAGCATGGTCTGCCGTAACAATAAATAAGCTATCTGGGTAAACTTTACGCATAGTGTCAATAAAATTCCCAATAGCCTGATCCGATAACCAAAATGTACCTAGATTTTTTTGCAATTCTTTACTCTGTTTTATATCTTCAGGAGCATTGGGCATAACAGCTTCTGTATCATAGCCGTATTTTTTCAAATTAATTTTAAACGGCCCATGATAAGATGTGGTGTAGACAAAGTGGAACGATAGCTGGTCCGGATTGTCTTTCTGAATCAGTTCAGCTGCTTTTTCCAAAAAGACATTATCATAGACACCAACCCAAGTCTTGGGAGCATGAGGACCGCAAAAATCGGTAGCCGTCATGACTCGGTCAAAGCCGCAAGCAGGAGCAAACTGATTGAAATTTCCATAAGTTACATTACCACCATACCAGTATGTCGATGTATAGCCTAACTTTTTCAACTGAAGAGGCAGTGCAGTCGGTACTGTTCCCTGCCAAAACGTTTCTTTTTCATTTAATTCTAACCCAGCATCAAAAATACCTGACATCAAGCTAACAATAGAGGGTCTCGAAATAATACCTGCCGACAGGGAATTGGTTAATATTGCCGTATGTGGATCATTCATTAGCCGTTTCCCACCTGACGTAATATTTAAGCATGCATATGCTGGATCAAATAGCTGCTGTAAATAACTTTCACCAACAAGAAGGAAAATATGCGATGGTTTAGAGATTCTAGGACCTTTCGCATGGTGTTGGAACGCATATACGGGATTAGGATACTTTTCAATATTGTCACGACCTGCTGGCAGAATAGCCTTTAAAGATGTTAAATCTTCTTCATCACTATGCTTGTAAGCATCATTCAATTTGTGTTTTTTTACTTGTTCCAAGGCGACTAAATCATCTACCGTAGCTTTAGCAAAAAAAATGTCCTTCTTAACAATGCTGGGAATTGTATCCCATTCCGGTTTATCGTCGTGGCTTAAAGTTCCTCCATAACGGAACCAATAAAACCCTAAAATAATGGCAACACATACAATAACATTAAAACCATACGCCAGGATAGGGGAGGAAAAATGAGGATAACTAACACTTGGCAAATAAAGGAAGGCTTGAATAGAAAATTTAACAATCCACCAATAAGGAATCCCTATAAGTATAAATAAGAGTCCATGGTCCTGATGAAAAAAAATATCAAGCAAGTTATGCTTTTCCGCCTTTCCACCAAGACGTAAAATCTGATTATAAGTGTCATGAAAATGATTGTAAAAAATCATTTTACCAACAAAAGCAATATAAAGCACCATAGCATATATCATGCCAGCCCAAAGCCTTACATCATTTCCTAGTGCATAATAGGAAGTAAAAAATAGCCCGGGCAATGAAACAAAAATAAGTGGCAATAAAAATGCATATGCATTAAAATCCATGCCCCACCAAAAGCCGTATCGAAAGCAATGCCATACGACATTCCATCGTCCTTTCAACGTTTCATAAGGCGAATAGACTTTAATAAATACAGCGCGAAATATCGCACATAAAATAGGAAAAATTAGAAACAGTTTTATATCCTGCTGCATCGATAAAAAAAATTGTTCAAACACGATAACACCTCATCATAAAAATAATGGATTTATACTTTGTAATAAGCTTTATACCATTGGGCGAATTTCCCCAGCCCTTCTTCAATCGTCGTTTCCGGCTTGAAATCGAAGTCGCGCTGTAATTCGCTGACGTCAGCATAGGTCTGGTATACATCACCAGGCTGCATGGGCAGATATTCTTTTTCTGCCGTTTTGCCCAGGGCCTTTTCCAGGACTTCAATAAAATGCATGAGCTGTTCCGGTTTATGGTTGCCAATGTTATAGATTTTATACGAATCGCCTAGTTCATTTTTCTTCGGCGGATTGCACAGCATGTGTTCAATGCCGGTGACAATATCATCGACATAGGTGAAGTCCCGATACATGTCGCCGTGATTATAAATCTGGATTGCCTCTCCTCTGCGAATCTTATTGGCAAATTTGAAATAAGCCATGTCGGGGCGGCCGAAAGGCCCATAGACGGTAAAGAAACGCAACCCTGTCGCCGGGATGCCATAAAGATGGCTATATGTGTAAGCCATGAGTTCGTCGGACTTCTTCGTCGCTGCATAGAGACTGATGGGATGGTCGACATTATCGGTCGTCGAAAAAGGCGTCTTCTGCTGATTGCCATAGACCGAAGAACTGGAAGCAAAGAGCAAATGAGATACCTTATGATGACGGCAGGCTTCGAGGATATTAAAGAACCCGATAATGTTGGAATCGATATAGGAGCGGGGATGGTCGATGCTGTAACGCACTCCGGCCTGGGCCGCCAGGTTTACGACAATATCCGGCTGAAATGACGTAAAGATATCATTCACGACTTTTTCATCAGCCAAGTCCCCTTTGACGAAGGTAAATGCCGGGAACTGGCGTAGAATATCCAGCCGACTTTCTTTCAAGGAAACATCATAATAATCGTTAAGGTTATCCAGGCCAAGGATGGTGGCCCCCATGGCCAGCAGGCGCTTGGCCAAATGGAATCCAATAAAACCGGCGGCACCGGTAATCAAGACTTTGTTTGCACTATCAAAAGGTTTAAAATCTGTCATTATCATCGACTCCCTCTCAATCGCGGTCAAAGATATCCCGCGTATAAACTTTATTCTGAACGTCGCTGAGTTCTTCTGCCCAGCGGTTAGAAATAATAATATCGCTCATTTTTTTGAACTCGTTCAAGTCACGGATGACGCGGGAATGGAAAAAGTCATCTGCTTTCAGGGTCGGTTCATAGACGACGACTTCGATGCCTTTGGCCTTGATGCGCTTCATGACGCCCTGGATGGCCGAAGCCCGGAAATTATCTGAATGGCTCTTCATCGTCAGCCGATAGACACCGACAATGCGAGGATTCTTGGCGATGATCATATCGGCAATATGATCCTTCCGCGTCCGGTTGGCAGCGACAATAGCTGAAATGAGGTTCTGCGGGACATCCTGATAATTGGCCAAAAGCTGCTTCGTATCCTTCGGCAGGCAGTATCCGCCGTAACCAAAGGAAGGATTGTTATAAAAATCGCCAATGCGAGGATCGAGGCAGACACCTTCGATGATTTCCTTCGTACTCAGCCCGCGCATTTCAGCATACGAATCGAGTTCATTGAAATAGGCTACGCGCAAGCCAAATATGTATTGGCAAAGAGCTTGATGGCTTCCGCTTCCGTGGAACCAGTAAACAACATAGGGATATCCTTCTTCACGCGCCTTCGGCCAGCAGATGGGCAAAGTACTTGGCCCGTTCCGACCGTTCACCGACGACGATACGCGACGGATGGAGATTATCATACAGGGCCTTGCCTTCCCGCAAAAATTCCGGCGAGAATATAATATTATTGGTATGGTAGCGTTCTTTGATGTGCTGGGTGTAGCCGACAGGAACTGTCGATTTAATGACCATGACCGCTTCCGGATTGATACCCATTACTTCTTCAATGATCGCTTCTACGGAAGACGTATCAAAAAAATTCTTCTGCGGATCATAATTGGTCGGCGTTGAAATAATGACGAAATCTGCATCCGTAAAAGCCTCTACGGGGTCCAAGGTCGCCTTGAAGTGTAAATCATTACGCTGCAAAAAAGCCGAGATGTCGCTATCTATAATCGGTGATTTCCCTTCATTCAACATAGCCACTTTTTCAGGAATAATATCTAAAGCAATAACATCATTATGCTGAGCTAACAACATACTATTTGAAAGACCAACATACCCGGTCCCGGCAATCGCTATATTCATATAAATTCCCACTTTCCTTTTAGCATATTATATTTATTATACCATAAAATTCCATTCAGACCATTATGATGCTTTTGAAAAACAAAGAGAAACAAAGAGTTTGTTACAAATATAGCCCCTATAGATTGTAATAAGAATCTATAGAGGCTATATTATAAGCACGAAGTATTTAAATATGCAATTTATAACGAATCCGTAACCATGAATACCAAAAAATACCTTTAAAATATCCTGCCATATTTCCATGCGCTTTCTGATATCGTCCCCACTGCTGGAAATCATGATAATTTTCAGGCTTCTTTATCGGTAAAATATTAGTAATAGTAGGCCAAGGCGATAGTGCATTGTATTTCCGCCACTGTGCGTCAAAATCCGTCAATACCATTTGCCAAGGTTTCCGGCGCCCCGTCCAATGAATAAAAACGCTATCACCTTGGTCATATGCACCGCCATCGTAAACATTGTAGCAAGCAGGTAAGTGATAATTAGCTCCATCAAAAACAAGATTTAAAACATCTTGACTTTGCCCTAAAAAAGTTCACGCGGTTCATTTTGATATGAAAATGCCTTTTCTGTAATAGAAGCATTTTCCCATGAATTTACATCAACAACCATAACCCCATCGTTAAAGTATTTTCCACTCTTTAATTTTAAAAAGTCCGCTCGATAAGTAATCGCTGAATCTCGTTCCGATACAGCCCCCATGGGTGTACCATTCATATCTAAATGGCATAGTGGCTGAATAGAATTGACACACATTGTATCGGCATCAAGATAAATATATTTCTTTACCTTTCCTTTCAACACCTTAGGCATATATAATCGTGCATATGTAATTCTTGAAAAACGAGAAACCTTAATATGAAAGTCCTCAAATGGCTTCATGTTCAAAATATACACAACGCATCTGCAATTCCATTTTTGAGCCAAAGTTCTAATTTTTTCTCGGTTTTCCCTATCACAACTATCCGTAAAAACATAAAATGTAAAGTTCATTTCTTTATTATTTTCCAAAACAGAAATAATAGAAACTCCCATAATGTGAATAAATTGATTATTAACATTATAACAAATATGGCAACTTGGCTGAGATTCTTTCAAATAATTATAGTCATATTGGGTAGTAATAAAATTGTCTTTGCTAAAAAAGTTATCGCTAAACGATTTCACTCATATCATCTCCATTATACGAGATATTTCTTTTTGAACCATAGATACAGTTACCGCCTCTACACAATCATTTTTCTTACATTTGCGTGGCCCAATGCAAATATGTTTTCCCGAACAAGGCAGATATGCACTAACAGCTCCTGTATATTCCCCTGCCGGTTTGTATATAGCTGGTGAATTATGTGTAAAGATAGTAATAACCGGACACCCCGCCGCACCTGCAATATGTGACGTTCCGGTATCCAAAGTCAATACCAAATCAATTTGACGGAATAAAGCGATTAATTCTGAAAAAGATGTTTTACCAACAACATTAATACATGAATCTTTGTGATTCATATATTCAATAATTTGATAAACTTTATTAGTATGTTTTGGGATACCTGTCATAATAATGACACTATTATATTTTTCTATTAGCCAATCTGCAATAACAGAAAATTTATCTGACGGCCAATCTTTAAATCCATCTGTCGTCGCTACACAAAAAGCTATTTTCTTTTTATCATTACCAGCAGGTTTTAATAATTGGGTTGCAGTTTGCATATCAACATTAGATGAAGGGCGAAAGCTCGGAGGAATAAATTTCATTTCCGAATCATTCGTATATAAACACATCAAATGTTGAAAACTTTCCGACATTCTATGCTCTTTATAATTCCACCCATCTGAAAACGATAAATCATTGGTATAAAACCATTTTTCCCAACCTAATTTCCATCCTAGAGCTTGCCCATACTAATTCGAATCGGAATATGTGCAAACCATTTCATCAAAGTAACTCGTTCGCGAGGATCAAGAGAAATCCCTATATCAAAGTTATATTTACGGAGCATCTTTCCCATACGATATACATCCATATATCCACCTTTACTTTGATACGTATAGGGAATGACTTGATTGATACCTTCAAAAAATGAAGCTACATAGGCTAAATTCGCGGTTGCCAAATATATAATTTCAGAATCGGGATATGCTTTTTTTAAAACAGGGATAACCGAGGAAGACATAATCATGTCCCCTAAATGCATAATACCGTCAATAAATATTTTAATATGTGACATATAATAGCCTCTCCTCAATAATCTTCATCATAAAAAAGCGAATCAATATGGCGTTCAAGTCGTTTATATTCAACAAATAATCTTTTTTCCCAAGAATATCGTCGAAGTAAGCGTTGAAAAGAATAGTCTTTAATTTTTTTAATGTCTCTAGACGAACCTGTATGACGATTATCTACTGCATCAATAAGAGAGGCATTAGCCAACTCTTGATTTAAAAAAACAACGTTCTGATCCAGGCAAAAAATATCCAAATATAATAGCTTATAATATAATGCCCATGCATCAATCTCAAAAGCCAAAGGGGTCTGTGCTTTCAAAATATTTTCAGCAGCACACGATTAATGACATAGCCATGGGTTGCTGAACCAGCCATGGAACGAAGAATATGAACGGAAGATTGTCCGATAGATTGAACTTTTCTTGTATGTGCTTTTGCTTTATATAAAAGTAAAACAGCTCCTTTCTTTTGATTACCTATAAAATTCGCCACTGCAGGCGCTAATTGGGAAAATCATCCCGTATTTCAACATCATCTTCAAAGACAAAAATATATTTTTCATTTGTCTGTAAAAATTTCTTGTATATAGATAAGTGGGATAATGCACAGCCAATTTCACCTAAAGTAAGGAGCCCTCCATCATCTACATAATGACCTATTTGATCTTTAGTCAATGATTTCCCATAATTGCTGGAAAAAATCCAGGCTCCAATCCAAGTCTATGAAATACCGAAGAGATATTATGTTGCCGTTCTTTTGCATTTATAGCATTGATTATAAAATGATTCAATTCCATTGACTTTCGCGCTCTCTTACCCTAAATTTTTTTTCCAAAAGCCTGCCCACTTCATGCGTAAATTTTGCCTTTTAATTGATTTTCCCTTCATATCTGCACTAGGCTGCGGCATTGGATGGTCTCTAAAAGTTGTCCATTTTAGATAACTATAATATAAATGATTGAAAGGCCCTCCAAAGGGAATTCCCAAGGTTTATATCTTCCAGCCCAGTGAAAAACAGCCGGATTTTTCATAGCCTCTAAAGCCTTTACCCTTAATGAAGTATGACATAATACTTTTAAAGGCATCGTAAATACAGGCGGAATAACATTCCATCTAAGCGGGATGTTTTTCCAATTGTTCATAAAAACCTTATTCAGGCCATCTTGATCGTGATGACGGAAAGCATGTTGAGTTACCGTACCAATAACTAAGCTTCCATATCTTTTTTGCCGCCACTGTTGTAAATCCATGATAAGAACGCCTGAATTAAAATAAGGGTCTCCCTCCGGCAATCCTAACGTCTCAAACTTTTGCCGCCGCATCCTTTTGGATTTCATAATGCCAAAATCACAAACTGCGCCTAGTGGTTTCCCCTCTAGGGAAAGGTTCCATAACTTCTCCACATCATCTAATACGACTAAATCTGTGTCAAAATAGATAACCTTAGTGACAGTTTCCGGAAGCACTTGATCAATAGTAAGTCGCAAATAAGCAGCTTTACTAATATGACCACTAGTAAAGCCATGAACCTTTTTATTATCTACTGAAATAAACCGAACTTCCCCTTTTAAATCATGTACAGTCTGCATAATTAAGTCTTGATTTTCTGATGAAATATCATCATTCAAAACATAGAAATATATTTTTTCTGGATGCAAGGTGTTTTTCAAAATTGATGCACAGGCTACTGCCAATGTTGCGCATAATTATTATCAGCTGCTAAAGCAAGCGTAATTTTTTCCATTTTCAATCCTTTTCATTTTTCTTCTGCAATTCATACAATTTCACATATTTAAGCATAGTATAAAAGCCATGCTGCCCACATGAAATAATTCCCATCCAACCATCTAAAAAAGCTCTTTTGATAAGCAAAGCTCTCAAGGCGCCTAAACTTGCATGTAAAAAGGCTGTTCCTAAAGATACTCTTTTTCCTTGCTGATATCTTTCTTCCGCCCAAATTGTTGTATAATAATCTGCCTTCATTAGCCACTGATGCCAGCTTTTATAAGTATAATGCTGCATTTTTCCTTTCAGTATTTCTTTAGGTAAATTACATTCTGGATGCTCATGGACTTTACCAACCCAATGTACCTTATCCCTTGGAAACAATCTGTATACACAATCTGGAGAAAAAATTCCATGATGGAATTCATATCCGTTAAAAAGCATATACCTTTCCATACCATATTGACGTGCTTTATTATTACTCTGAACAATACTTGTTATATATTCACATAAAATTTTATCAAGGCGTTCATCGGCATCAAGGTACATAATCCACTCAGAATCAGTTTGCGTAAGAGCAAAATTTCGTTGAGCTGCAAAATCATCATTCAGTTCATGAAAAACAGTCCTTGCGCCCTCTTTTAATGCTAAATTTATCGTAGAATCTGTACTCCCCGAATCAATAACCAACACATCGTCCGTGCATTTTTTTGCATTTTTAATCGCATTTTCAATATATGTTTCCTCATTTTTAGTTAATATTACAATTGTCAATGTACTCATAAAATCCTCATTTCTTTACTAGTGGAAGATAAAGAGACGCCATAGTAATTCCCCACATGCCATAAAACATTCTCGTAATGTCCTTATTGTATAACGTGTTATCCACCATACCATGAGAAAATATAGCAACACAAACCCATAGCATAGCATAAACATAATAATTATCTGGTCTTTCATCTATCTTCTTTATTAAAAACACCATACTACCTAAACTAAAAATTAAGTAACCTATTCCCCCTACTGTTCCAGACATAGAAAAAAATGATGCTGTATTATTATGTGGAAAAGGCAAGGTTGGTTCCTTAGCTTGAGGCAATATATAGTGTTGTTGATATTCCTTTTGCCAATTTCCATCCCGATACCAAATAATTTATGATTTTCCCACATATGGAATGTTGATTGTAACAATAAAAGTCTTTCCTGATCATAAGGCCGATGTGCGACATGCAATGTAATAAATATACTACTTGCAGCAAAAACGATTAATATTGTGAAAAAAAGAAATAACTTCTTTACCAACCGAAAAGAATATTTATTTTGGAATATCCATAGTAATAAAACAGCTAAGAAACCTACTCCGCAGGCCGCGATTCCACCTCTGGATTGAGTTGCCAACAAGGCAACAAATAACCCCAAGTTGCAATAAGCAAAATCATAAAAGTAATAAAATAAGCAGGATGCTTTCTCCTAAATTTACTAAAATGATAAAGAGATAAACTAAAGAATGGAAGTATTATTTCTAAAGCCATGGCAAATCGATTTGCAGTACTAAACGAAACAGATACTCGCTCAGTAAATACCAAATTTCCAAGCGAAATGACTTGTATCAAATAATATAATCCAGCTATCAAAATTCCGATTTGAATAAAAGTAACATACCTTGAATCAAGAGTTAAAAGGAAAAATAAAACCCAAAGAGGCAAAGAAAATAAAATATAATTGAATGTATATTTTATAGAGGCTTCCTGTCCTAACCCTATAGCTGCAAAAATTAATGAAACTACAAAAATTAAATAAAGTGCAACAAAGCCATCTCTTCTAAATATGTATTTTCTATGCATTATATATTTTTTAAAATAGACTGCAAATAAAAATATACTTAAAATACCAAGTGTAATATTATAGGTTGCAGTGGAGATATTACCAAATAAAGAAAAACTATATAAAATCAATATACATCCTAATCCATATTGTCTCAAAGCCAATGGAATTTGTGACTCCATTAAAATTCAATCCCTTCTTATTGTCAGTATTCGAATATATTCATTTCAGTAAAATATAGAAAAACCATATACAGCCTTAGATACTGCAATCTTTTGTCATCAAAGATATCATTTTTTCTTGTTAGCACTGCCATGATTTATGTGCTTCGAAAGTGGCTCTATACAGCTATGGATTAATTTCTCATCAGCATTTCGAATTACTTCTTGATATCTATCTTTTTCTCTATCAATCAGTCTATAATATTTATTAAATTCGCCAGTTTTTATACAAAGATTATCTCCGATTCTTACTTCAAGTTTAACATGCCTATTATAACTACAGTTTTTATTTTTTAGCTTAACTTCCACAAACTCGTGTAATCCTACATTTTCTTCGTCCATTAAATTCACTGCCTCTTTGACCATCCTATTTACGGATTATGGCTATTTTCTACATTTTCATCTATCTGATACGCATTGATAACTACGTTACATTGTACCATATCGCCCAGTCAAAGTACAGCCGGCCGCAGTTCTATAAAGCAAGGGCTGCCTTTCCCAGCATCCGCCTGGAGAGACAGCCCTTTGTGATTTCGCTTGCTTTTATAATTCTTTGATGAGGTTGACCATTTCGATGGCGCTGGTGGCGACGTCGAAGCCTTTGTTGCCGGCTTTTGTGCCAGCCCGTTCGATGGCCTGTTCGATGA
>ERZ859817.1132-NODE-1132-length-11115-cov-2.188156_pt1 | contig 11115 bp, 9 predicted proteins | sample MGYA00509986_ERZ859817 | MGnify/ENA primary metagenome ERZ859817 (study PRJEB30046, sample SAMN00715155) | human gut metagenome | study: EMG produced TPA metagenomics assembly of the A metagenome-wide association study of gut microbiota in type 2...
TTTTACTCGTGGGATTAGGAAAGCAGTACGAAAAAAATAAGAAAATAAAAAATAAAAGGAGAAAAAACAATGGGCGTAAAAAACGACAACAGCAGCAATAACAATAACAGAAAACCCTATTTATACTACTACTGTATCGTCCTTCTCATTGTAATGGTATTAAATGCATTAGTATTTCCACTGTCATGGAACGTTCCGTAGAAGTACCATTTAATGAGTCACCACACAGTTAAGTTCAGGAAACGTAGAACAGGTCTACGTCAACAGTGACTATACAGAAATCCTGTATACATTAAATGAGGATAAAAACAAAACGTGGTCTGCGGTTACCTATAAAACAGGAAACATGACTACAGCAGATGACCTGGTAAACCGTCTGGAAAGCGCAGGAGTACAGAATTACAGCAGAGAGATACCAACTCAGGCATCGCCATTACTTAACTTTCTGACCACCTGGGTATTCCCGATCCTTATGTTTGTGATCATTGGTCAGCTTATGGGCCGTATGATGGCCAAGCGTATGGGTGGTGGAAGCAGCGCAATGACTTTTGGAAAATCCAACGCAAAAATTACGCAGAAAAAGAAACAGGCGTAACCTTTAACGATGTAGCAGGAGAAGAAGAAGCCAAAGATGCCTTAAAAGAGATCGTAGATTTTTTACACAACCCGGATAAATACGCACAGATCGGTGCAAGCCTTCCAAAGGGAGCTTTACTTGTAGGTCCTCCAGGAACCGGTAAGACCCTTCTGGCAAAAGCAGTAGCAGGCGAGGCAAAGGTGCCGTTTTTCTCCATTTCCGGTTCTGACTTTGTGGAAATGTTCGTAGGTGTGGGCGCTTCCCGTGTCCGCGATCTGTTTGAAGAAGCAAAGAAAAATGCCCCATGTATCATTTTCATTGACGAGATCGATGCAGTGGCCCGGCGCAGAGGTACCGGTATGGGCGGCGGACATGACGAGCGCGAGCAGACGTTAAACCAGATGCTTGTTGAGATGGACGGTTTTGGTATCAACGAAGGTATTATCGTGATGGCGGCAACAAACCGTATTGATATTTTAGACCCGGCGATTTTAAGACCGGGACGTTTTGATAGAAAAGTTGTTGTCGGACGGCCGGATGTACAGGGACGTCTTGAAATTTTAAATGTCCATGCGGCAAAGAAACCACTCGGTGATGATGTGGATTTAGAAAGTCTTGCAAGAACCACAGCCGGATTTACCGGTGCGGATTTGGAAAATCTGTTAAATGAGGCGGCAATTAACGCAGCCAAGCGAAAAGAAAAATATATTACCAATGCAGATGTGAATTACGCATTTGTAAAGGTTGGCATCGGTGTGGAAAAACGCAGTAAGATTATTTCTGAAAAAGAAAAGAAGATTACGGCATACCACGAATCCGGACATGCAATTTTATTTCATCTGCTTCCGGATGTCGGTCCGGTGCATACGATTTCCATTATTCCGACGGGAATGGGGGCAGCAGGTTATACTATGCCGTTGCCGGAACGAGATGAAATGTTTAACACACGCGGAAAAATGCTTCAGAATATTATCGTCAGCTTAGGCGGACGTATTGCGGAAGAACTGGTATTTGATGATATTACCACCGGAGCATCACAGGATATTAAACAGGCCACGGAAACTGCCCGGTCAATGGTTACAAAATACGGCTTTTCATCAAAGCTGGGATTGATTAATTATGATAACGACAGTGATGAAGTCTTTATCGGCAGGGATCTGGCACATACCAGACCGTATGGTGAAGAAGTGGCTTCCCAGATTGATACGGAAGTAAAGAACATCATTGACGAGTGCTATGGCAAAGCCAAAAAGATGATTGAGGAGCATATGGACGTGCTTGAAAAGAGCGCACAGCTGCTTCTGGAAAAAGAAAAAGTAACCCGTGAGGAGTTTGAGGCGTTGTTTGAAAATTAGATTGTATTCAAAGGGTGGGGAAACGGTTGTGAAATATGCACAAAAAAAATCGACAAAATTCGTCAAGATTGTGAACACTTCACTTTGCGTTCATGATACTATAATTAACGTAAAAACCCCCCAATACATTATATATTTTTTGCTACACCCCATAATAAGTGAAATACCTTCTCCAAAAAGGACAGCCTTCCCCGGCTGTCCTTTTTACTGCTTATAGGGAGATTCAGGGACAAAATGATGATGTTGTTGAAATCTATTGAATTTCGTTATATAATAAAGAATGTGAAATTAAAAAGAGGAGTCTGTCCATGAGAATTGTAAAAGCCATTGAAAATATGACAGCCAGCAATCAGAAGCTGATATATATGTGTAATACACGTCCGGTATTAAAGACAGGGGCGTTATTCAGTGACGTTACAGAAGAATATAGAATACCGGCAGAACCGCAGCCGGGGGATACGGTAAAGCTTCGCTTAAGAACAGGAAGGTATAATGTGGATACGGCATACCTGTATGTAAACAATCAGGAGTATGAGATGTACCGTGTTGCCAATAATACACTGTTTGATTACTACGAGGCATCGGTGGAAGTGGCGGAAGAAAAGCTTTATTACTATTTTAAAGTCGTTTCCGGCAAAAATGTCTGTTTTTATAATCAGATTGGCGCGGCAAAAGAATTAAATCCTTTTTATAATTTTCAGATTATGCCGGGCTTTCAGACCCCGGAGTGGGCAAAGGGTGCGGTGATGTATCAGATTTTTACAGACCGCTTCTGCAATGGGGATAAAAGCAATGATGTATTAAATGATGAATACAGCTATATCGGAGAGCATGTCTGTCAGGTGGACGACTGGAACCGGTATCCGGCGCAGATGGATGTGCGTAATTTCTACGGCGGCGACTTAAAAGGCGTATGGGACAAGCTGGATTATTTACAGGACTTAGGGGTAGAGGTTATTTACTTTAACCCGCTGTTTGTATCACCGTCCAATCATAAATATGATATACAGGACTACGATTATATAGACCCGCATTTCGGTGTGATTGTATCGGATGAGGGAAAACTGCTCAGTGAGGGAGATCAGTGTAATACACATGCATCCCGGTATATGGACAGGGTAACGAATAAAAAGAATCTGGAAGCCAGCAATGAATTTTTTGCAAAGCTGGTGGAAGAAATTCACAAAAGAGGCATGAAGGTCATTATTGACGGCGTATTTAACCACTGCGGTTCGTTTAATAAATGGCTTGACAGGGAGCATATTTACAGTACAAGCCCGGAACAGTATGCATCCGGTGCGTATGAGAGCTTTAACAGTCCGTATCATACCTTTTTTAAATTCTACAGTAACCAGTGGCCGGATAACAACTCGTATGACGGCTGGTGGGGCAATGACACCCTGCCGAAACTTAACTACGAGGAAGCGGATACACTGGAGCAGTATATTTTAGGTATTGGTAAAAAATGGGTATCCGAGCCGTACTGCGTAGACGGCTGGCGGCTGGATGTTGCGGCAGATCTGGGCAACAGCCGGGAATACACCCACCAGTTCTGGAAAAAGTTCAGAAAGGCAGTCAAGGAAGCAAATCCGGAAGCTGTCATTCTTGCAGAAAATTACGGCGATTCCTATGACTGGCTCCAGGGGGATGAATGGGATACCATTATGAACTATGATGCGTTTATGGAACCGGTGACGTGGTTTTTAACCGGTATGCAGAAGCACAGTGATGAGTTCCGTCAGGATATGCTTGGCAATGCGGGCAATTTTTTCGGGGCTATGCATCACAATATGTCCCGTATGGGTGGACAGGCAGTTCGATTTCCATGAATGAACTTTCAAATCACGACCACTCGCGTTTTCTGACCAGAACGAACCACCGTGTCGGCAGAACGGCATCCGTTGGAGCAGAAGCTGCGAACGAAGGCGTAAATAAAGCCGTCTTTATGGAAGCTGTCATCATTCAGATGACATGGCCCGGAGCGCCGACTATTTATTACGGTGATGAAGCAGGCGTGTGCGGCTGGACAGACCCGGATAACAGAAGAACGTATCCGTGGGGCAGTGAAGATCAGGAACTGATTGCATTTCACAAGGCGGCAATTGCCATGCATAAGTCACAGGAAGTTTTAAAGACCGGTTCTTATAAACCGCTTGTCGGAGAGTATAATCTGATTGCTTATGGCAGATTTAATCAGAAGGATGCAGTTGTAGTCATTGTCAATAATTCTGAAGATGAAAGAAGGGTCAGGGTTCCGGTCTGGGAACTTGGCATTACGGATAAAGATGAGATGGAACAGATATTTGTGACATTTGACGGCGGTTTCGGTGAGGAACAGCTTTGGTATACAGTAAACGGCGGCTGGTTGGATATCGGTCTTAGAAAGACTTCGGCAGTCGTGTTAAAACGTGTAAAATGGTAGAAAACAATAGTTAGAAAGGCTGGTAACAGAAAATGGATAACAATGGAAAAGATACAAAAAGTTCAGTGAAACTGAACCGGAAAATGAGAATGTGGCATAAATACAGAAATTACTGCTTCGGAGCGGCAGGTGTGCTTGTGGCACTGGTTATCTGCGTGGCAGTTATCCGATTTATGGGAAGATCATCTTCCGACAATAAGCAGCAGGCGGCAGTACCGCCGACAACGGCACAGCAGACAACACAGAATGAAACACAGCCGGTAACACAGGCACCGACAGTGGCAGCAACAGAAGCACCGACAACACAGCCTGCAACAGAAGCTACAACGGCAGCACCGTCAAACAGCGGCATTCTTGCGATTGACGGACCTGCCGGAGAAGCAGATTTTACAACACAGGATTATTACAGTGATGCTGTATTGTTCGGGGATTCTATTATCGGCGGTATTCAGGAATACGGTTTCTTAAACAGCGCACATGTGGTTGCCGGAAATAACCTGACAACGACAAAGGCAGTTGCAGAAGTAGACAGCGTAGCACAGTTAAATCCGTCCAAGGTATTTATCATGGTCGGCTTAAATGATGTCAATTTCGGAAGCAAGAGCGCTGAAGCGATAGCAGAAGATTTAATTACACTGGCAGGAGCCGTAAAGGATAGCTGTCCGTCCGCAAAGGTATACATTTTATCCCTGCTTCCTGTAACAAGTGGGTTTGAAGCGCGTGATACGAATAAAATCACACAGTCTGCGATTGATGATGTAAATGATACGGTAAGTGTTCTTGCAGCTTCTGCCGGATACACCTATATTGATGTGGCTTCTGCATATAAAAACGGTGCCGGATACTTAAATCCGGATTACAGCACCAACGGCATGAACCTTCATCATGATTACTATGCATTCCTGTTAAATTCAATCGCAGAGGTAGCAAAATATGAGATTTCACGTACTGACCCTGTTTCCGCAGATGATTCTGGACGGACTGAATACAAGTATTACAGGACGCGCAATCCAGAACGGAATTTTATCGGTAGATGCGGTAAATATCCGTGATTTTGCAGAAAATAAATATATGAAGGTGGACGATTATCCGTATGGCGGCGGTGCCGGACTGGTTATGCAGCCGGGACCTGTCTGCTCCGCGTATAAAAGCGTGACAGAGCGGATTGGAAAGAAGCCGAGAGTGGTGTATATGACACCGCAGGGGTATCCGTTTACACAGCAGATGGCACAGGAATTTGCACAGGAAGAGGATTTGTGTATTCTGTGCGGGCATTATGAGGGCATTGATGAGCGTGCGCTGGAAAAGATCGTGACCGATTATGTGTCCATTGGAGATTATGTGCTCACCGGCGGAGAACTGCCGGCAATGGTTGTGATTGATGCGGTGTCCAGACTGGTGCCGGGTGTTTTAAATAACAAAGAATCGGCAGAAACCGAAAGCTTTGAAAACGGACTGCTTGAATATCCGCAGTATACCCGTCCGGTGGAATTTGAAGGAATGCGAGTACCCGACATTCTTTTATCGGGACACCACGGCAATGTAGACGCATGGCGTCTTGAAAAGTCTGTTGAGCGGACAAAGAAGTACCGCCCCGATTTGTATGAAGCTTATGTAAAGGAACAGGAATCCCTGCAGGATAAAAAGAAGCATAAAAAATAAATTTTGGGGATTGACTGAAAAAAAATATTATTGTATAATTATCACTGTGCTTGTCGTGTAAAGGCGGCACAGTGATAATAAAAGATAAGAAATCTTAGATTTCTGCCTAGATAGCTCAGTCGGTAGAGCAGAGGACTGAAAATCCTCGTGTCACTGGTTCGATTCCGGTTCTAGGCACTAAGTCAGGGAACTCAATCTTTTTGAAAGGTTGAGTTTTTTTTGATTGCAGATTTATAGAACAGAAAAAGAGATAATTCTAAATATAATGGGAGAAGAAAGACACTGTATAATTTTGGGCTTTTGTCAAAAGGGGGAAAAAATGGTGCTTTGTCGGGAATAGAAGGTAAAAGTCCCGGAAAATATAAATACAGGTTGAATTATTATACCGATGTGTTATCATAGTAAATGTATGTGCTGAAATGGATTGAAAAAATAAAGTATTTTGAGAACATGCACAGGAATGGATACAAAAACATTTTAAATTTATAAGAAAAATGTGCAATTTGCAAAAACAGTGTGATTTGAAGCATTTTGAGCGGAAATGTTTTTAGAAAAATTTTCGGGGACTGTCCGAAACGGAGGATAAAATGAGTAAAGGAAACATTAATTATAAATATTTAAGAAGACGGAAAAACTGGTTTCAGCGCAATTGGAAAGCACTGATAATCTATATTGTACTGATTCTTGCAGTGCTGGGCGCCGGTGCATTTGTATGTATCCGGTTCACACCGCTTGGCAGTAAGTTAGGCATTACGCAGGGTAATGAAAGTAAAGAAAATAAGGCTTCACCGGGTGCGGATAATAATGCACAGGGTGACGGCAGCAATAAGAATAACGGCGAACAGCAGACCAAAGAAGTGACATGGATAGATTTAAAAGAGCCGGAACAGCAGAAGGAAGTTTCTTATACCGTACCGGCCGGAGTGGCATATCCGTATCACATTAAAGTCAACAGAGCGGCAAACTGTGTAACGGTCTACGGGATTGATGAGAGCGGTTCGTATTCAATTCCGGTAAAAGCATTTGCGGCATCCTGCGGCAGAGCAGGAGAAGAAACGATTACCGGTGAAAATTATAAAACATCGGATATGTATGTATGGCGTTTAATGGTGGACAATACCTATGGACATTATGCGTACCGTATCAGCGGCGGATATCTGTTCCATTCCGTACCGTATTTAAAGGCAGCCAATAATACACTTGAAACAGAAGAATATAATAAGCTGGGTACATTTGCATCACTGGGCTGTGTCAGAATGTGCGTCCGTGATGTATTATGGCTGTATGAAAACTGTCCGCAGGGAACAACGGTTGATATTTATGATGATGCTGCGAATCCGGGACCGCTTGGCAAGCCGGAATCTATTAAAATTCCGTTAGACAGCCCAAATGCAGGCTGGGACCCGACAGACCCGGATGAAACAAATCCATGGCATAAGGAGAGTGCGACACTTTCAGGAGTACAGGATATTACCGTAAAGGTGGGAGATACCGTTGATTTCTTAAAAGGTGTGACGGCAAAAGATACCTGTGGCAATGATATTACAGATAAAATCGCAGTTAGCGGACGATATACAACCGATGCGGTAGGCGAATATACGATGAAGTATCAGGTAACAGATGCAATCGGAAGCACAGCAACGGCTGAAATGAAATTAATTGTGACAAAATAACAGATTTAAAAGCAGACTTTGACAGAAATGTCGGGTCAGAATATAAAAGCAAAGGAGCTGTCTAAACCGGACAAGGTCAGAAAAAATAGAAATCTGGCTTTTTGCAGGTTTAAGCAGCTTTTTTGCATGAAACGGAGAAAGAATGAAAAAAGATTTATTAGAGCGGCTGGAGGAATACTGCGGTGCAGATTATGTGCCGTTACATATGCCGGGAGCAAAAAGAAATACACAGGAGTTTGTCATGCCAAACCCCTATGCGATTGACATTACGGAAATTGATGGATTTGACAATATGCATCATGCAGAGGATATTTTAAAAGAAGCCTTTGAGCGGACGGCAAAATTATTCGGTGCAGAGGAAAGTCTGTGGCTGATAAACGGAAGCAGTGCGGGGCTGTTGGCGGCAATCTGCGGAGCAACGAAAAAAAATGATACGGTGCTGGTCGCAAGAAACTGTCACCGTGCCGTGTATAATGCCATTTACTTAAATGAATTAAATCCGGTGTATCTGTATCCCAAGGAAGTCACAAGCGGCATTTACGGTGCGGTATCACCAAGTCAGGTTGAACAGGCATTCAAACAGCATGAAAATATCCGTGCGGTTATTATTACTTCGCCGACGTATGAGGGAATTGTATCGGATGTAAAAAAAATTGCGGAAATCGTACACCGGTATGGTAAGATATTGATTGTAGATGAAGCGCACGGCGCGCATTTTGCATTTCATGAAGCTTTTCCGGAATCGGCGGTATTCTGCGGTGCCGATGCGGTAATCCAGAGTATTCATAAAACACTGCCGTCCCTGACACAGACGGCGTTACTGCATTTGCAGGGAAATATTGATAAAGAGCGGGTGCGGCGGTATTGGGATATGTATCAGACCACCAGTCCGTCCTATGTGTTAATGGGTGGCATTGACCGTTGTATGACAGTGCTTGAAACGAAAGGAAAACCTCTTTTTAATGCGTATGTGACACGGCTTCTGGCATTGCGGAAAAAGTTAGAAACACTTACGAATATCCGACTGTTTCCGACCGATGACATTTCAAAGATTGTACTGCTTGTACGGGACGGAAAAAAATTGTATCAGGAATTGTTAAATAAATATCATATCCAGCTTGAAATGGCTTCTTTGCAATATGTCATTGCGATGACCAGTATCGGGGATACCGATGAATATTATGAGCGTTTTTTTGAAGCGCTCAGACAGATAGATGATGAAATGCAGACGAAAATCAGAAGAGGACAGAAATCACAACTACAGACGGAACAGGACATAAAACAAAGGAATGAATTGCCAACAGAACTTGAAAACGTAGAAAAAATAACCGCTTTTATGGAATGTTTTCCGGAGGTGAAATGTAATCCGTATGATGCGCAGAATGGGGACGCCGAGCCGGTAGAACTGGATTTATGCGTGGGAAGAACTGCAGCGGCAGGCGTGTGCTTTTATCCGCCGGGTATACCGCTTATTCAGGCGGGAGAGGTTTATACAGGAGAAATTGCAGAGATTATCCGTGAAGGAATCCAGAAAAATCTGGAAGTTATCGGTATTGAAAAAAGTGAAAAAGGAGTATATGTTTCATGCCTGAAATCATATTTTTAATGGGAAAAAGTGCAACGGGAAAAGACCACATTTACGAACAGCTTGCACACGATGAGCAGCTTCATTTAAAGAGAATTACCATGTATACGACAAGGCCGATGCGGGCGGGAGAAGCGGAGGGCGTTGAGTATCATTTTGTAAATGATGATGAAGCAGCGCGGCTTGAAAAAGAAGGAAAAATCATCGAAATGCGCTGTTATGATACGGTTATCGGCGTGTGGAAATATTTTACGGTCAATGACGGGCAGATACAGTTAGGCGGAAAGAACCGCTATATTGTTATCGGAACGCTTGAAGCGTATGACGGATTTTGCAAATATTACGGAAAAGAACATCTTTTGCCGATATATATAGAAGTAGAGGATAAAATCCGGCTTCTGCGTGCTATTCACAGGGAAGAAGAACAGGAAAAGCCAAAGTATGCGGAACTGTGCCGTAGGTTTTTGGCAGATGAGCAGGATTTTTCCGAAGAAAATTTAAAAAAATCCGGGATTACAAAGCATTTTTCAAACAATGACGGGTTAGAAGACAGTGTGGCGGCAATTAAGCAGGAGATTTTAAGGAATATTGGTGAACAAAAAAGCCGCGATTAAAAATGTTTACTGTATATGTAAATGATATATGGATGAAACTGTGGAAACTTAGGTAAAGATTTATTGGTTTATGCGGTAAAGTATGCTATAATGCTTATATAGTGCCAAAATGGGGGTATTTTTGTGGATATTAAGGTAAATGACGTATCAAAGATACAACAGGTAGAAGAACCGACAAAGAGCGTGGACAGTGGAGATGACAGCTTTAAATTTACGCTGATCCGCAATATCGAAGAAAAGGATCTTCAGGAAAAATTAAATTCCATGATGGAGGAAATCACGGTGCAGGGTGATAAGATTTCCAAACACATGGATATTAAAGATATGAAAAAGTACAGGGAACTGGTTAAGGGATTTTTAAATGAAGTGGTGAGCCGTTCCCATGAATTTTCGCGTGAGAATTTCCTCGACAGACGCGGGCGCCACAGAGTTTACGGTATTGTAAGACTGGTGGATAAGAATCTCGATGACCTTGCGGGCGAGCTGGTCAAGGACGAAAAAGACCACCTTGCCATTATCAGTAAGATTGATGATATCCGTGGTCTGCTTTTGGATATTTCAACGTGATACAATCCGGAAATTGGAACGGAAAACAGAAAGGACAAATCATGAGTAAGTTTGCAGATATTTACGGACACGAACAGATAAAGGAACATTTACAGAATGCAATAAGACTCAATAAGGTTTCACATGCCTATATTTTTAACGGACCGATGGGTTCGGGGAAAAAGATGACGGCGGGCATTTTTGCCGAAACACTGCAATGTGAACGGCACGGACAGGAACCCTGCGGTACGTGTCATTCCTGTATCCAGAGTGAATCGGGCAATCAGCCGGATATTATCTGGGTGCATCATGAAAAACCGGGCAGTATCGGTGTCGATGATGTAAGAGAACAGGTTATCGGCGATATGCAGATTAAGCCATACAGCAGCCGGTATAAGATTTATATTATTGACGAGGCGGAGAAGCTGACACAGGCGGTAACGGGTGCGATCGAGAATCTGCAGGATCATTTATCGCTGGAGGAAGCAGATGTCTATAAGAAGCCGACGGTATTGAAAGACGATGCATCTCTGGCAGAACAGCTGGATAAGATGAATAAATACGCGAAAATGAGCGTGACATACCAGTTTGGCGATTCGACGGAGACCTTAAATGGAGATCAGATTCATGCGTGGCTGATTGCCAATGCAGACGGAAGTGTTTCGGTAGATTCCTCCACGG
>ERZ859817.1134-NODE-1134-length-11105-cov-2.333756_pt1 | contig 11105 bp, 9 predicted proteins | sample MGYA00509986_ERZ859817 | MGnify/ENA primary metagenome ERZ859817 (study PRJEB30046, sample SAMN00715155) | human gut metagenome | study: EMG produced TPA metagenomics assembly of the A metagenome-wide association study of gut microbiota in type 2...
GGCCGGGGCGTGCGGACAGCTGCTCGGCAACCTGATCGGCATGGTTCAGATAAAGGTGCGCATCACCCAGCGTATGGACGAAATCGCCCGGACGCAATCCGCACTCCTGCGCGATCATCATCGTCAGCAGCGCGTACGAAGCGATGTTGAACGGTACGCCCAGAAACGTATCCGCGCTCCGCTGGTAAAGCTGACACGAAAGGCGCCCTCCGGCCACGTAAAACTGAAACAGCACATGGCAGGGCGGCAGCGCCATATCGTCCACCTCGGCCACGTTCCACGCCGACACCAGCATCCGCCGCGAATCGGGGCTGTGTTTGATCTGGTCGATCACCTGCCGGATCTGGTCGATGCACCCTCCGTCGGGACGGGGCCAACTGCGCCATTGATACCCGTACACATGGTTCAAATCGCCCGGACGGTAACCGTCGATCGACGAAGGCTCTTCCCGCCGCACGGCATCGAGAAAGGCCTCCCGCTCCAGCGGCAAAACCCCGTGACGGACACAAAGTTCGTTGTAATAGCGGTAAGCGTCGTTGTCCCAGATATGGACCCCGTGATCCAACAGGTATTTTATATTGGTATCGCCCTGCAAAAACCAGAGCAGTTCGTAAATCACCCCTTTCAGGAAAACTTTCTTGGTGGTAAGCAGCGGAAACCCAGCCTCCAGGTCGAAACGCATCTGGTAGCCGAAGATGCTGCGCGTACCGGTTCCGGTACGGTCGCTCTTCACAATGCCGTCCTTTCGGATCTTACGGAGCAAATCGAGATACTGTTGCATGGTCGAATCAATATTTTTTCAACGAGGCGTTGCCCTCGGAGTCGATGACCGCATAGACCGGATCGGAGTGCCACTCCCCAAGGCACAGCACCCGCAAATTTCCTTCGGAATAGTCGCGCGGCTGGTGCATATGGCCGAAGATGAAATAATCGGGGCGTTCGGCACCGGCATATTCGCGGGCATATTCGATGAGCGGGTCGGTAATATGGTCGCCCATCTCGCTTACCAGATGGCTTTTGCGGGACTTGCCGCTCCACCACTGCCCGAAACGCATCGCCCAGTCGGGATGCACGAGCCATGAAAAAAGGAAACGGATCGTTTTGGAACGGAACACGGCATTCATAAAGCGCAGCACAGGAAGATGATCGATCTTCATATTGTCGCCGTGCGCCAGGAAAACCCGTTTGCCGGCAAGCTCCATGATCCTGGGCGAAGTATAGACCTCCACTCCGCACTCCGCTTCGAAATAGTCACGAACCCACATGTCGTGATTACCCGTCATGAAAACCACCCGAATCCCCCGGTCGGTCAATTCGCACAACTTTCCCAATACGCGCACAAACCCTTTGGGAACGACCCGTTTGTATTCGAACCAGAAATCGAAAAGGTCGCCCAGAATAAAGACCGCATCGGCATCGCGGGAAACTTCGTCGAGCCACGCCACGAAACGTTTCTCGACCGCACGGGCCGCAGCCGGCCCTCCCGCGCCCAAATGAATGTCCGATGCGAAGTAATACATAGCCTATTCGAATTGCGCTTCGAGCGCCCGTTGCAACCCCGTACCGTAAAGATCGCGGGCCACTACGATACCCTCACGATCGATCAAAAAGTTAGCAGGCAGTTTCTGCACGTTGTAAAGCCCCAGTGCGGGAGAATTTCGTCCCCGGAAATCGCAAACCGAAATCCAGGGAAGCTGCTGCTCCTGCACGGCGTTGATCCAGATATCTTTCGAAACATCCACACCGATCTGGTAAATTTCGAATCCCCGGTCGGCATATTCGGCATAAACCTCCTTCAATTCGGCGTTGATGGCGTTGCTGTTTCCCAATTCGGCCGACCAGAAATCCACCAGCACGACCTTTCCCTGCAACGAACTCAAACGCACTTTACGGCCGAACATATCGGGCAACTCGACATCGGGAAAATTCGTTTCGGCGATATTCGACATCAGATTTTGCCGCGCATCCATGCGGGCGATCTCACTGGCCAGCAACGGCAGGTAGGAAGACTCCGGATAACGCTCCTCGATGGCTTCCGCCACCATGCGGTAGTAAATCACATCTCCGTCGAGGTTGAAAAGGTAAGTTTCGCCCGGAAGCCGCTGGTACAAGGCATATACCCCGGCCAGGGAAGACTTATGCTCGACGATGAACTTGATCTGTTCGTGTTTGATCCGGCGGTATTCGGCCCAATATTCAGACTCGATCCGTCGAATCTCCTCGTCGGTCATCCTGTAAGTTTCCGGCGAAGAACTCAACGCATCGAGCCGCTGCATCCCGGCCACAAACGGCTGATAAAATCGGCGCAGCAACTCCGACTCCTCAGACCCTTCGACCGTATAGTTGTGCACCACACGTCCGACCGAGCTGACCGTCAAGCGATCTCCGCCCTGCAGGAACAGGGGAATCTTATCGCCGTTGCAGACCAGGTTGTAAAGCGCCGGAGTACGGTCCACATCGCACAATTCCAATTTGTAATTCCCGGTTTCATCCAGTTGCGCCGAATCGATGAGCGTCTGCGCCAACGGAGTAACCTGCTCGAGATAGATCATCCGGCAATCCGAACCGACTATACGACCCGAAATCTTAACCGTAGAAGAGTGACAGGAAACCGCCAGGAGCGCCCCTGCCAGAAAAACGATCGAAATAAAAAATCTGCTGCGCATGTTGCGAGAAAATGGTTTATCAAAAAACGGAACCCTATTTCGAGGTATTGTGCCGTGCGCCCCCGTTCTTGCCGTTGAAATTGCGCGACTGATGCTGATTCCGATTCTTCTGTTGCCGTTGCTGCGCTCCCTTCTGACCTTTCTGACCTTTTTGCGGATGCGCCATAAAGGGCTGTTTATAATCGCTTCGGATATTATTGAGAGCCACTTCGTCGATTTGGATCGCATTTCCGGACATTTTTTTTATGTCTTTTATGATAACCTCGTTATTCGGATGTTCCTGATTGTACTCGTAGCTCTTGGTGCGCATGTAACGCGCCAGGTTATCGACGGTCCGCGAGACTACCTGGGGATTCTTCTCATCGGCCAGACGCCGGATCATCCGTTCGACATATTTGCCGTAATGCTTGTACTCGATATGTCCCGACGAATAGGGCATACGCCGGGGCACCGTGGTAAGTTCCTGGCGCGAAGGCTGCGGATAGGGGGAGTCCACATCCAGTTGAAAGTCGGACATGATGAACAGGTGATCCCACAGCTTGTGAGTGAAGTCGGCCGTATCCCGCAACAGGGGATTCAGGTTTCCCATAACGGCGATGACCGCACGGGCCTGCCGGTTGCGCTCGCGGCGGTCTTCGATCTGCATCAGCGAATCGACCATTTCGTGAATATGGCGGCCGTATTCGGGCAAAAAAAGCTTCCGTCTTTTATAATTATAATTTTTTTGCATAATTTTTGCGGGAGTTCGGTGGCATTGTTATTGCGAACCGTTCCAATAACATTCTGAAAAGATTTCGCGGATATAAATTTCAAAGCGATCGTAAATTCACCTTTGAAATCAACTTTATCTACAAAGTTGGATTCCTGCGAATAATATATTAACTTCGTCACAAAAGTACGTAAAAAAATCACAAAAGCAAGGTATGGCAAAAGTTTTAATCCTGGATCAATCGAAAAGCATACGCAACACGCTGCGAGAACGGCTGGAGTTTGAAGGAATAGCGGCGGAAAGCGCTGAAAATGAAGCGGCGGCATCCGTATTATGCGAACGTATCCCTTTCGATCTGATCATTTCGGATCATGAAACGAGGCTTCCCGAGAGCGACGTACCTTTCATCGTACTTTCCTCTGAAGCGACGGTCGATTCGGCTATCAAGGCACTCCGGAACGGAGCGCAGGACTACCTCACCAAACCGATCGACATGAACCGCCTGATGCAGTCGATCCGGCAAACACTCGAACAGGCAGCCGAAGCGCCGCGCACGGCGGCAAAAGCCAAAGCGAAACGCAGCTCGGCAGGTCACACGGAAGAGATCATAGGCACTTCCGAGCAAATGCAACACGTCCGGCGTCTGATCGACAAGGTCGCACCGTGCGACGCCCGCGTTCTGATCACGGGCGAGAACGGCACGGGCAAGGAACTCGTCGCCCGCTGGCTCCACGCCAAAAGCAACCGGGCCGGAGCGCCGTTCGTTGAGGTCAACTGCGCGGCCATTCCCTCCGAACTGATCGAAAGCGAACTGTTCGGCCACGAGCGGGGAGCCTTCACCTCGGCCATCAAACAGCGCAAGGGCAAATTCGAACAGGCGAGCGGCGGAACGCTCTTCATGGACGAGATCGGCGACATGTCGCTGGCGGCGCAGGCAAAGGTGCTGCGGGCCCTGCAAGAGCGCAAGATCAGCCGCGTAGGCAGCGACAAAGACGTCGATGTCGATGTGCGGATCATCGCGGCGACGAACAAGAACCTGCGAGAAGAGATTAAAAAAGGAAATTTCCGCGAAGACCTTTTCCATCGTATCGGCGTTATCCTGATCAAAGTACCGCCCCTGCGCGAACACTCGGAGGATATTCCCCTGCTGGTCGATCACTTCATCGATATGATCTGCGAAGAATACGACATGCCGCGAAAACCGATGGATAAAAAAGCGGTCGAAATGCTCCGGCAAATGCCGTGGACGGGCAACATCCGCGAACTGCGCAACGTCATCGAGCGGCTCGTGGTCCTGAGCGGCACCAAAATCACACCGAACGACGTAGAACTCTACTGTTAAACATTTCAGAGCAACTCGAGAATCTCACCGGGGCGGTCCACTACGTGGTCTGCCCCGTGTTCATACAACTCCGCCCGGTCGCGGAAGCCCCAAGTCACACCGACCGACCGGACACCGGCTGCCCGGGCCGTATCCATATCGACGCCCGAATCCCCGGCGTACAGCACCGCTCCGGATTCCGCATCCGTATCGGCGAGAATCTCCCGCACCACCTGCGGATCGGGTTTGAGCGGGACTCCGGGGCGCTGACCGAAAACCGCATCGAAACGGACGACGGGAAATAGATCCGCACCAACTTCTCGGTACCGATTTGAAATTTGTTGGAAGCGACAGCCAGCCGGACTCCACGCTGCACCAACTCCCGGAGCAATTCCGGAATACCCTCGTAGGGACGTGTAAAACGGTCGATATGTTCGGTATAGTAAGCCACGAAATCCGCACGCACCGCCGCCACCGTTTCCGGCGTGCGCAGCTCCTCGGGCAGCGCCCGTTCGACCAGCCGCATAACGCCGTTGCCGACAAAACCGCAATACTCCTCATAGGTATGCAGGGGCAATCCCCGCGCAGCCAGCACATGATCGCAGCAAGCCGCCAGATCGCCGATCGTATCGAGCAACGTCCCGTCCAGGTCGAAAATCATCAATTTCGTATCCATATCAAGTCATTGAATTACAAATAAATAGTCCGAAAACGGGCAGGAGCCGTGTTCCTGCCCCGTAAAAACGGCCCCTATCGGCCGAAACGCCCAAAGCCGAGCCAAAGATACGAATAAGCCGAGCGCAAAAGCAAATTTATTTGCGTTTTGCCGAGGCGAAATATCTAAAATTACAAAGGAGCCGAGCACAAAGGCGAATTCATTCGCTTTTACCGGTCCAAGCGCTTGAAACGGCCCCGAAAAAGGGACAAAAAGCTGTCCGAAGGCAACGATGCACGCGAAACATTTTGTTATTTCGGGATTTTGAGTTTACTTTGTCATCATCGTATAAATCGGACAAAACCTATGAAAACAGACATCGAAATTGCACGCGAAACGAAATTAAATAAGATAGAAGACGTAGCCGAAAAACTGGGGGTTCCCCGCGACGAAGTCCAGAATTACGGCCGTTACATCGCCAAGGTACCCATCCACCTGATCGACAAGAAAGAGATGGAGAAGCACAACCTGATCCTGGTTTCGGCCATCACCCCGAATAAGGCGGGCGTCGGCAAGACTACGGTATCGATCGGCCTGTCGCTCGGCCTGAACAAAATCGGAAAGAAAGCGGTGGTCGCCCTGCGCGAACCCTCCCTGGGTCCCTGCTTCGGCATGAAGGGCGGCGCAGCCGGCGGCGGCGATTCGCAGGGACTGCCGATGGAAAACATCAACCTGCATTTCACGGGCGACTTCCACGCCGTGACATCGGCCCACAACATGATTACCGCCCTGCTCGACAACTACATCTACCAGAACCGGAACAGTTGCGAGGGGCTGAAAGAGGTCAAGTGGAAGCGGGTGCTCGACGTGAACGATCGCAGCCTTCGTAACATCGTATCGGGGCTGGGAGGTTCGGCCAACGGCATTCCGACCGAAACGGGATTCGACATCACGGCCGCCTCGGAAATTATGGCGATCCTCTGCCTGGCCACCGACATCGACGATCTGAAGCGCCGCGTCGGCAATATCCTGCTGGGCTACACTTATGACGGCAAGCCGTTCACGGTGAACGACATGGGCATCGCAGGCGCCATCACTGTCCTGCTGAAGGACGCCCTGCTTCCCAACCTGGTGCAGACCACCGAAAATACCCCGGCCTTCATCCACGGCGGCCCGTTCGCCAACATCGCCCACGGCTGCAACTCCGTGCTGGCGACCCAGATGGCCCTGACCTACGGCGATTACGTCATCACCGAAGCCGGCTTCGGCGCGGATCTCGGTGCGGAAAAATTCTTCAACATCAAATGCCGCAAAGCGGGCTTGTCCCCGAAACTGACCGTTATCGTAGCGACAGCGCAAAGCCTGAAGCTGCACGGCGGAGTCCCCGAAGCACAAATCAAAGAGCCCAACAAGGAGGGGTTGATCCGGGGATTCGCCAACCTGGACAAGCATATCGAAAACATGAAAAACTTCGGCCAGCAGGTGATCGTCACCTTCAACCGCTTCGCCAGCGATACGGACGAAGAGATCGCCCTGGTCGCCGAACACTGCAAGGAAAAGGGGGTCGGCTTTGCGGTGAACACGGTCTTCGCCGACGGTGGGAAAGGCGCAGTGGAACTGGCCCGGCTGGTTGCCGAAACCATCGAGAAAAACACATCTAAACCCCTGAAATTCACCTATGAAGAGAGCGATTCGATACGGAAAAAGGTGCGAAAAATCGCCGAAGGAATCTACGGAGCCTCCTCGATCGTCTATACGACGCTGGCGGAAAAGAAACTCAAGGAGATCGAAAAGCTGGGCATCGCCCACTTCCCCGTCTGCATCGCCAAAACCCAGTACTCCTTCTCGTCCGACCCGAAAGCGTACGGCGTAGCGAAAGATTTCGAACTGAAAGTCCGCGACATCATCATCAACAACGGCGCGGAGATGATCGTAGTGGTCATGGGCGAAATCATGCGGATGCCGGGTCTTCCGAAAGAGCCGCAGGCCCGCCACATCGACATCGTAAACGGACTGATCGAAGGATTGAGCTGATTCTGCGGGGTGCGATAAAAGATCGAATTTTATCGCACCCCGATTTTTCACGGCACAAGTTCCGCAACAGTCCGTCCCGATTTGGCGGATTCAACTATTATTTCTATTTTTGAGTGTTTTAAAATCGTTGAATTTCTCGACTATTTTGTGCCCGGCATAACGAATCGACTCGCTCTGCCCTGACTGATCGAAAACACTTCAAATAATGGCAAAACGCATCCCGACCCCGGCCGACATCTTCCGATTCTACGTGGACGGATTCCGCTCGATGACCCTCGGACGGACGCTTTGGGCCATTATCCTACTGAAACTCTTCATCATGTTCGCCATTCTGCGACTTTTCTTCTTTCCCGACCAACTGGCCGGCATGAGCCAGGAACAGCGCAGCGAACACGTACTCGAACAATTAACCATTCCCGACGTTTCCGGCAAGTGAGGCCACCGCAAGCCCCTCCCGGACAGCGGAAACGAAGACTAAAACTCAACTAATTATCTCAAAAGTATGTTGTCGGACTATCTACAAACCGTCGATTGGTCGCGGGCCCAATTCGCCATGACGGCGATCTACCACTGGCTGTTCGTCCCCCTCACGCTGGGATTAAGCATCATCTGCGCGATCATGGAAACCATCTACTACCGCACGGGCGATCCCTTCTGGAAACGCACGGCGAAATTCTGGATGCGCCTGTTCGGTATCAATTTCGCCATCGGCGTAGCCACGGGCCTCATCCTCGAATTCGAATTCGGCACCAACTGGTCGAACTACTCCCACTTCGTCGGCGACATTTTCGGCGCGCCGCTGGCCATCGAAGGCATCCTGGCCTTCTTCCTCGAAAGCACGTTCGTAGCCGTCATGTTCTTCGGCTGGAACCGCGTCAGCCGAGGCTTCCATCTCTCCGCCACCTGGCTCACGGCCGTCGGCGCCAATCTGTCGGCCCTCTGGATCCTGGTAGCGAACTCCTGGATGCAATATCCGGTAGGCTGCACCTTCAACATCGACACCGTCCGCAACGAGATGACCTCCTTCTGGGACGTACTCCTCTCGCCCGTAGCGGTCAATAAGTTCACCCATACGGTCACCTCGTCGTTCGTGCTGGCCGCGCTGTTCGTCTGCGCCGTCTGCGCCTGGTACCTGCTCCGCGGCCGCGAACAGAAGATGGCTCGCAAGAGCATCGCCGTCGCTTCGGTTTTCGGTCTGGTATTCGCTCTGATTACCGCATTCACGGGCGACCGCTCGGGAGCGATCGTGGCCCGGGTGCAACCGATGAAACTCGCGGCTCTCGAAGCCCTTTACGACGGAGAGGAGGGGGCAGCCCTGACCGCAGTCGGCATCTTGAGGCCCGAAGCCGAACGCTCGAACAACGAGGATGCCTTCTATTTCAAGATCGCTATTCCCAAAATGCTGTCGCTGATGAGTTTCCGCGACGCCGACGCCTTCGTACCGGGCATCAACGACCTGGTGAACGGCAACCCTCAATACGGCATCATGCCGACGATCGAAAAGATCGAACGGGGCCGCGTAGCCATCGCGGAACTGGAGCGTTTCAAACAGGCCCGCGAAACAGGCGACGAAGCGACCCTCGACGAGATACGGGCCAAATTCGATCCAGACACCCCCGAAGGAGCCGTCTTCCTGAAAGAGTATTTCGCCTATTTCGGCTACGGTTACCTCGACTCGCCCGCGCAAACCGTACCCAACGTACCGCTGCTTTTCTACTCGTTCCGCCTGATGGTCGGCGCAGGGTGTCTTTTCATCCTGGTGCTGGCTGCCGCCTGGTGGTTCAACCGCAGGGACACGCTCGAACGCAAGCGCTGGATGCTGTGGGTGCTGCTCCTCTGCATGCCGCTCGCCTACCTGGCCTCCCAGGCAGGCTGGATCGTCGCCGAAGTGGGCCGCCAGCCCTGGGCGATACAGGATCTGATGCCGGTCGGTGTCGCCGCTTCGCGCATCGCCAGCGGCTCGGTCGCCACGACCTTCTTCATCTTCCTGGTGCTCTTCACCGCACTGCTCGTGGCCGAAATCAGCATTCTCTGCAAACAAATCAAGATCGGACCTGAAAAAGAGTAAAAATTATGGATACTTTGGCATTGCTGCAACACTACTGGTGGTTCCTGATCTCCCTGCTGGGAGCTTTGCTGGTCTTCCTGCTCTTCGTGCAGGGCGGCCAAAGCCTGCTCTACACCATCGGACGTACGGAACACGAACGCAACCTGATCGTCAATTCGCTGGGCCGCAAATGGGAACTCACGTTCACTACGCTGGTAACTTTCGGCGGCGCGTTTTTCGCCTCGTTCCCGCTTTTCTACTCGACCAGTTTCGGCGGAGCGTTTTACGTCTGGATGCTGATTCTGCTGGTCTTCGTCCTGCAAGCCGTTTCGTACGAATACCGGCGCAAACCCAATAACGTATTCGGAGAAAAGACTTTCGACTGGTTCCTGAAGATCAACGGATTTCTCGGAACGATCCTCTTGGGCGCCGCTGTCGGCACATTCTTCACGGGTGCGAATTTCACCGTCGATCGGTTCAACATGGCCAACCTGGGCGGCGACACCACGATCTCGCAGTGGACGACTCCCTGGCACGGACTCGAAGCGGTGCTCGACTACCGCAATGTGGCGCTGGGACTGGCCGTGCTGTTCCTCTCGCGGATGCTGGCGCTCCACTACTTCATGAACGACATCGACGACACACAGATCCGCGAACGCTCGCGCCGCCGCTCGCTCTGCGCCGCAGGAACATTCCTCGTGTTTTTCCTCGTATTCCTCGTAAGCCTGCTCTTCGCCCAGGGTTGGAGTGTCGATCCGGCGACGGGAATCATCGCTCCGGAACCGTATAAATACCTGCACAATTTGCTGGCCATGCCCTACGTCGGCATAGGGCTTCTGGCGGGTGTGGCGCTGGTTCTCTGGAGTATCTGGCTGGGCTGGCGCGGTAGCCGCAAGGCGATCTGGCTGAGCGGATCGGGAACGGTCCTCACGGTGCTCGCCCTGCTGCTTACGGCCGGATGGAACGATACCTCCTACTATCCTTCGCTGGCCGATATGCAGTCGTCGCTGACGATCTACAACTCGTCGTCGAGCGAATTCACCCTCAAGGCCATGAGTATCGTATCGCTCTGCATTCCATTCGTCGTCGCCTACATCGGCTACGCTTGGTGGGCCTTGAGCCGCAAACCCCAAGACGGCTCCAAAGAAGAACTCAAATACTAAAGACACTTCGACGATCCCTCGATCAGCGGGCCACCGTTAGAGCCCCCGCGACCGGGGGGCCGGAAAGAGTGATCTTCCGGGCCCGCTGCAAAATGGCAAAACCGTCAATTCAGGTTTTTCTCGATAAACTCCTTCAAAATCACCGCATGGTTCTCAACCCTGTTCTTCGAGGCATAGAGCAACGTCACATCCGGATAGGTCCGAATGCGGTCGAGAAAATCCTGCATGGCAGCCGAACTCCCCAGCTCATCGAGGTACTTGCGCCGAAACTCCGCCCAACGGCCTGCCGGATCCCCGTGATACCACACCCGCAGCGACGTCGAAGGAGCGATCCGCTTCGCCCACAAATCGTAATGAAACGCCTCTTTGCGAATGCCCCGAGGCCAAAGTTTATCCACCAGCACCCGAAATCCGTCTCCGGGACTTTCAGGGTCGTAAACCCGTTTCAGCCGTACTTCCATATTCTTATGGTTTTTGCAAGTTTTTTAAGAGTAAATAGGAGTATAAAAT
>ERZ859817.1137-NODE-1137-length-11033-cov-2.048187_pt1 | contig 11033 bp, 14 predicted proteins | sample MGYA00509986_ERZ859817 | MGnify/ENA primary metagenome ERZ859817 (study PRJEB30046, sample SAMN00715155) | human gut metagenome | study: EMG produced TPA metagenomics assembly of the A metagenome-wide association study of gut microbiota in type 2...
TTTCTGCTGTGCTGCTGACGGTACTTCTGCTGATGCAGCTGAACTTGCTGTTCCTCCGCCGACCTGTGGTGCTACCGTACCATCGTCCGGTGCTGTAAACATCTTTAAAAGTTCCTTTGCAAAATCAATCGGATAGAGCTGCATAATTTCACTATCGATCAAATCACCAATCTGCATTCTGAATGCAACTAATACAAACTTATTTTTCAAAAAGTCCGGAATGGTATCCATACTTGTGTCAGAATAAGTTTCAATCACATTGGCTGTTGGCGGACTGATATCAATCTTTCTGTTAAACATTGAAGACATTGATGTTGCGGCAGAACCCATCATCTGATTCATTGCCTCACCAATTGCGCTTAAATGCAGTTCGCTGAGCGGCTCGGAGTCATCAACTTCCCCCGCACCTCCCATCATAAGGTCGGTAATAATCTTAACATCGTTTTCCTTTAAAATAAGCACATTATTGCCATCAATACCTTCTTTATAAGAAATCTGCATCATTACACATGGTCTGTCATATCTTTCTGCAAGATCATCCCATGAAGAAACAGAAACCTTCGGTGTTGTAATATTTACTTTCTGATTTAACAAGGAACTCAATGTCGTTGCTGCAGTTCCCATACTGATATTGGATATTTCACCAACTGCATCTTTATCTGAGTCAGCAAGTGTAAAGTCCTCCGTCTGTGGTGCTGCTGTATCTGCTGCTGTATCTGCTGCTGTATCTGCTGCTGTATCTGCTGCTGTATCCTGTGCTGCATCTTCACCGCCCATGCCATTGAGCAGTGCATTAATTTCTTCTTGTGACAGCATGCCATCCATTCTTACTCACTCTCCTCTCTCAAAATTTCTGTAACTCTTACTGCATACTTATTATCTGAATACCCCGGCAAAGCTTTGAATTTTTTAATATTGCCCACGTAAACTTCCAATTCGTCATCGACCTTTCTATCCAGTCTGATAACATCTCCCAGCTGGAGATTTACAAAGTCTTGTACATTAATCTTACTTGTACCAAGAACTGCTTTCATTGGAATCAGTGCATTGTCAATAATATTTTCAATCGCAGCTTCATAGGAGTTACTGTCTTTTTCTTTCATTGTTGAGAACCAGTACTTCGTATTCAGCTTATCCATAACCGGTTCTAATGTTGTATATGGAAGACAGATGTTCATCAATCCTTCCACATCACCAATCTTTAAATTGATGGTAACAATCGCTATCGTTTCACTTGGCGATATAATCTGTGCAAACTGAGAATTCGTTTCAATCCGGTTCAGACGCGGTGTAATCTCTACTACGTTTTCCCACGGTTCATGAAGCAGATTCACACAGATTGTAAATACTCTCTCTAATATTGATAATTCAATTTCTGAAAAATCCCTTTCTTTTTCCAGAGAATTTCCAACACCGCCCAAGAGTCTGTCTACAATTGCAAACCCAAGATTGGATGCCATCTCCATAATAACGTTCCCCATTAAAGGATCCATTCCAACTACACCAAGCAAAACTGGATTGGACAATGCATTGGAAAATTCTGAATAAATAACAACTTCCGAATTCACCACATCTACACTAACAGATTTACGAAGATATGCAGGAAGATTGGTTGCTAAAAGTCTTCCAAAATGTTCAAATATAATCTCAAGTGTTCTTAAATGTTCTTTTGAGAATTTTGCCGGACGTGCAAAATCATAATCTTTGACCTGGCGTTCATCCGTGTTTTTCATCTCATCAGCATCTAACTCACCTGTGCTTAAAGCTTTCAAGAGGTTATCAATCTCATCCTGGGATAAGACCTCTCCCATCTTCCTCACCTCCTTTGTCTTATTTTCTTATTTCTATCATTACGATACAACCATCTTAGTCAATGTGACAGATGTGATAGAATCTGTCTGGAATAAATCTCTTAAATAACTAAGCAGATTGCTTTCTACTGTTGCCTTATTTGCATTTAATTCACTGTAAGAATACTTTAATGCTTCTGTGTTTACCTGACTGACAACTACTTTCATGCTGTTTTCAAGGCTGGACTTTTTTTCTTCATAGTCTTTTGCCTTTGTATTAAAGCCTACTGTAACATTTAATACAGCATAATGCGTTTTACCGCCATCCGTATATGATACAGTAATATCTGTACTGTCATTATTCTTAACATCTACATATGCAATATCAGCGATATTTGCACCCGCAGAAGTGGTGTCATCTTTAACGGTTGTTTCACCAATATCCAAATCGATAATCTGAGCAACTTTTGTTATCAAATTATTGGTCTTATTATTTGTTGAAACAAGTGAAAAAGTCAGCAACACTGTCAAAATAAGATTAATAAGTACTAACGCTAATGTAATCACATTCAGCATACTCTTTTTCATTACTCTTCCTCCTAAATATCATTTATATATTATGCTGCTACTAACTATTGAGCATATTATATATCTTAATCTCAACGCGTCTGTTCTGTGCCCTTCCTTCTGCTGTCGCATTTGAAGCAACGGAACAGCCTCACCACGTCCTGTTGATGAAATACTGTTGACATTAAATCCCTTTGTATCTACAAAATATGTATATACAGAATATGCCCTGTACATTGACAGCACCATATTATCCGGGTACTGTGCCGTATTCTGCGGAACATTATCGGTATGTCCTTCAATTGAAATGGTATTGTCATCATAAATCTTAACAGCATCTGCAACCTTATCTACAACCGAAATTGCTTCTGCTTTTAAGTCCGCTTTACCGGAATCAAACAAAATTCCGCTGCTTAAGCTCAGCATAACATACTGACTGGTGGTTGTAATTTCAACCTGGGAAGAATCTACATTAGACATATCCAATGCTGCCTGTATGGTATCTGCCATCTTTTCAGACTGTTCAAGCCCTTCTTCCTGTACTTTTTCATACGCTACATCTACTGTATTACTCTCTTTATCCAGTTCAACATCGCCTTCACTGTTCATACCCATATTATTATAGTAATCACTCAGCTCATTTAACTGGCTGGCACCGCTTCCGACTAAGATGCCGTCGGATTTAATCGTTGAACCTCCTGATGGAAGCACACTGAATGCAGAAGCTAAAGAAGCCGCAAGTTCCTGAAATTTATCCGCATCAACAGTCGACATAGAGAACAACAATACGAAAAAGCAAAGCAAAAGATTCATTAAATCACTGAATGTATCCTTCCACAATAAGGACGGTGGTGCGTCCTCTGCTCTTTTTTTTGCCATTAAGCTTCACCTCCAGCATTTCCACCTTCGCCTTCACCCTGAAGCTGTCTTGAGCCCGGTGCTAAGAATGACTTTAACTTTTCTTCAATAACACGAGGGTTTTCACCTGCCTGAATAGATAATAGACCTTCAATGACGATTTCTTTCATCTGATATTCATTATTGTTAATCAGTTTTAATTTATTGGAAACCGGAGTTGCAAACCAGTTTGCAATAATAGAACCGTATAAAGTAGTAATTAAGGCTACCGCCATGTTTGGTCCTACTGTTGAAATATCATCAAGCTTGGCAAGCATGTTTACAAGACCAATCAGTGTACCAATCATACCCCATGCAGGACCCATCGCAGCCATGTAATCAAAAAATCCGGATACTTTTCTGTGACGGTCATCCATGTTTGCAAGCTCTGTTTCAAGAATGCCTCTTACCAGCTCCGGTTCCGTACCATCGACAATCAGAAGAATACCTTTTTTCATAAATTCATCTTCAAGATTACTTGCTACTTCTTCCAGTGCAAGAAGACCTTCTTTTCTGGCCACATTAGATAATTCAATAATTTTCGAAATTACTGCGCCATGATCCAGCTTCGGATCCTTAAATGCAATACCAGCACCCTTTAAATATGTAATTAAGTCTTTGAATGTATAAGACGTAATCAAACATGAAATTGTACCACCAATAGTAATAATAATTGACGGTAAATCAATAAAGCTCTCCGTAATTGCCGCAAAACTGGCACTGGAAACAATTCCGAAGATAATCATTACAAAACCAAGGACAAGTCCTACAAGTGTCGCTAAATCCACAGTTAACACCTTCCATTTCTACATATTTTCGTTAAGTACACTAATAATACTTCTTTTATATTCCAAAACCTTTTTTTTAATTTCTTCACAGCTTTCTTTCACAACATACTTCGTTCCTGTTGTCAAGGTAATCACTGTATCCGGAGTTTCTTCCACGGTCTGAATCAGGTCACAATTCAGAACAAACCGGGTATTATTAATCCGCGTTACATCAATCACACTTTTCCACCTCCCAAGCCTAATACCTCCATTTTTTCTTTTAGTAGAGTACAATTCCCCTGTTACTCAGACTATTTATATTAAAACACTATTATGGCATGATTGCAACAAAATAGTGAAATTTTCCACTTTTTTTGTAAATTTCTGCAACTAATTTTCATTTCAAATATGATTCCAATGTTTTGGAGAGGCGTGATAAAATTCCTTCTATCACGCTCCTCCATATGAACTTTTAATTATCTCTTTAAGTTAATTAACTCTTCGAGTAAAGTATCTGAAACTGTAATAATTCTTGAATTTGCCTGATAACCTCTCTGTGTGGTAATCATATTGGTAAATTCCTGTGAAAGATCTACGTTAGACATTTCCAGATAACCGGATGTAATTGATCCGTCTGTTTCGGAAACATCCTGTCCGATTCCGTTAAACAAACCAGAATTCATAGTTGCTGCATACAGGTTATCACCAACCTTTTCAAGACCTGCCGGGTTAGAAAATGTTGTAACGGCAATCTGACCGATTGTCTTTATATCACCGTTGGTATAACTTGCAACAATCTTTCCGTACTGGTCAATACCAACAGAAGACATTGTACCGACTGCTTTACCGGCACCTGTCTTATTCGTTCCAAGACCACGGCTGCAGTTGATATCCGTATCATCTGCATACATTGTAAGAGAGGAGGCGTCTAATGTCAGTGTAGATGAGTTACCACCGTTGTTGACACCGATATTTGCAATGTTGTTTGTACCGTCATTATCTGTAATTGTAATTGTCATCGCCTGCATGGCATCGGTAATTGCAGCACCCGTTGTTGCATTAAACTGGAATTCTGCCGGATCTAATGCCATTGTAAGGGTTGTCGGCTTTCCGTTGATAGAAATACTTCCGCCTGTTGCAGTATAACGTGCAATGGAGGCATCACTGGTATCTGCACTGTACTGTAAAGAAATTGTTCCCTGGTAGGAATTTCCCAATGAATCATAGAAGTTAAATGAAAATGAATTTAAGCCTGTATCAGAAGCCTTTACATTTCCCTTTGCTGTAATGCCGGTTGTACGTTCCGGTGCTGTATATGTAAAATCTGAACTTGTAACGTGTAATGCAGAAACAAGGTCTTTCTGTACAACACCATCTTTATCCACCTGCCAGCCCATGACATTGGCGCCTTCGCTTGTAACTAACGCACCTTCTTCATCCAGCTTAAAGTTTCCGGCTCTTGTAAAGTAAGTGTTCCCCTGATATTTACAATAAAGAATGCATCTCCTGAAATCTGTAAATCGTATGGGCTATCTGTTCTTTCAGGAGCACCCTGTGTTGTAATGGCTGTAGAAATACTTGCTACTGAAGAACCTGTACCAATCTGCATTGGGTTCGTACCGCCTGCTCCTGTTTCGGTATTTGGTCCTGTTGCGGTCTGTGTTGTCTGATAGTATACATCACTAAATGTAACAGACTGTGATTTGAATGCTACCGTATTTACGTTGGCAATATTATTACCGATAACATCCATTTTTGTCTGATGTGCCTTTAACCTGACACAGCAGAGAACATTGATCTCATCATAGCTTTCGCCCTCCATAATCTGATGATGAAGACAGTTATTTTTATTCCTTCTGTCATTCCGGAATAATCGCTTCCTTGCGGTCCAGCTAGATAACAATTGCCCCATCAATATTTGTATAGATATTTTCCTCACCGGAATTCTGACACATAGCAGTAATCACTGTCTTATTCTGTGTATTCACAATGAATGCCATGTTGTCTAACAGCACCAGGGATTCCTTAATTCCCTTTTCTCCGGCGCGCTGTGTGCCTTCCTCTAACCGCATCATCTGCTCACTGGTCAGCTGGATATCTCTTTGTGTGAGCCGTTCCCCTGCGTGCTTTGAAAAACGTAATGATGTGGACTGAGTTTCATCTACCGCTGCTTCAATACTTTTTTTCTGCTGTAGTATTTCACCAAAAGAAGATGTTGCGGCTGTCCCCGTATTGTTGGTTAAACTCCTTTTTCCCCCAAACTTTCCGGTTGCCTGTTCAATAGAAGAAAAGCCTCCGGTTACGATATGGTTCATCATAATCTTCACTTCCTTAATTCTTCTTTGAACTATTCTGTCTTACCCGTTGTGTCACTTTTATCAGATGATGTATCTGATGATGAACTGTCGGACTTATTCGAAGTATCTGTTGTTGAATCATTCTTATTCCACTTCTTATAATAGTCATCATCCATAACGGTATCTAAGTCGTCAATGTCATAAAGCTTGCCGTCAATACCAAGATAAATCTTATTGCTGATAACTTCCCAGTAATCTACCTTTCCTGCAATATAACCGTCTTTATTCAAATCCGTTGTCATAATAACGGTCTTTCCTACAAGATTTGAAGCTGTCTGGCGTGTTGCCGTATCTAACATTTCTTTGGTCGCTTCAACCTGTGAGAACGTTGCCATCTGTGCAATATACTGTGAGTTGTCTGTCGGTTCAAGCGGATCCTGATACTGCATTTCCGTTACCAGAAGGCTTAAGAAATCATTGACGTCCAGTGTGCTGGATTCTTTAGCATCTTTTTCCTTCGTTGACTTTGAACTGATAGTTGTACTCTCTGTCGTTGATGATGTTGTTCCGTTTGTAGTTGTTACATTAGACCAGATCATTGAAACACTCCTTTCTTTTACGCGGTGTATTCTACACTGCTGTTTTCATTCATTACTGCATTTTTTGCTGCCGCTTCGTCCTCAGACAATTCATCATCTGAGAGTTCGTCTAAGCTACTTAAATCCAGATGACGTTTTCCTTCTTTACCGGCTTTTTCCTGCTGGGAATTGTTTCCCTGAAGATTTGTCCGCCTTCAAATGCATGGCTCTGTACAGTAATTTCAACTGCATCAACTTTGATGCCCTGACTTTCCAGATTTTCTTTTAGCATGCTCATCTGGCTTTCCACTGCACGTTTTACCTGCTCGTTCTGTGTTGCAATCTCTGCTGTCAGCACTCCGTTTCTTGCTGAAACCGTAATGTGAAGTTTACCGAGATTTTCAGGATTTAACTGAACTTCAATACTCTGTAACGATTCTTTCTGAATTACCTTTACGGCATCGACGACCTGACGAACAACCTCAACAGGATTTACCTGTGCTGCTTCCTGTACTGCATTGGCAAAAACATCCTGGATGTTCTGCGAAAGGTTTCCTGCGATTTCATTCACCGCTTCTGCCTTTGTCTGGGTCTGTGCATTTTCCTGTTTTCCTGTACCGGAATCAGAGGTCTTATTCTCTGCTCCTTCCAGTGTCAGCTTCGACTTTAATACATCTTCAAGAACTGCTGTGCTTTCAGCTGCCGTATTATCCTGTGCTTCTTCCTGCGGCTGTATTTCCTTTGCAACCGGTGCTGCCATGGCAACTGTATTTTCCTGCGTATCAGCCTGCGCTGTATCCACAGTCTGTACTGCTTCTGCCGGAACCGGTGTCAGTTCGCGTCCTGCCTGCACATCTGAAACCAGCTGCTTTGCATAATCAATCACATCAGTCAGGGTTTCTGACAATCCTGCATTTGTAATAATTGCAACTGCATCTTCCACACCGGTCAGTTCTACGACTAAATCCGTAAGATTTGCCGGCTGAAGTAAATCCTGCATGCAAAGCCCAAGATCAGCCATAGCCTTTTCAAATTCTTCATCTGTCACACCCAGCTTTTCCTTTAAAAAGTCTTTGATTTTTTCACCTGCATCTGTCAGCTTGTCACTGTTGTCAGATAACGTAGACTGGGTGTTGTCAGACGTTTTCTTTGCGGTAGAAGCTGCTGTATCGTCCTGTGCGGATACCTGTTTTGTATTCTGCTGTGTGGAAGTGCTTTTCATACCTGATGCAGTCTTTGTCTGTACCATATTCTGCGATGCCTTATTATTGACATTAGAAGACAGGGACTTTGACATAATCTTCTGAAAACTTGCACCACCGGACTTACCTGCTGACGAAAGCTGTGTTAAATCAATGCCTGAAGCTGTGTCTGTGCCTTTAATTGCTGTGCTTATCATCTTTACGCCTCCTTTCAATTCTTTTTTATATAAACTGCCACAACATATGTCATGGCAGATTATACCGTTTTTAATATTCCTACGGATACATAATCTTTGTCATCTTTGCCGCAAAGACTGTATCCATCTCTGCAAGAATTGCTGCACGCTGTTTTGCTGTCATGCACTCTAAAATTTCTGCAACAAGATTGGTATCTCCCGTCATTTCCTGTAAGATTGCCGCAGCATTCTTTGCATCCATCTTTGCATATGCCGCAGCCCAATCCTGTACTTCCTGTTTATGTTCCAGCTGTCTTACGACTTCTGCATACAGTGCGGCTGCATTATCCGCATCAATAGATTCATACCATTTTTTATATTCTGAAATATCAGGCGCATTATCCGTAAAGACAACTTCCCTGTCGAACTCATCCTTTAACTGTTCATAGTACTCCTGATTTTCTTCAAACACCTTTAAACGATCAACCTCTGCCTGTAAATCAGCAATCTGCTGTGCGGATGCATCCCCGGAATTCTGATAAGCGGAAAGCTGGCTTTCCAGTTCTTTGATACGTTCTACTGCCTCTGCGATACTGTTAAATTTGTAACCGGTTTCATCTGCAATTTCTTCACTGCTTGCATCAGGAAGAATCTGATTGATGACCGGAACATTTTTTAAGTACGGTCTTAACATCGTTCCTACACCGCCGACATCCATTTTAATCAACAGTGCAAAGATCACAAGCCATATAATTACAACTACCAGACCAACCAGAAAACTGGTAAGCTTACTCCCTTTGCTTTCCACAGGTTCGCCGTTTTCATCTAATTCTACATTGTCTAAATTAAGCTCTTCCTTTGATTTTTTCCTCGCCATATTTATTCACCTGTTTCCATATTATTATCATTGTAGTTAAAACTTACAAGTTCATCAATTTCTTTCTTTTCCTGTGCATTTAACTCCTGCTTAAATTCCTCAAATGCTTTCTCGCGCAGTTTTTCATAAATCTTGCGCTCCTGCATGGCAAGATTTAGCTTATCCCTTGCCCTGTCAAGATTTTTCTGTGCAATTCGGATACGGACAGCCTGCTGTGTCATAGTTCTTTCATGACCGCCATCGATTCATTACTCTGCTTTATGCTTGCAATATTTACCCGGTTCATTGCACTCTGCTTGGCTTCATTTTCATACTGTTGTCTTCTTGACGCCAGATGATGCATTTTTTCTTCTTCAGCTGCAAGTCTTGCCGCATTTTCTGCATATTCTGTCTTTGCCTGTGTTTCCAGTCGCAGCTTAATATTCAAAATATTCTGCATTCTGTAAATGAATTTTGCCATGCCCTGCTATCCCTCTATGGTTTTAAGCTTCGTAGTCCTTAAAAATCTCTGACAGCATTGCCAGTTCTTCTTCAAAACTGAATTTTTCATCCGTTGCCTGCCGCAAAAATTCATTTACTGCATCAATCTTTGAAATCGCATAGTCAATATTTTTATTAGAACCACTCTTGTATGCACCAATATTAATTAAATCTTCTGCTTCATTGTAAGTTGCCAGTACATTTTTCAATCTGCCCGCCATCTGTTTATGTTCCTTCGTTGTAATCTGACTCATACATCTTGAAATACTCTGAAGAACATCAATTGCCGGATAATGATTTTTATGTCCCAGCTTTCGTGATAACATAATATGACCATCCAGTATGCTTCGCGCTGTATCTGTAATCGGCTCATTAAAGTCATCACCGTCAACCAGAACGGTATACAGTCCCGTAATAGAACCTTTTGCAGACATTCCTGCCCGTTCCAGAAGTTTTGGCATTTCGCTGTATACACTCGGCGGATATCCTCTTGTTACCGGAGGTTCCCCGGAAGCCAGACCGATTTCCCTTTGTGCCATGGAAAAACGGGTCAGCGAATCCATCATGAGTAAAACATCTTTCCCCTGATCCCTGAAATATTCCGCAATGGCTGTCGCTGTTTTTGCTGCCTTATTACGGATTAAAGCCGGTTTATCAGAGGTCGCCACAACAAGGACACTTCGTTTCATTCCCTCAGGACCTAAATCCCGCTCAACGAACTCCCGCACTTCCCTGCCACGCTCTCCAATCAGTGCGATAACATTAATATCCGCCTTCGTATTTCTTGCAAACATACCAAGCAGGGTACTTTTACCGACACCGCTTCCGGCAAAAATGCCGATTCGCTGTCCTTTACCGACTGTCAACAGACCGTCAACGGCTTTTACACCAAGCGGAAGCACCTGACTGATAATTTCCCTTGACATCGGGTCCGGCGGCTGTGCCTCAACGGAATATTCTTCTGTGAGCCCCAGTTCTTCACCATTCATTGGATTGCCCAGTCCGTCAAGTGTATGTCCCAATATGGCATCACCGACTTTTACCGCTAACGGTTTTTCTGTATTTTCCACAATACAGCCCGGTCCGATACCATCTACATTATCAAACGGCATCAAAAGCACTCTGGAATCTTTAAATCCTACAACTTCTGCATACAGATGGGACTCATTATCTGCGGAATGAATCACGCATAAATCATTGAGTTTTGCATCCGGTCCAATGGATTCAATGGTCAATCCGACAATCTTTGAAACCTTGCCCAGCTTATCAAAGTAGGATTTTTGTGTTAAATTATAGTATTTTGCTACATTAAATTCTGCCAAATCCAAATCCCCCAACTTACTACATACAGCTTAATAATTTAATCTGTTTAATGAGATTATGCAGTTCCACATCAAGGCGA
>ERZ859817.1141-NODE-1141-length-10941-cov-1.618317_pt1 | contig 10941 bp, 8 predicted proteins | sample MGYA00509986_ERZ859817 | MGnify/ENA primary metagenome ERZ859817 (study PRJEB30046, sample SAMN00715155) | human gut metagenome | study: EMG produced TPA metagenomics assembly of the A metagenome-wide association study of gut microbiota in type 2...
GTTCATCACGATACGGTTGGAGTCTTTACCCACCGAAATTGACGACACCATGAATACTCATGAGTCAGTCACTCCCCTTTATCTAAATATTAATATAGCTTTTGAGAGTGTATTTGTCAAGATAATATTCGTAAGTTTTCACACATTTTCGCTACCATTCGCTTTGTTCGCAGTAATACAAAGATCAGCAGATTTCTGCACCTGCAGGCATTTCCTTTTCCGGTACCATCAGGGAAAGATTTCCGTCTGCATCTTCTGCGCAGAGGATCATTCCTTCACTGAGTACACCGGCAAGTTTGGCTGGTTTCAGGTTTGTAACTACCATAACCCTCTTACCTACCATTTCTTCTGCACTGTAGTGTGCTTTGATTCCGGATACGATCTGGCGCACCTGGCTGCCGATCTGTACCTGTGAGCAGAGCAGTTTCTTTGATTTCTTTACTTCTTCACATTTGATGATCTTACCAACCTGGAACTGAAGCTTGCCGAAATCTTCAAATGTGATCTCAGGTTTGCTTCGATATCAATTACGTCTTCTTTTTCTTCTTTTGCAAGCTTCCCCGAATAATTTTCCTGTGTCCCTGCCTGATTCATCTTATCACTACATGAATCAGGGACTTTGCCTGCACACTGTTTAACAGCTCATCATACTTTTTTTCTTCTTCTTTTGCTTTTCTACGCTGTTCCTGGATTTTTTCTTCGGAACTGACCTTTTTATTCTTTTTCTGCGGTGCTTTTGCTTTTTTTTCATGCTTCTGATAATTTTTTTCAAATTCGCTGACAAGTCCCGTTAAATCTTCTGTCCGCGAATTATCCGCATTTTGTTCTTCCCCTGTATTCTGCTCATCGTCATAGACAAAATCATCAATGTCTTCAATGTCCTCGATATCTTCCAAATCGTAATTTTCTTTAATTGTTCCCTTGATATAATTTAATAATCCCATATTTCCTCATTTCATCCGTCTATGACGTATACCTTTTATACTGCGCTTTCCATCTGTCCATGCAGTCATCAATCGCCTTATAATACTGTGCTACTTCACCGTCGGATTTTAAGTGTTCCATTTTCTGCATCGCACGGTATTCATCGCTGTAACGTGCATTGTCTGTAAGCAGTTCCAGTTCTCTTTGCAGCACCTGTTCTTCTTCCGGTGCCTGCATATCCTGTATCTGTTCCTCACCCTCTGCCATACGGCATGCCGCAAGATAACATTTCCGGGACTTTTCATGCTGACCGATTTTATACGCTTCTTCAAAATACTTTGCCGCTTTTTCAAAGAAGAACATTCTGGCATAGGCAGTTCCCAGATTGTGATAGACCTTTGCGTAAAACAGCCCTGAAAGATTGATGTCGCGCTCTCCATTTACAATTTTATCATAATTGCTGATTGCACTATAATAGCAGCCTTTTTCAAGGAACCGGTCTGCACGCATTTTCATCCGTTCATAGACATTCTGTGTATCCAGCATCGCAAGCAGGTCCTTTACCTGTTCAATTTCTGCCGTATCATAATAATCCACATACTTTAAAATGGTCACAACCGCTTCCGCCAGCCCTGCATTTTCACACTTCAACTGCTCAAGCTTGTCTGCCAGCAACGGTTCCTTAATCTCTGTCCGGATAAACGCAATAAGTTTTTCATCTAAAAATGCATTGGTCAGAATATAGATATTGTTGTATATATAATAGCACAATTCTTCCAGTGAATAGATTTGTACCCCCGGTTCTTCCAAAACCAGCGGCTTTAATGCCCGCCCGGTCCGGCATAAAATGATTCCGCTCATATTCATTCCTCTTTCTGTGCAATTTTGTCTGTTTCCAAATTTATTTCTTCTTCCACTACAACCCCGGAACTTTTGACAAATCCGCCAAAGCCCATATCTTCTATCCGTACCACGCAATGGCTGTCACTGTCAAAACAGACTTCAAAAGCCACCCTTGTCATCCTACCCTGGCGGAACGGTATCGCACTGATGTCAATTTCCTGTGTCCATTCATGTCCGGTGTCACACCTGTGCAAAATAATAGGAATCGTTCTCATATCTTCCAGTATCAGTTCTACATTGCGTCCGGCTTCGTACCAGTTCGTTCCCGGTCTGACCATGCGGAACCGCTTTTCCTCGCCGCGTTCTTTGATATTTAATTCAAGCCCCGTGGTAATGCGGTTTCTGCACGCCAGCAGTCTGCCACTACTATGACCGGCAGAAGTGTCTTCCTTTAATGCAGCATATGCAGCACCTTTTACAAACAGATTCTGTCCCGCAAATGCTTTTCTGCGCGCACACAGCACATGGGTCAGTTCCTTGGGCAGATTTTCTGCTTCAAAACCGGCGCCCGTCAGATATACCGCAGATACGATTTTATCCTTTAATGCATCCTGCACACAGTGTATCAGTTCTTTTTCAGCCTGCGCCAGTGTTTTCCGTCTTTGCGGCACGGAACAAATCATTTCGGAGCTGTAAACGTGGCTTTCCTCCGGTATCATTTCCTGACCGCTTTTTTTTACAATCGTCATATAATGCGTATGCAGTCCGTCTTCCCTGTAATCGAGTAAAACCGCGCCGTTGACATACAGCTCTTTTTTTTGTGAAAAGGCGTAATACGCATAAGCTTCCTCATGGCTGATAAAACTCCAGTTTTCCTTTGCATACCCTGTAAGCTGTACTGCCGCCGAGAGTTTTTCTAACACCGGCTTTGAAAAATCACTGACGGTAACACAAATATTATCCCGTTCTCCTGCCTTTCGCCCGTTTTTTGGAAGCAGCGCAAGCAGCGTACAAAGAAGTTCTTTTAAATTATCCTGATTGGCACCAGATAGCATAAATCCAAACTGATACTTCTGCCGGTTGTCCACAGAATTTACAACGCTTACCGATACCGGCTGTCTTTGCTGTTCATCATAATAGCAGATTTGGGAACTTTCCTGCCCGATATCTATTCCAACTATCAATTCAATCTCCTTCTGCCGCCTGCGCAGCTCCTTCATTCTTAAAAAGGCTGAAACATCTGTTCCACAACGTAATCCTGCACGCAGTACCCCTGCATGAGTTTTTTCATGGTTGCCATATCATGCATTTCCATGCTGACAAGCATATCATTTAAATAATCAAAACGTCCCTGCGGCTCTTTTGGTGTCACATTGTTACAAAGCAGGCTGGCATCCTGTGTTTTTTTCTTTTTCTTTCCGTCATCTTCCAGAAAATAGTACTGTATGCTTTCCCCGTAAAACAAAGAAAAGCTCTTTGCATAAACCCCGCCTGCCACACAGGATAACACTTCACTTTGATATTCTTCCTTATCATCATGACGGTAGAATATCTGTACTTTGCTGTTTTCCGGTGCATAATACTCTACAGTTGTTTTGTCTGCCGCATTATACGGAAGGGAAAGTATCCCCTTATACTGCTCATAAAATGAAAAGAAAATATTTTCCGCACACAGCATATCCATCAGCTTTTGCAGTAACAGCATATGTGTAGCGCCAAGCTGTTCCTGTCCAAACTGCGTATGGTATTTTAAATATGCCATACCACACACCGGCGGCATTTTTTTATTTTCCAGCAAATATCCGCCGATACAGGTAAAGACCTGTTCGTCTGCCGTTTCGTGTTTCACAAAATAACGGTACGCATTTTCTGCCAGATAAGCCATTTCAACTGCCGCATCCGGCAGCTGCTGACGGTAATACGTAAAAACTTCCGGAATTCTGCCAGATAAATTTCCTGTAAATAGCCGTTCCACCAGTATCCGCTCTGCCAGTGTCCGGCACGGCACCCTAAATCCTGCACAGGCACGCCATACTTTCATCATTTTATCGGACTTTGCCTGATAAAACTGTTCTAAATATGCCAGTACATTTTCGTCATACTTGCCCTCATCAAACACATGAATACAGCACGCCAGCAATTTTTCATTGTATTCCTGCGGTCTTAACAGAATCATATTTCTTGCCATACGTAAAAGCTTTGCCGGTGCGGCTTCTTCAAAACCGTATTCACATACCAAATCAAAAGCATCCTCATACATGCCTTCTGCAATACACGTTTCAATTAACAGTGCCGCATCCTGTATCTGTAAATCTTCTTTTAAAATCTTTTCATAGCGTTCTCCAAAATCTTCGCCATGATAATATTCATGATAATACTGTATCTGCCAGCTGTTTAACCGGTTTCTTGTAAGCTGGTTGACATTGCCGTCTGCCATCAATGCAGACAGACTGCGCAGGCTTCTTCATCGTTTTTACGCTGTTCTAAGCTTTGTTCAAACCAGTTCAGCAGCAGATAAATGTCTTTGCTGCAATAATCATCCAGCGCTTTTAAATATGCCGGATTATCATAAACCCTCTCGATTTCATACTGGATACTGCCTTTATGTACCTGTTTGCCTGCATCTTCAAACATCAGAATGCAGTCCCTTGTATACATCTGCACATAGGCAGTCCGTCCCACCAGCGTACAGCGCTGTCCTTGCGCAGTTCCTTGTGCTTTACCAGCACCGACTCAATCTTGTCATTGAATACGGTAATACGGTATGTAAATAAGTATCTTGACAAGAATGGTGCCGTTTCTTCATTGACACCGACATTCTGAAACAGCCATCCATAAATCACTTCCAGATAAGGATCAATATATCCCTTTTTCATCTGCCCATAGGCAAACCGCTCTATCTGCGGTGCATACGTGTTCATGATTTCTCTGGAGCTGCTGTGATTTTTTAAAATGTCCGCATACAGATATGCCTTGCTTTTTGTACTTAAACTGCTCTCATATGTAAAGTAACGCAGTACAATCTGCGGCAGGCGTTTTAATTCTTTTTTATCTAAACTTTCTATATAAAATTCATACAGACGCGTAATGCGGAGTCCACGCAGAATTCCCTTCTCGTACAATCCTGCGTATTCCGATCCAACCAGCTCATTGCGGATCATATGTGTAACAAGTACGGTTAAGATTTCATCCTTGTCAAAAAAGTCGTTTAATGCTTTAAGCAGTCTTAAATACTGCATATCTGCCACTTTACCGTTTGCAATCATTTCACACACATACAAAGTCAGTTTTGTGGAAATTATGCCGTACTTACAGCCGAACTGTAAAATGTGCAGTTCAAAATCGTTTAACACACGCAAAAGCTCCGGCTGTGCATTTAAAATCTGTAACGCTTCATAATACATCACAGGACTTACACAGCCATTGTGGTATGCATCCTTAATCCGTAAAAGCTTAATGCTCTTATTTGCATCTTCCGCAGCATCCAGATAAAATAAAACCCACAGAACGCGCCACGTATCATAGCCGTTTTCATAATAATCCCGGATTACCTTAACTGCCGCAAAGGTATAGGACTTATCTTTATAATACATTGCACTGACATACAGGTAATAACAGTACAATTCCACATGGCTGTCCTTATTTTCTTCAAGAAAATCCCTGACATTGTCAATCAGCCAGCCGGCTTCATCACTGCGGTTCTGCACCAGCAGAATCTGTGCCTGTGCCAGCTTGAAAAAAATATCGTCATCGCAGATACCGCGCATGCGTTCTATAATCTGTAAAGATTTGTCCTGCCATGCCCGCTTGTCTTCCCGCTTCATTCTGAAACTTAAATATTCCTGAACCAGTGCAAGCACCGCCTGCTTTTTCTCACGGTGCGTATTTTCCTGTCCGGCGCAGTCTACTTCAATTTCAACCGTATATTTCTGCGTAAAAGAACAGATTGTCATTCTGCCCCAGTTCCTGCCCGCGTGCAGCTTGTCCGCATCAATGACATATTCCAGTTCATACTTATTGCCCGTAAAATTCTCAGACGTAATGCGTGTTATCTTCGGACAGATAAACGGTACATCCGTTTCAACCGTAAGCTCCGTATACCCCCAGCCGCTCCTGGTAATCGTTACACGCTCTTTCACGCTTTCCGTAAAATCCGCAAATGTCTTTGTCTGCGGAAAAACATCTATGCCAACCGGTGATTTTTTCCGCACGGCAATTAAAAATTCTTCCATTGCTGCATAAACGTTGGCTTCACTGCCGTTTTTAGCGCCTTTTACCACATCATAAATATTGGTCTGTACCGGATCGTTTTTTAAAAATATCCGTTTAAAATCCGGCGATAAAAAAAAGCCTGCTGCCTCCTCCGGTGAAGTCTGTACAAGATTGGCAAAATGAAACATACTGCCTGCCGCTCCCATGCTGGTCATGACCTTCTGCGCTTCAACCGTGTATTCATAAGATACGCTTTTTTCACCCGCACTGCTGACAATATAAAACTGTCCCTGAATCACCGTACCTTCTTTTAAATCCGCGGCATCTACCGTATAAACTATCTCTGTCGGTGTCGTGCCAAACTGGGGTTTTTCAATGCGGACACGTGCATGACTGGATAATACAATGCCGTAAGCCGGCTGTGATGCCGTAAACCGGAACGTAAACATTCCCTGTCCGCCTGCCGTGACACTCCGGTCAGCGTATAATCCTGCACTTCTAATTCCGGTCTTTGATATGTAAATTTTCCTCTTGCTAATCGATTGATATACTCCTTCATTCGGAATCAGCCTCCGCTTTGATTTTATCTAAATGCTCTTTCATCTTTTTCTCGTAACCGATTTCTGTCATTTCATAAAAACGACTGTCTTTTAATGCATCCGGCAGATACTGCTGTCTGACATAGTGGTTCTTATAATCATGTGCATACAGATACCCTGCACCGTGACCTAGCTTTGCCGCACTCTTATAGTGGGCATCCTGCAAATGTGCCGGAATTGGAGCGGTCTTTTGTGTTTTTACCACTTCCATTGCCTTATCGACTGCCAATAAGCCGCATTGCTTTTCGGTGCGCATGCCACATACAACGCCGCCTGTGAAAGCGTAATCCGTGCTTCCGGCATACCGAGCCGCTCAACCGCCTGTGCCGCTGCCGAAGCAACTACCAATGCCTGCGGATCTGCATTGCCCACATCTTCACTCGCACAGATTAAAATCCGCCTTGCAATAAACCGCACATCCTCCCCGGCATATAACATTCTTGCCAGATAATAGGCATGGCATCCGGGTCCGAGCCGCGCATGCTCTTAATAAATGCTGAAATCGTATCATAGTGGTTATCACCTGTTTTATCATAGCGAATCACACGCTTCTGGATACATTCCTGTGCCGTATCCAGTGTGATATGCACTTTCCCATCTTCTGATTTTGCTGTTGTAAGAATCCCCAATTCTATTGCATTTAACGCACTTCTTGCATCGCCGTTTGCTACATCGGCAAGAAATTCCAGCGCATCTTCGTCAATCTGCGCATGGAAGCTGCCCATGCCTTTTTTTTCGTCCTGTACGGCACGCACAATCAGCTTTTTAATATCTTCTTTTTCAAGCGGCTTTAATTCAAAAATAACCGAGCGGGATAAAAGAGCGCCGTTGACTTCAAAATAGGGATTTTCCGTTGTCGCTCCGATTAAAATCAGCGTCCCATCCTCCACATACGGTAACAGATAATCCTGCTGTCCTTTATTAAAACGATGAATTTCATCGACAAACAATATTGTCTTTTTACCGTACATGCCGAGATTATCTTTTGCCTTGGCAACAATGTCTTCCATATCTTTTTTCCCGGCAACGGTCGCATTAATCTGTTCAAATGCCGCACTGGTCGTATGGGCAATGACCTTTGCCAGTGTCGTCTTTCCCGTTCCCGGCGGTCCGTAAAAAATAATGGAGCTTAATTTATCTGCCTGAATGGCGCGGTAGAGCAGCTTGTCCTTTCCGATAATATGCTGCTGCCCCACCACTTCATCCAGTGTCTGCGGTCTTAAACGAGATGCTAACGGCGATTCCTGCTTTATTGTATTTTCACGCATATAATCAAATAAATCCATAGTTATCCTCATTCCTTGGCAACTTGTTGCGAAGGGGCGATGAGAAATCCGCGCAGGCGGTTCCTCATCTGCCATCAAGGGGATTTGTTTTTGCTCAAAAACAAATCCCTGTGTGAAAAAGCTTTGATTTAAGGCTTTTTCACACTATCCCCTTTTAGTCTTTAAACTGTTCTGCCATTGCCTCTAATTCATTCTTTTTCTTTATAAAGCATTGTAATAATCTTGGGTTAAATATACCGCACTCTCCGTCCAGAATCATCTGATAAGCTGTATCATATGAAAATGACGGTTTGTAACAGCGTTTACTAATCAGCGCATCATAGACATCTGCCAGTGACACCAGCTGTGCACCAATTGGAATTTCATCTCCTGTAAGTCCTTCCGGATATCCGCCCCCATCGAATTTTTCATGATGATACCTTGCAATCTGCGAGCAGTACTGCATATATTCTTCTTCCCCTTCATCGTTAAAAATACGAAGGATAATATCATATCCTTTCGTTGTGTGGGTCTTCATAATCTCAAATTCTTCCGGTGTGAGTTTTCCCGGCTTTAGCAGAATCGTATCGGAAATTGAAATTTTTCCCACATCATGTAATGGCGATGCCTGTACAATCATATCAATATCGTTCTGGGTCAGTCCATATTCCGGGCATTCCTCTTTTGCACATTCCGCCAGGATTTTTGTAAAAAATTTCACACGCTTAATATGCGCACCGGATTCCACATCACGGAATTCTACAACATTGCCCAGAGATTCAATAATTTTTTCATTCAACCGCTGTATCTTCCGGGTCTGACGCATGGTCTTTTCTTCTAACGCATTTTTGTGTTTATATAAATCAATGATGTTATTTAAGCGGCTGCTGAAGCTGTATGTATCAATCGGACTTGTCACAATATCAATAACACCATGTGCAAATGCATTTTTATAGACATCTTCTATATATTCACCGGATAAAAAAACAACCGGAACATTATCGATATAGTCCATTTTCCGCATATAATCAAGTAAATCAAAACCGTTTATCCCATTGGCATACATTTCCGTCAGCACCAGACACAGAGAATCCTTTTTTTCATCAACAATCTCAATTGCCTCCTGACTGGAACCCGCTTTAATAATTTTATATTTTCCCGTAAAAATATCTCCCACCATATGCTGGATACCATCATTTGCCATTACTACAAGAATGGATTCTGTATATGCATCTTTATATACCGTATCGTCAGCCTGTACGGAAACACCTGTCATTCCCTTTTCTTTTGCCTGTTTTAACGCCGTTTCCGCGCTGCTGTAAAGCTGCCAGAAATCTGTGCCAAAACGTGAACTCACCGCTATTCCCACTGTCACTTTTATCCGTACATCCGGATATCCGGTAATTGTTGTCTGCTCTGCTACCTGCATAATTTTATCCATATACTGCTGCTGCATCTTTTCTTCGTACAGTGGAATATACAGACAGAACTCATCGCCGCCAATACGGGACATCACTACATCGGAACGGAATATAGATACCATATTGGCAGCCATATTGTTGATTACCATGTCCCCCGCGGAACGTCCGTATGTATCGTTAATCCATTTTAATTCACGGATATCCATTACAATAATCGCACAGTTGCCATCATTAAGCAGTGCTAAATCATGATTTACCCGTTTTTCAAAACTGCCTCGGTTATAAAGACCTGTAAGCATATCATGTTCTGATATTTCCATATAACTGCTGCTTTCTGTTTTAACCTGGGAAAGCGGCGCTGTATCGGTAACATCTGAAACAATAATCTGCGCCTGCACTTCCCCGGTCTTTTCATCTTTGTAGATTTTTCCATAACAGAAAACTACAATGATATCGCCATTCTTTCTCACCAGACGGTGTTCCTGCATATTTTCGTTCTGATTCCTGCGTATCTGCATCATCTTTTCTATATATTCAACGATATCTTCTGCCGGAATCAAATCGGTATGTTTTAATTGATTTTCTCTGTAATCTTTTTCAGTATATCCTGTCAGTTTCTCAAAATTTTCATCTGCCGAGATGATACGGTAATCACTCATCCGTATTCTGTAAACAGAATAAATAACATCTTTTACATTACTACTCATTTATTCCTCCACAGGCTCTAGTAAACCCAATAATAAGAAATATAACATATTTTTTTTCAAATTTCACTACCCGAAAGCAGATTTGCCTATTTTTCACAAAAAAATACAGCAAAAGCATACAAATTAAGTCTATTTCATATACTGCATTAAGAAAATGAATTGCTTTTTAGCGGAAATGAGCTTCTTATGCGTAAAACTGTGCTTCTTTATCCGGCAGTCCGTCTGACTGCCCTACTTCTTTCCGTATGTTTTTTGTTAACCTCCGTTTTCCCCTGCATTACATATGCCGGAAATTCCGACAATGGCCCTGCCATTACCTCGCCCGCTGCCATTTTAATGGAGCTTCCACCGGACAGGTGATTTATGAAAAAGATGCCGATACAGTCTTACACCCCGCAAGCATTACAAAAATCATGACATTAATTCTGATTTTTGATGCATTAAACTCCGGTAAAATCAACCTGACCGACGATGTGACCGTATCCGAATATGCCGCTTCCATGGGCGGCAGCCAGGTCTTTTTAGAACCCGGCGAAACACAGACGGTCGAAACCATGATTAAATGTATCAGTGTTGCCAGTGCCAACGATGCCTGTGTTGCCATGGCGGAACTGATTGCCGGCAGCGAGGAGGGCTTCGTTGCCAAAATGAATGAGCGTGCCAAAGGACTTGGCATGAATAACACTACTTTTATCAACTGCTGCGGACTGGATACAGACGGGCATATGTCAACTGCAAGGGATGTTGCCCTGATGAGCCGTGAACTGATTGTGCAGTATCCTCAGATTCACAATTACTCAACCATCTGGATGGATACGATTACGCACGTTACCCGCAAAGGCGAAAGTGAGTTCGGTCTGACAAACACGAATAAGCTTATTAAACAATATCAGTGGGCAACAGGCTTAAAGACCGGTTCTACCGGACTTGCCAAATGCTGTCTTTCTGCAACCGCCAATAAAGACGGTGA
>ERZ859817.1142-NODE-1142-length-10930-cov-1.637885_pt1 | contig 10930 bp, 10 predicted proteins | sample MGYA00509986_ERZ859817 | MGnify/ENA primary metagenome ERZ859817 (study PRJEB30046, sample SAMN00715155) | human gut metagenome | study: EMG produced TPA metagenomics assembly of the A metagenome-wide association study of gut microbiota in type 2...
GGGAGCGAAGCGCACCTGCGCATGCACGGCGAAACTGGTGGTTATTGAATAAATAGAATAAAGTAAAAATAGAAATGTATTTATATAGCAGGAGGACGGTATGTCATCAAAGAATAATACAGAGGTCATTTTAGGCGGAAAAGTATTTACGCTGAGTGGATATGAAAGTGAAGAATATCTTCAGAAAGTTGCCGCCTATATTAATAATAAGCTTGCCGAATTTAACAAGGACGAGTCCTATCGCAGGCAGTCAGCAGAGGTCCGGGCAAATCTGATGTATTTAAATATAGCAGATGATTATTTTAAGGCGAAGAAGTTGGGCGACAGTCTTCAGTCTGAAACGGAGAACAAAGATACGGCAATGTACGATTTGAAACATGAACTGATTGCCGCACAGATTCAGTTAGAAACGGCAAACAAGCAGATTGAAGAATTAAAAGAAGAAATCAATAAGTACCAGAAGAATGTAGTCCGGTTGGAAACAGAACTGGAAGATTTAAAAAAGTAAGCAGATGAACCTGTGATTTTGGGCGCAGACCCCGGATTGCAGGTTCAACGTGTTTGAAAGACAGCAACGGAAAGGAACGCAAAAAGCGGCAGGAGCAGATGAGTTTAAGAGAAAATAAGGTGGAGATTCTGGCACCGGCAGGGTCATATGATATTTTAATGGCAGATTTTGCAGCGGGCGCAGATGCAGTGTATCTGGGCGGCGCAATGTTTGGTGCGAGAGCATATGCAAATAATTTAAGTCAGGAAGAATTACTGCGGGCATTAGATTATGCACATTTACATGACAAAAAGATTTATCTTACAGTGAATACCCTGATGAAACAGCAGGAGCTGGAAGACAGGTTACTGCCGTATCTTGAGCCGTTTTACAAAGCGGGACTTTCTGCGGTTATCGTGCAGGATTTCGGTGCGTTTGAAGCGATAAAAGAAGCATTTCCGGGACTGCATATTCATGCGAGTACACAGATGACGGTTACAGGTGCGGCAGGCGCAAAGCTTTTAAAAGAAGCGGGCGCAAGCCGTGTGGTAACGGCAAGAGAGTTAAATCTTGCGGAAATCAAGGCAATTCACGATAACTGTGATATTGAAATCGAAAGCTTTATCCACGGTGCACTCTGTTACTGTTATTCGGGACAGTGTCTGCTGAGCAGTTTTCAGGGTGGACGAAGCGGCAACCGCGGCAGATGTGCACAGCCATGCCGCCTGATGTATACACCGCAGACATCAGACATGCCGCGGACGAAGGGAAAGGGACTGCGCGGTGATGAAAACAGACAAAAAGACAGTAACGGTTCTGCATATCTGTTAAGCCCAAAGGATATGTGCGGTCTGCCGGTTCTTCCGGATATTATAGAGGCAGGCGTTTATTCTTTGAAAATGAAGGCAGAATGAAAAATGTCAATTATGCGGCAGGTGTAACCGGTATTTACAGAAAATATGTTGACCGTTATCTGGAATATGGCAGAGAAGGGTTTAAGGTCGAAGATTCGGATATTAATGATTTGATGGATTTGTACAACCGCGGTGCGTTTACAACCGGATATTATAATAATACAAAAGGACGGGAAATGATTTCATTAAAGCGCCCGAATCATATGGGAACAAAGGCGTTAAAGGTTCTTAAAAATGAAGGCGGCAGGGTATTGTTTGAAGCACTGGAACAAATTTATCCGCAGGATGTTTTTGAAATTGATAAGGAAAACAGCTTTTCAAGCGGCAGTGCATATGCAAAGGGAAGCCGCTTTACCGTAAATCTGCCGAAAAAGTACCGGCTTGAAAAGGGCAGGGTGCTTTATCGTATGAAAAACGGTGAACTGACCCGGTTTGTGGAAAAGCAGTATGTAGGGCAGACACTGAAAAAGAAAATTGACGTCCATCTGACGGCAGCTTGTGACAGACCGCTGGAACTGACCTTTACAGATACAAGCACCGGAGCAGCGGTAACACAGATCGGTGCAGAGGCACAGGCGGCACAGAAACAGCCGGCAAAAAAAGAACGGCTGGCAGAGATAGTGACGGCACTTGGCGATACGCCGTTTGCAGCTGAAACGGTAAAGGTAGACTTACAGGGCGAATTATTTGTTCCCGTATCGGCATTGAAAGAATTAAAAAGAAACTGCGCACAGGCACTGGAAAAGAAAATTTTAGGGCAGTATTACCGTGAATTGCCAAAAGGCGCAGTAGAAGACCGTATTGCCATGTCACAGGACACACAAGTATACATGGACACAAAAGACGCATCTGTTGCAGGCAGTGTAGAAAATATGCAGATTCAGGCGGTACAACAGTCACAGACACGCCCGGTAACGGTGCTTGTAACAACGTTAAGGCAGGCGGAAAGCGTTTATCCGATGGCAGATATCACCGACATTTATTATGATTTCAGACTGTTTATCCGTGAAAAGGACAGCCGGATGATGGCAGAAGCTGTAGGAAAGTGTAAGGCGGCACAGAAAAATCCGGTGCTTGCACTGCCACACATTTTACGCGGAAAAGACAGTCAAAAGGGCAGACAGCTGATGGAAAACTGGCTTGCTGCGGGAGCGGATACTTTTCTTGTGCGTAGTCTGGAACAGCTCGGACTGTTAAAAGAACTAAGCCGGTCCGCCGTTATCCGCGTGATTACCGATGCGAATCTGTATACATGGAATACGCGGGCGGAGCAGTTCCTATTAAAAACAACAGGAACACAAAAAAACTTGCGGATTATCCGCACGACCATGCCGCTTGAATTAACAGCGCAGGAACTGGCACAGACCAAAAATGCGGTACTGCCGCGTGAACTGATTGTATACACACATCTGCCGTTAATGGTTTCTGAACAGTGTGTGAAAAAAACACTCGGAAAATGTGACGGCGCAAATGGCAGAATGACAATGACAGGATACCGGCAGCAATATCAGGTGCAAAGTGTATGTGATTTGTGTTATAGTATTCTGTATGACGATACCGTATTGGATATCTCAAAACCGGAAATGCTGATTGACAAAGCAGCGCCGGACAGTATACGGTATGAGTTTATAGAGGAAACGGCAGAGCCGGATAAAGTTTTAACAGGAAGACAAAACTGCGAAAAGACAGGCAGAGGACATTTTGAGCTGGGGGTTGAGTAATGCAGCAGATTTTTATTGAACTTTCAAAATATATATTTGCGTTTTTGATTGCATTTTATACACTGGCATCTTATCAGGGTGCGGTCATGCAGAATGAACAGAAAAGAGGAAAAATATATTTTACGCAGAATGTATTAATGTTTATTATTCATCTGCTTGGATATCTGATTTTATACATTTTAAATGATGAGGATATGAAATATATCATGCTGTATTTTGTGCAGTTTATTTATCTGTTTGTTGTGGTGATGATATACGATGTGCTGTATCCGAAGGCATCCAGACTGCTGGTGAATAATATGTGCATGCTGATGGCAATCGGATTTGTTATGATTGCAAGACTGGATTTTGATAAATGCATCAAGCAGTTTGCAATTGCGGCAACCGGAACGATTCTGACATTCTTTATTCCGTGGCTGTTAAAAAGAGTACGCAGTTTCAGAAATTTCGGCTGATTTATGGTATTTCCGGGCTGGTGCTTCTGATACTGGTGCTGTTTAGCGGAAAAGTATTCGGTGCGAATCTGGTGCTTTCATTAGGACCGGTTTCCGTCCAGCCGGGTGAGTTTGTTAAGATTTTATATGTGCTGTTTGTTGCATCGATGTTTAATAAGTCCATTACATTTAAGCAGACGGTACTGGTGACGGTGCTGGCGGCGGCACACGTTTTAGTATTGGTTGCTTCAAATGACCTGGGGCGGCACTGATCTTTTTTGTGGTGTATCTGCTGATGCTGTTTACGGCAACCAAAAAGGTCAGCTATCTGTTTGCGGGACTGGGTGCAGGCAGTGTGGCGGCAGTACTTGCTTATCATATCTTTTCCCATGTCAAAAACCGCGTAACCATCTGGTTAGATCCGTGGAGTACGATTGATACGACAGGATATCAGATCTGCCAGTCCTTATTTGCCATTGGTATGGGTTCATGGTTTGGATACGGACTGGGACAGGGAATGCCGGATAAGATTCCGGTTGCCGAAAAAGACTTTATGTTTTCGGCATTGACGGAAGAGTTTGGTATTATCTTTACGGTAGCACTTCTTTTGATTTGCTTAAATAATCTTATTCTGATGATGAATATTGCATCACGCTGTAAGACACTCTTTTACAGACTGGTAGCTGTCGGACTTGGCGTTACATACGGTTTTCAGGTGTTTTTAACAGTCGGCGGTGCGATTAAAATGATTCCGATGACGGGAGTAACCCTTCCGTTTGTCAGCTATGGCGGCAGTTCCATCATCAGCTCATTGGTGATGTTTGCACTGATTAACGGCATGTACAACATGCGACAGGACGAAGGCGAGGCAGAACATGGAAAAGGAAAAACAGAAAAAAAGAAAATCAAAGAAAAGGGAAATGGATATTCTGGAGACGAAGAAGAATAGCGGACTCAGAAACCGTGAAACCAATATTATATCTTTTGTATTTGCGGGACTGTTCCTTTTTATGATGGGCTATCTGGTGTGGTTTAACGTGACAGAAGCCCCGGATATTATTAACAGTCCATATAATAAGAGAGTGGATAATCAGGAAACGAAGGTCGTGCGCGGCGATATTCTGGCGGCGGACGGTTCAATTCTTGCAACAACGGAAACGGATGAGGATGGCAATGAAACCAGAAGCTATCCGTTTGGAAAAGTCTTCTGCCATGTAGTTGGTTTAAGTTCGGCAAAAAGCGGCATTGAAGGTGAGGAAAACTATCATCTGCTCTCAGAGGACGGCAATGTGTTAAAACAGCTTGCTAGTGATGCCACCGGACAAAAAGCAATGGGCAATACGAGCGTGACGACGCTGGATGTTGATTTACAGGAAGCTGCTTATAAAGCTATCGGAAGTAACAAGGGTGCGGTGATTGTGATGGAGCCGTCCACAGGTAAGATTTTAGCGATGGTTTCCAAACCGGATTATGATCCGAATGATGCATCCACGGATTATTCAGAGTGGCTGACGTATGACAGTGCGGATTCTGTATTGTTAAACCGTGCGACACAGGGCTTATATCCGCCGGGATCTACCTTTAAGATTATTACGGCACTGGAATATATCCGGGAGTATGATGCGGATTCGTATTCTTATCATTGTACGGGAAGTGCCTATATTCAGGGAGGAACAAGTATTCCGTGTTTTGATAATAAAGCACATGGCACAGAGAATTTAAAAACGGCATTTGCCAATTCATGTAACTCTGCGTTTTCTACAATTGGTACACAGTTAAACCGTTCTGCATTTAAAAATCTGTGCAGCACGCTGATGTTTAATTCCAATCTGCCAATTGGAATTGAGTATAACAGCAGCAGTTTCACGCTGGATGATTCCTCAGGAATCAGTGAAGCACAGGAAACAGCAATCGGACAGGGTAAGACTATGATGACACCGATTCACAATCTGATGATTACGGCAGCAATTGCCAATGACGGTGTGATGATGACACCATATCTGGTGGACCATGTGCAGACGGCAGATAAGATAATTGTAGAGCAGACCACACCGACAGCACTGGCAACGGTTGCAACGGCAGATGAAGCAGAACAGCTGACACAGTATATGCGTGCAGTTGTGACACAGGGAACAGGCTATGCCCTAAAAAATGCTTCTTACAAAGCTGCCGGAAAAACCGGTTCGGCGCAGTATGACAGCTCTGACAATGTCCATTCGTGGTTTGTCGGATTTGCCCCGTATGATGATCCGGAAGTTGCAATCTGTGTTATTTTAGAGGGCGGCTACACCGGTGTCAGAAATGCATCTTATGTGGCAAAGGAAGTCTTAGACGCGTATTTTAATTAGAAATACAAATGACAGGATTTGCGGTTTTTGCGGTTGCTATTGTCTGCCTGCAATGTTATAATGAAAGTAATTGAGAACACACCCATATGTACAGGAGGAATTGCAATGAAAGAAGCAACAAGCTGTGGTGGTGTGGTGATATTTAGAGGCAAAATACTTGTTTTATACAAGAATTACAGAAATAAGTATAAAGGCTGGGTGCTTCCCAAAGGGACGGTTGAGCCGGGAGAGGCACATGAAGATACCGCCATCCGGGAAGTCAGAGAAGAAAGCGGCGCCAATGTCAGAATCAGGGCGTACCTTGCAGATACCGGATATACATTTAATGTTTCTGATGATGTGGTCAATAAAACAGTACACTGGTATCTGTGCGAGGCAGACAGCTATGATACCAGGCCGCAGCGGGAAGAATTTTTTGAAGATGCGGGATTTTATAAATTTCATGAAGCGTATCATTTGTTAAAGTTTCCAAATGAAAAACAGATTTTAGAAAGGGCTTATGGAAAGTATATACAGATGAGAAAAGAAAAAATATGGTAATGGGAGAAAAAACATGAGTACAGTCAGTCAGATTGGAGCGGCAGAAACGGCAAAATATCTTATGGATATTCCAAGCTGTGTGATACCGCAGGATACAGACAGTTTTGATTCGGTATATTCGGATATATCTACAGGTGATGAAGATTTAGATACGATATTTGAAGAAGTTTCAAAAGAATACGGTGTTAATGTGAATCTGTTAAAGGCAGTGGCACAGGCAGAGTCGGGATTTGATTCACAGGCGGTATCAAGTGCAGGTGCGATGGGTATTATGCAGCTGATGCCGGCAACAGCAGAATCACTGGGAGTAGAAGACCCGTATGATGCCAGACAGAATATTACGGGCGGTGCCAAGATGCTCGGCTATCTTTTAGCGGATTATAACGGCGATGTGACACTTGCACTGGCAGCGTATAATGCGGGAAGCGGAGCGGTACGTAAGTACGGAGGTGTTCCTCCGTATTCCGAAACGGAAAATTATATCCGCAAGATTAATGATATTCTCGGTGGAGCATTGGACAATGATTCTACAACGGTAGACGGCGCAGAGCCGACACCGGTATACGGCACATCACAGGATGAAGAAGAAGTGTATTACAGTGCGCCGGTGACACAGCAGTATATGGCGGCTGCGCAGATTCCTGTGGTACAGGCAGGCTATCAGACAGCGGCACAGGCATACGAAGCTGCTTACAACAGTGTGATATCTGTAATTTCCGGACAGGATTATTCGGGAATTACACAGATTTAATCACGTTTATTATATAGAAAGAAAATAGAGGTGCAAGAGATGAAAAGAGGAAGAATAAAGGTAACACTGTACAACCGTACATTAAAAGAGATTGATATGAGTGATTTTTCATATATTTCAGAAGACATTTTTTCAAACAGAAGTGATGTTGTTAAGATTGAACTGCCGGAAGGTGTTAAGAAAATCGGCAACAATGCATTTGAAAACTGCAACAATCTGGAAGAAGTGATTTTCCCGGATTCACTGGAAGAAATCGGACAGGAAGCATTTATTAATTGCGTGAATTTAAAAAGTGCGGTATACAAAAAGGGTGTGAAGGTAGACCCAACTTCCTTTAAAGGATGTATCCAATTGGAAAGATAAGTACATAAGACAAGGCTGCGGCATTTGCCGCAGTCTTTTTTCGTTATCGGAGATTTGCGGATTCTTTAGTAAATTAAAGTGCTTTTTATTTGACAAATGCGTTGCGGTAAGATATGATTTTTAGATAGTGGGATACGTATATAGTAATGTCGGGGTTTTAAATTCCCCGGTTATGGTACGCTTCGCATGTGCAATCAATAAAGCATCAGGAAAATATGCGGAAATGAGGAGAACTATGAGTCAGAAAAAAACATTTGTAACATTAGAACAGTTAAAAGAAATTAATAAGACTTATCCGACACCATACCATCTGTATGATGAAAAAGGGATTCGTGCAAATGCAGAACGTTTAAAGAAAGCATTTTCATGGAATAAAGGCTATCGTGAATATTTTGCGGTAAAAGCAACCCCGAATCCGTTCATTTTAAATATTTTAAAGGAATACGGCTGTGGTACGGATTGTTCTTCAATGACAGAACTGATGATGAGCCATGCACTCGATTTTAAACCGGAAGAAATTATGTTTTCATCCAACGATACACCGGCAGAAGAATTTGCTTATGCAGCAAAAATTGGTGCTACGATCAATTTAGATGATATTACACATATTGATTTCTTAGATAAGATTTTAGACGGCAAATTCCCGGAAACCATGAGCTGCCGTTATAATCCGGGTGGATATTTCAAACTCGGAACATCAATTATGGACAATCCGGGTGATGCAAAATACGGTATGACACATGACCAGATTATCGAAGCATTTAAGATTTTAAAGTCAAAGGGCGTAAAGCACTTTGGTATTCATTCTTTCCTTGCAAGTAATACAGTTTCTAACGAGTATTATCCTGCGCTGGCAAAGATTTTATTTGAACTGGCAGTTGAATTAAAGGAAAAGACCGGCGTAGATATCCGGTTCATCAACCTTTCAGGCGGTATCGGCATTGCATACAAGCCGGATCAGGAAGAAAATGATATTGCTGTTATCGGTGAAGGCGTTCACAAGGTTTATGATGAAGTGTTGACACCAAATGGCATGGGCGATGTTGCAATTTATACGGAACTCGGACGTTTCATGCTTGCACCTTACGGCTGCCTTGTTACAAAAGCAATTCATGAAAAGCATACACACAAGGAATACATCGGTGTCGATGCATGTGCGGTAAACCTTATGCGTCCGGCAATGTACGGTGCATACCATCATATTACGGTAGCGGGAAAAGAAGATGCACCTTGCGACCATGTATACGATATTACAGGTTCTCTTTGTGAAAATAATGACAAATTTGCAATTGACAGAAAGCTGCCAAAGATTGACATGGGTGATTATCTGATTATTCATGATACAGGCGCACATGGCTTTTCAATGGGATACAATTACAACGGAAAGCTGCGTTCATCAGAACTGTTATTAAAGGAAGATGGCAGTGTGAAAATGATCCGCCGTGCAGAAACACCAAAGGATTATTTTGCAACATTTGATTTTTGTAATATCCTCGATAAGCTGAATTTAAAATAAGCCGAAGGAGAAATAAGGATTACTATGAAAGACTTATATTATGTTGCGCAGGAGATTTCAAAGCAGAAGAATTTAAAAGGAAATCTTTTAAAATATGCAACAGGGATGGCTTCTATGTATACAGGACTTGCATACATGAAGCTGTCCATGAATTATTATACCGTTTATGATATGCGTCAGGAAAATGCGACAGTCAATCCGGTATTTGAAGAACTGCTTGCTACGACAAACGGTGTGATTGACAAGCTGCTTTCCGGACAGGCAGAAGATGTGACAGAAGTTGAAACAGTCAGAAACCGTCTGATTGAAACTATGGAGGTTGTAACACAGTATGTAGACTGCCTGCGGATTTATGAATATGTATTAAACCGCGTGGAACACCGTTTCAGTGGTCAGGTGGCAGATGAAGAATATTACGGGATGTATCTGACCAATGATTTGATGCATTATATTCTTGCAGATAAAGATAATGTTGTCATTAACAGTAAGATTTCAGAAGTTGTGGGACAGCTGCCGATGCGTCTTTCACGGAACAAGTTCTTTGAATATTTAAGAGAAGCATTTACGTTATACCACGGCGCACAGAAAGGCACGATCGATGATTTTGCCTATGCACTGCGCACAACGGCGATGTTACAGGAAGTCAAGGGTTTTGAAACACTTTTTCCTGAAGTGTATGACAGTTACAGAACGCTTGCCAATGCAGATTATGCAGAACTGACAGAGGAAGAATATACCCGCCTTAAAAATGTGCTTACAATTGCTACAGAAAAGATGTTAGACTGCGCGGATTTATTTGTACTGCTTACACAGGTGGTCAATGATTTGTACACCATTATTTTAACAGAAAAGCAGACACTTTCCGATATCGGGGAAGTGACGGTTGCAAAGCAGATTATTACCTGTGTGCGTCAGGCATTTGACGGAAAAACACTGCTTTCAGATGAAGTTCTCGGCAAGTTTGAATATTTTGAAGGAAAGCAGGAAAGAATCCTTATGATTCTTTCTAAGAGTGACTTTGCAGTGGAAACGGCACTGGAAAATATGCCAAAGGAATTAGAAGAAGAAGGATTACAGGACTGCTATGCAGCACTGGCTGATGTGATGAAATTACAGTCCGGCAGTGACTTTGTAAGTCTTATAAAAGACCCGGAAAAGTTAAATGTACCGGATAATTCTTACGCAGACAAAACCTGTGAAAATATTATTGCCCAGTTAAAGGAAAGCTTTACGGATATGCCGCAGATTGTAAGACGTGCCGTGATGTCGGCAGTACTTTCACAGCTGCCTGTATTTTTTAACAATACTGACGAAATCTGCGAATATATTAATCTGTCGCTGGAGCAGTGCAATGATGCGGCAGAAAAGATGGCAGTAATTGAAGTAATGAAAATGATAATGCGTGGGTGATGAGTAAATGAAATGGTATCGGAACCTCTATCTTGGCGAGGGTGCAAAGCAGGCAAAATATAAGATGTTTGGCAGAATCCGCCGCGGGCGTTTTCAACTGGATACGTATCTGATTACACTTTCGGACAACCCGGATAATCTGCTGGATATGTTTTCGGCAAATGTCTTAAAGCAGCCTTATTTTAAGAAACAAAAGGGGATTCATGCCAGAGAAATCTATGTTGTCGGTCTGGCGAAAGGCTATGCCGAGGGGCTTGAGGTTATCACAGCCATTATTGATGATGTTTATCAGCAGACGGGGGCGTTTGATATTCCGGGTTATTTAAAGTTCGGAGAAACCGCATCCGCTAGACTGTGGGAGGAAAACAACAATGCTTCATGGTTTGCTATTGGTTTTAAAAATAGCAGGGATTATCCTTGCAGTCTTACTGGGAATTGTTCTTGGG
>ERZ859817.1143-NODE-1143-length-10916-cov-2.260842_pt1 | contig 10916 bp, 11 predicted proteins | sample MGYA00509986_ERZ859817 | MGnify/ENA primary metagenome ERZ859817 (study PRJEB30046, sample SAMN00715155) | human gut metagenome | study: EMG produced TPA metagenomics assembly of the A metagenome-wide association study of gut microbiota in type 2...
AAAACGGGAACTTGTTCCCAATTTTCCGAGGCGTATCCTATCTTCTACAAAGATAAATAAAAATGGCAGAAACTCTCAAAAAATGGGAAGAAATCAGCCGTAGTTACCGCGTTTATATCAAACTGGAAAAACGGCTCTCGGAGAATACCGTCGAATCCTACATGCGCGATCTGCGTCAGTTCGCCCACTTCATCCTCCGGTTCTACGACGTGCCGCCCCGCAAGGTCGAAGCTCCGATGATCGAGCGCTACCTGGCCCTCTTGTACGATCAAGGACGGGAGAAAACCTCGCAGGCACGGGCGTTGAGCGGTATCCGCAGCTTTTACAATTACCTGATGCTGACCGACGTGATCGATTCTACCCCGACCCAGTTCATCGATACGCCCAAATTCGGCCGTCACCTTCCGGATATTCTTACGGTCGAAGAGATCGATCGCATCGTTGCCGCCGTAGATACCTCTACGGTCAAGGGACGGCGGGACAGCGCGATGCTCGAAGTCCTCTATTCGTGCGGGCTGCGCGTTTCGGAGCTCACCTCGCTGCGGTTGGGCGACCTTTTCTTCGGAGAAGGGTATATCCGCGTGACGGGCAAGGGCGACAAACAGCGCCTCGTACCGGTCAGCGGGGCGGCTCGTGAAAAGATTCAGCGTTACCTCGACGATCGGGCGACTAAAACGTCCGCATCGGACGTCGTGTTCCTCAACAACCGGGGGACGCAGCTTACCCGTGTGATGGTCTTCACGATCCTGCGCGAAGCCGTTCACCGGGCCGGAATCGACAAGCACATCAGTCCCCACACCTTCCGTCATTCGTTCGCTACGCATCTGCTCGAAGGGGGCGCTTCGATCCGTCAGGTGCAGGAGATGCTGGGGCACGAGAGCATCCTGACCACCGAAATCTACACCCATCTCGAGGGCGATCACCTGCGCGATACGGTCGAAAAGTACCTGCCGCTGTAATCGACGGGAACAGTAACGATAAGGGACGGAGGAATTCCGTCCCTTATCGTTATTGTCTTTTTTCGGGAGTCGCTCCTTTTCCCGGTCTGATTCGGAGCGTTTGCCGACGGAAATAGAGGCCTGCATTCGCCCGATCAGAGAATCCGTGCGATGCACGATGCGGGCGTGAGCGTCATCGAGTCGTAATCCAGTCCGGACAGCACCGCCAGCCCTGGCCGTTTGCCCGCAGCGACCTCGCCCAGCTCGGAAAAACCCAGTGCACGCGCTCCGTTCGGTGCGGCCCAGGTCAGGAGTTCCGCAAGAGGTATCTTCCCGAGATGCTGCATCTCGCCGAGCAGCGAAAGCGCCGTATTGGACGCCAGCGAATCGGTTCCGAGGCAGATATTCAGCCCGTTGCGGCGCAACAATTCCACCGGGGGAACCAGCCGCGAAATGTAACGATTCGAGCCGGGACACAGGCACCACCAGACCGGAGCCGTGAAATGATTCATTATCAAATCGATATCTTGCTGATTCACGCAGCAGTTGTGAATCAGAATAACGCTCCGGTCGGCCGGAACGCTCTCCACGATCCGCCTTGCCGGAGAGCCGTAATGCAGGAAATCGCACGTAAAACCCGCCTTTCGGTACCACTCCCACAACTCGCCGCGCTGTTCGAAGAGTTCGGCTTCAGCCGGCGTTTCCATGAAATGGATCGAAAGCGGTTCGTCGCCCTCCGCGCAGATCTCCCGGAAAAGGGCATCCTGCACGGAGTAGATCGAGTGAGGGGTCAGCGAAGTTTCGGGATAGCGGAGCAGACGCCGCTGTTCGTCCGTCGAGTCGGTATGCAGCCCGAAGACTTCGGCGAAAGTACGGTACGACAGGCGGCTGCGGGCTTTTACGGCAAAGGCCGAATCTCCGTTGGCTACATCGCCTACGGCCTGCATCCCCTCCGCCCACATCCGGGCGTCGGCCGCAGCGATGGCCGCAGCCCGCTCCTGTTCGCTGAACTGTCCCCGCACCCGGCCCATCGACCGGGCGAAAGCGGCGAAGCCGCCGTCCTGGGCAATAGCGCCCCGCAGGTAGGAGAGTTCCAGGTGGCAATGGACATTGATAAGTCCCGGAACCAAGACTCCCGCGTAAAATTCGACACCGGGTCTGCCGTCCGGCGCGGCGCACGTTTCGACGGATTCGATGCGTCCGTCGGCCCGAACCGTCACCAGCGGGTGTTTAACGAGATGCCTCCCCGTGAAGAGGTAGTTGGAGGCTATCCGGCGAAAAGACGGAGAAGAATTCATCGGCGAAGATTTTAAGACCCAACTGGTCGATGTAGAGGCTGTCCACGGCCTCTGCGGTTTCGGGCGTATAGGATACTTTCAGGTCGTATATCGTCACGTCGGGACGCCTGAACTTTTCGCGGGTCCCGTACAGGGAGAGTACGAGCGAACGGGCCGAACTGTCCGCCTGGAGTATCCGGGAAACACGCTCCCGGCTCGACTTCCGCAGGATCGAGGAGGATTCGCCCTTGCGGGAACTGTCGGCCTCCACCAGCCATACCCGCATACGGGGCGCGAGGTTCTCATCGAGCGAGTCGATCAGGTAGTCGAACGACACACGGTATTCGCCGGGACGTGTGTCGGGAATCCGAACCCGAAGCCGTGCGGTGTCCTTGATCCGGGTGACCCGGATCAGCGAGTCGGAATAGACCGTGCGGGTGAAACGGCGACGGGCCACGTTGTCGATCGTATCGAGTACGCCGACTTCGTACTTGTAGTAGGCGCTCTCCTCTTCGAGCAGCCGGATGGATTGTTCGACCACGTCGCTCAGCTTGGCGCTTTTGCGCCGTGAGAAGTTGCCGATAGTATAGCGGACATCTTCGGCCGTGTAACCGTAACGGCTGAAAACCGGTTCGTAAAGTTCGAGCGAGTCGAGCTTCACTCCCCGGTCCGAAACGTAGGCGTTGATGAGGTAGGCATCCCGGAAAATCCGGGCCAGCTCCTCGTCGGGGATCACCTTGTCCCGGGCGCAGGAACCGAGGGCGGTTGCCGCCGCGATCAGACAAAACAGACGGATCAATCGTTTCATATCATAGTTTGTTGTTTTTCATCACACTCCGCACGGTCAGCTCCGAAATCGCCAGAATTACCGCCCCGAAAGCCGCCGCAACGATCAGCAAATCGCTCCAGCGCATCTCTACGGGATAGCTGTATAACAACAACGTATCGACCGGGATGCGAATCATTCCGAAATGTTGCTGTGCCAGGCAGAAGCCTACGCCCAGCACGGCTCCTATCGACGCCCCCAGACCGCCGATCAGGAGTCCTTCGCCGACGAAGATCGAACGAATGAGCTTCGTATCGGCGCCCAGGGCACGCAGCGTGGCCACATCGTCCCGTTTCTCGATCATCAGCATCACGAGGGTCCCGACTACCGAGAACGAGGCGAGCACCAGGACCAGCAGCGAAATGAAGAAAACGCCCCATTTCTCGTAGGCAACCAGTCGGAAGAAGAGGGCGTTCATCTCGTCGCGGGTGCGCACCGTGAAATCGTCGCCGACGATTCCGGCGATTTCACGCCGGACCTTTTCCGCGTCCGCACCGTCGGCTACGCGCACCGAGATCGCCGATATGCGTCCCGGACGATCGAAAAGTTCCTGGGCTGCACGCAGGGAGGTAAGTGCGTATTCATTCTCGCTTTCCAAATCGAGAAAGAAGAGTCCTCCGACGTCGAGCCGCCGCACCGAATATCCATCGACGGGAAGCAACGACGAGAAACTGCCGCGCCGCAGGGCATAGACGGCGACTTCGGCAGGACCAAAGACCGGATTCCGAGCGTGCGGGCCATGTCGCGTCCCAGCACCAGTCGGTCGAGATCGCCCGTGCGAACGCTCCAACTGCCCAGCGGGATCGTTTCCTCGATCGGGAACACTTCTGTATAACGGTCGTCCACGCCTCGCAACGTGGCCATCGTCTGCAAACCGTCCCGTTCGAGCAAAACCTGCTGTTCGAGCAGGTACGAAACGACCCCGACCCCTTTCACGCGGGTCAGCGCCAGACTGTCGATTTCCGCAGATGCGAAGGTCTGCCCTTCACGGGGGGCAACGGTCAGATCGGCATCGAAGGCCGAAGACATGGACTTGGCGAAATCTCCGAAACCGTTCAGCACGGACAGCAGCACGATCATCGCCGCAACGGGCATGGCGAACGAAAGAACGCTCACACCCGCAATAACGTTGATCACCGAACGGGATTTCGGTGAAAATAGATAGCGGCGGGCAAAGAATCGGGTGAGCATCGGCCTTCGGCGGATCGCAGGTTACTCCTCGCGGTGCATCGCCCGGTCGATCTGCTCGATGTACTCCAGCGAATCGTCCAGGAAGAACTGGATTTCGGGGACCGTCTTGAGCTGGTTCCGAATCCGCTGACCCAATGCCCGGCGCAGGAACCAATTGTGCTGCTCCAGCGTGGCCATGACAGCGGCATTCTGTTCGAAGGGAAAGACGCTGACGTAGATCTTGGCGTATGAAAAATCGGGCGAAACCCGCACGGCGGTTACCGTCACGAGCACTCCCCGTACGATTTCGGCCCCCTCCTTCTGGAAGATTTCGGCCATGTCGCGCTGAATCTGTTTGGCGATCTTTTGCTGGCGTGTAGTTTCCATATTTCGGTTATTTTGTGACTCCTTTGTAATTGAAAACCTCCTTGTTCTTGTCCCGCTTGGGCGGACGGTTGTTCCACTCCGTGAAACCGGACTTGTTGAAACGGTAGCTGACGCCGATGCTGAAGGTCAGGTTATCGAGCGGGGATCGCTGGGGGGTAGTATAGAATGGATTTTCGTAGCCGTCCGTCGTATTTCCCGCATACTTGTTGTGATTGCGCAGCAGGTCCGAATAGCCGAAGTAGTAACGCACCCGAACGCTGACTCCAGTTGCTTCACCAGTACGGCGACACCGCCGCCGCCCGCCAGACCGTACCCCCACCGGTTGTCGCGGACCACTTTGAAATCATATTCTCCCCGCCAAGGACCTTTGGACTGCTCCGGAGATACCGTCGAACCTTGTTCGTTGATGAATGTCGAGGAGATGTTGTAGGAGAAAAAGACCGCCGCATCGAGATAGACGCGCATCCGGTTTTTGAACAGGTAGATGTGCGGCTGCCAGACGATCGGCAGCATCAGCGACTTGACGCGGCGCGTGTACCACTGGGATTTGGCCGGGTCCTCTTCGGTCGGATTCTGAAGAAACGAGAATCCCCGTTGCAGATATTCGAAATCGATGCCGAAACCGCCTACGAAACGCTGGGGTCCGTAATAGCGCCACGTTACGCCCGCCGTGTAGCATCCCCAGACCGCCCGGGTTTCCTGGTCGGGATAAAACCGGGCATTGCCGTAGCCGTAACCGCCCGTTACGCCCAGCGTATGCTGTGCCGCCGCTGTGCCGCCGCACAGCACCGCTCCGAGGAACAGGCATATCATTCCTAAACGCCTCATCATCTCAATCCGTTCATCATCGTGTTCATACCGCTGTTGAATCCTCCGCCCATGGTGCTCGTCGTGTTCGAGGTATTGCTGTTGGTGTTCCGCCTGGGATTCTTGGCCCGCTCTTCCAGCACCTTTTGCAAGCGCAGGGCTTCGCGTTTTTCGAGCAGCTCGGCGAGGGATTGCATCGTTACCGGCGCGAATACCTTGTTCATATCGATAGTAAGCTCCACTTCCCAGTTCTCCTTCGCCGCGAAGGTATCGATGTTTTTATCGTCCATATAGTATTCGGCCCGCTCGGGCTGCCGCCGTTCCACCAGATTGCCCGTGTCCCAGCGACCGTTATCGTTCATGTCCTCGATGATGCGGAACTTCACGTTGCCGGCCGGTACGTAATTGAAACGGCATACTCCGCTGTGCACGCCGGTTTTTTCCTGAAGGAGTTTTCCCGATTCGTTCAGCAACTGCACGATGTAGCTCGCCTCGTCGCTTTTACCGACCACATTGACGATGAACGTAGCGAATTTCTCGGGATCGACACCCGTGTAATTGACTGCGATCGAATCGTTTTGCTGCTCCGCCACATCTGCCAACGCTCCTTTGGGGATGGTCAGGGCATAATTGTTTTTCAATTGCCAGGGAACATCCAGCCACCAGCGCCGCATGTTGGCCGTATCCTGCTGCCATCGGATCCGGATCGGACGCGGTTCCTCCTTCTCCATCTGTTCTGTCAGCACGACGGCAGCCGAGTCGAACCGGACCAGCGGGTAGTCGAATTCGACGTACAGCTTGGTTTCGGGGGTAACGGAACCGGTCGTGGAAAACTTGTAGGTAAACGTACTCGGCTTCTCCGGTTCGACCCACTCTTCGCCGGCAGCCAGTGTCTTCTCTTTCTCCTTTTCGAGCTGCTCGCGCTCTTTAGCCTCCTCTTTCGATTCGATATACCGCCAGGCCAGTTTCAACTTCTCGGTCGAGGGAAGCAGCCGGTCGAGGGAGTCGTGCTTCATGTAGGTAATTTCTCCCCGGATGGTATCGGGCAGACTGGCCGAAGGAACGTCGAACCACAACGCGATCGTATCGCGGTTGCGTGATTGAGGCTCAATGATTACGCGGTCGGCAGGGATGCTGTCGAACACGATGCTGTCGATCCGGGGATGGCCCGCATTGAAATAGAGGAGCGCCTTGTGCTGCACCGGACGTTCCGATTCACGCAGGTATTGCCGACCGAAAGCCTCGTCGGTAAACATTCGGAAGTAAAGCTGCGGGTCGGCCGTCACGTAGCGGCGGATCGAGTCGTACCAGATGCCGAAGTCGGGCAGCTCGGCGGGGTTATACGTTCCCGTGAGAAAGCCTACCTGATCGACCGAAGGTTCGTAAATCTGGTTGTTGTTCTTATCTTCGAAGGCATAGACCCGGTAGGGAATCGGCTTGAGGTTCTGGGCGATGAAAATACCGTTGGTTTCCGCACGGGCGATCACCGCAGGCTGGTATTTGAACATCGTCGAGTCGTATTCGGGAATATCCTCCACCGAATCGGCCGGAAAGAAATAAATGAAGCTCTTGGCTACGCTGTCGGCCGTGTAGCTGTCGGCCGTATATCCCGAAACGACCATTGAATCCACCTCCGGGCCGGTCGAGAAGACGTAACGCATCGAGTAGAGCGGATTACCCTCGTTGTTGTCGCGCACGGCACTGCCGAAATTCAGCGCGTAGGTCGTGTTCTCCTTGAGCGTATCCTTGATCTGGATCAGGATGCCCCGGCCCCGGATCGAAAGCTGGGGTTTTTTCTTCATTTGGGGCGACGTGAAAAACTCTTTTTGCTGGTCCTTGAGCTGTACGAATTCGTCGAAAGTAACGTAAATCTTGCTGGCGGTGAAGTTGGTCGTGAAGTTGTCCGGCAACATCGACACGATCACCGGGGGAAGGGTGTCGATCGGACCGCCTTCGAGGTTCATGACGGTCGCGCAGCGCCACAGGAACGCCGGGCAGAACATCGCAAGGACGCAGACCCGAAGCCAGACGATCACTTTATGGTTTTGTCGTTTCATATCGTTTTTCTGTTATCGAAACAAGGACGAGCGGGCGCCGGAAACTGCCGGTTCGTCGGGAGTGTCCGGATTCGGATTATCGGGCACATCCGGGTTTTCCGGGGTGTCGGGATTTTCGGGCGTATCGGGATCGTCCGGAGCTGGTGTGTCCGGGGTATCCGGATTTTCAGGGGTATCCGGGTCGTCAGGCGTACCGGGATCGTCGGGATTCGGGTCTTCCGTTCCCGGATTGTCCGGGTTATCGGGCGTGTCGGGATTTTCAGGATCAGGATCCGGTTCCGGCTCGGGTTCCGTATAAAAGTCGTTGCACATGATCCACTTGCCCTTCAGGAAACGTCTGCCTTTTTCTTTCGGGTAAAAGGTTACGCTCACGTGCATCTGCGGAAGATTCTCCCCGATGGCCTGCTCGGTGAATCCGTAAAGCCGATTCGACTGGTCCACGGCCAGGATGAGAAACCGGGGGCCGTTGAGCTGCATCGCCAGCCAGTTTTCGTTGCCGTCGATCTCGTATGGCTCGCCCTGGGCGATCGGCCGCAACTTCTCGCCGGTTCTCCGGGAGGTGATTATTCCGGCCACGGCGTCCTCGTAAGAGAGCACGCTCCATTCGGTTGTGTCCGCGTCGAAGGCATAGGCCAGCATATCTTCCCGGGGGATGGGGGTCTTGACGGTACCTTCCTGCGCCCAGGGCCGGAGCACGTAGAATGTTTCGTAACCGATCGACTTGAAACATCCCGTCCCCGCCAGGGCTGCGGCCACCGCGACGAAAGTCAGTATCTTGAACTTATGCTTTTTCATGGGTTTCATTCCGATTTTTCAGCTCTTCGAGCAGCTCTCCGACCGTTTTCCCCAACACCGGATGGCGGTAGTCGCGCATCCATTCGCACAGGGGGACGAGCACGAATTCGCGCTCCTGGATCAACGGATGGGGAACGGTCAGCCGCTCGGTGCGAATCACGCGGTCGTCGTAGAAGAGTATGTCGATGTCGATCGGGCGCGACGTATATCGGGCTCCGGTCCTTTGTTTGAGCGACTGTTCTGCCTCGCGGTCGCGCCCCAGTTCCCGCTCGATCGCCTGTAAAGCGTCGAGCAACTGTTCGGGCATCAGGTCGGTATCCACCTCGAGGACCTGGTTGGAAAACTCCTCTTCGGCATCGAAACCCCATGCTCGGCTCTTGTAACGGTGCGAACAGCGCATGACGGGTCCGGCGTGCTGGTTGATCAGCCGCTGTGCGTTTTGCAGGCGGGTCTTTACGTCGCCCACGTTTCCTCCGGTCAGTATGATCGCTCTTGCCATAACTACAATTTTTTAATCATCTTACTCACGCTCAATGCGAAATGGGTGAACACGATGGTCGGGTTCCCGTTTTGCCGGATCTGGGCCATCGCCGATTCGGCCTCCGCGACCAGCGATTCGATGTTCTGGTTTCCGATGAACGGCGCGAAATTGCGGCAGAACTTCGCCTCCTCACCCCACAGGCAGGAGATTTCGCCCAGTCCCGCATGCAGCAGGTAGCTCTCCCGCAAAAGACGCACCGCATTGGTCAGGAAAGCCCGCTGCTGCTCCCGCGAAAGTTGGGCGACCTCTTCGGCCCAGGCCATCAATTCGAGGTGCTTGTCGTTGTAGCTCAACCGCATGAGCGAACAGAAAAATTCGAAATCGTCTTTGCGGAGTTCGTCCCCTTCGCCGCGCAGCAGATGCTCCAGTTCGATCAGGTCGCCCGCAGCCAGCCGGGTAAAGGTACGAATTTTCTCCGGATCGCGCTCCCCACGGCGTTCGAGCTCCGCACGAACCTCTTCATCGGTCAGCCGGGGTACGACCACCTCCTGCGTTCGTGACAGAATCGTGGGCAGCAACAAGTCGGGACGCTCGCTCACCAGCACGAAGAGCGTCTTTTCCCACGGCTCTTCGAGAATTTTCAGAATCTTGTTGGCCGCCTCCTCGTTCATCGTTTCCGGAAGCCATACGATCACGCACTTGTACTTGGCGGCAAAGCTCTTGAACGAGAGCTTGCGGATGATACCGTCGGCTTCGCGGGCCGAAATCGCCCCTTTGAGAGTCCGGCCCAGGTCGAGGCGGTCGTACCACTCCTGCGGCGAGAAATAACCGTTTCGCTCGCTGACGACCTGCCGCCAGAGCGGCATGAAGTCATCGCTCAAAACCGCTTCTCCCGATTTTTTGCCCTGTTTATTGACCGGGAAGACGAAGTGCAGGTCGGGGTGCGCCAGACCGGCGATCTGCCGGCAGTTGGGACATTCGCCGCACGAATCACCGTCGCGGCGGTTCGTACAGTTGAGGTACTGTACATAAGCCAATGCCAGCGGAAGAGCCCCGGCTCCGGGACGTCCCGTGAAGAGCTGGGCATGGCTCACCCGTCCGGCATCGACCCCGCGCACCAGATGACGTTTCAGCTCCCGCTGACCGATGACCTCCGAAAACCGCATTTTACTCCCTGTTCCGCTGCATCCGCCGGAGCCGCTGCCGGACCGCGATGCATAGCATCGCCACCAGAACCAGTCCCAGCGTCAGCGTGCGATCGCGGCCGGGTTCCCACGAAAGGGCCATGACTCCGGTCATGAGCAGCGTGCCGCTGAGCAGCAATATAATCAATTTTTCACTCATCTTTCGTTGCTATTTGTGCCCCCGGTGCATTGCGGAACGGACCAGTGCCCGAAGGTCGATCTTCTCCCGCCGCACGGCATAGTAAAAGTAGAGCAGCAACAAGGCCGCGTAGCAAGCATATCTGGGTACAGCCGGAGCGACTTGGTCATCCACGACGACACTCACGCCGTATAGAACCAGCGCCAACGCCACATATCCCAAAATCCGTCCGGTCTGGTAAGGCATGGGATAAAAACGGCGGTTGAGCCAAAAACTTACCGCAACCATCGCCGCTTCGCTGACTAAACGGGCCCAGGCTGCTCCGTAGTATCCCCAGCGGGGAATAAATGAAAGGCTGCATCCGATCGTAAATATCAGGCCCACAAAGGTAACCACGATAGCCAGCGAGGTTCGCTCCTCCCGTTTGTACCAGAACGACAGATTGAGCCATACGCCGTTGAGGACGTTCGCACCCAACACCACCGGTAAAATGCCGATTCCTTCGCGGAAATCCTTGCCGACGATGAGTCCGAAAAGATCCCGGAAAAAAGCGATTCCCAGGAATATGAACATCGACACCAGTACGTAGTATTTAAGTGCTGCGGCATTCATCTGCAAAAAGTCCGATTTTTTATAATCGGCCAGGAAGAAGGGTTCGGCGGCCAACCGGTACATCTGCACGAAAAGCATGAGCACCATACCGATTTTGACGATCGCTCCGTAAATACCCACTTCGCCCATCGCACCTTCCGGTACGAGGTACTTGATCATCTGGGGGTATATGAATTCGTTGGCCGTGCCTGCGATGCCGCTGACCATCAGCGGCAGTGAATAGACGAGCACCCGCGCACCAAT
>ERZ859817.1148-NODE-1148-length-10830-cov-2.650673_pt1 | contig 10830 bp, 11 predicted proteins | sample MGYA00509986_ERZ859817 | MGnify/ENA primary metagenome ERZ859817 (study PRJEB30046, sample SAMN00715155) | human gut metagenome | study: EMG produced TPA metagenomics assembly of the A metagenome-wide association study of gut microbiota in type 2...
TCTAAACAAACATTTACACCATCGATATAATCAACATTCACATACATTGGCGATTTTGCCGATAGGATGTGGGATGACCGTTGCGTCGTGATGGGTTCGTGGAAGGCTTTAGCTGCATCTTCCAGGGCCTGGATATCTTCTTTCGTCTGGACGGGGACAGCCAGTTCAAAGGTCTTGGCTTCCAGGTCCCAGCGGCTTTCCATCTTCTGGACGAGTTCGTCGGCTTTGGCGCCCTGGTCGGCGCGGATGACGATGATGGGGACACTGCCCAGGTCGACGGCCTGACCGGCGATGTCGTCGATGTCATCTTCGTCGAGGCTGCCTTCGATTTTGACGGCGTCGATGAGGGCCGAACGGATGGCAAAGCGTAGAATCGTCGCGTAGTCGTTGTCGGTCTGGTACATTTCCGGCAGCTTGCTCTTATCGCACGAGAAGAGGACCGACGGCTGTTCAGCATCACGGGCAATGAACAGCAGGGCGTTCCAGAGCTGGGACAAATTGATGGTCCCGTTGAAACAGCCGGCATCAAAGGCAATCATATCGTAAGGTTTCTTTAAGATTTCGTCGATTCGGTCCTGCAAATCTCGATAGTTTCACATTCCAAGGGAACGGCGATGAAGGGATGGTCCGATTCAAAATGAATACTCATTGCACTAGGCATATATTATTACCTCCTAAGTCGTATTATCTTTATTGTACTCGGAATATGACTTGTTGGCAATGGCTATAAAAAAACGTTGACAAATCATCTCGTTTCTTGTATAATATTTTTTGTTGGCGGGGCATAGCGCAGTTGGTAGCGCGCCTCGTTCGGGACGAGGAGGCCGTGGGTTCAAATCCCGCTGCTCCGACCAAAAAATGCACGTTGATTCGTTGAGAATTTTCGTGCTTTTTTCTTTATTCGGCAGAATGACGAGTTGGTTTTGAAAAAGTGCCAAAAATTATTTCAGGCGCAAACAGGAAATCTGTTGGAGACTGACTCTGACAGACTTTTTTGTAAAGCTGAACGAGGAAAATGTCGAGGACAGTTCCACCGGGTGGTGGGACTGTCTTTTTTTTTGTGTGGCTGCTGGCAAGCAGAAGTTGACGCCAGATTGACAACTTATTCGAGCATGGGGGATCGGCTGGGACGTTTCTCCTTAAAATAAGCGTGTTGTTGAAAAGAAACGCTTCATGCAATGTTTTTATCTGAGAAAACCCGCTCTGTTTATATTGATTTCCCTCTGCATCCATGATAAAATAACAGGAGAATTCGTACAATTATGTCGAAAATGATTGCAATGGAAGCTACCCTTACGGAGATCTGAATACTCCTTGTGTCAGCTGTATGGCAGATGGTTATAAACGGAGCCGATGATTGGCTTGACAAAAAGTGCCCGGAAGAAGTCAGGCAAAAACAGTAATTGCATCATAACTTCAGAGCGAGCGGAAAAGTTGGAAAAGATAGGAATTATGTGGGATACTATGGAGCAAAAGAAGGGCAATCGGCCATGAAGAAGGTTTTGCTGATCGCAACAACACGGCTTACCATGGACGGTTTGACAGAGATCCTGCTCCGGGTAGCCCGCATAGCGGCACGGGAATATTTGGTGGGCTTTGCACTGGGTGAAGGCTGCAGTGCGGATATCCAGCCGCAGCTGGAAGCGATCGGCAGCGTATATCAGCTGCCTTCCCGTAAAAAAAAGCTGCCCTGCTATATGGCCGCACTGGCAGCATTGGTCAAGAAAAAAGGCTATGAAGTTGTGCACATCCACGGCAACAGTGCCACGATGGCATTTGACTTGCTGGCTGTATGGGCTGGCGGCGCGACAGTGCGCATTACGCATTGTCATAACTGCGCGCACCAGCCTGCCCTTAAGCAAGCGACCCTTGGCAGACTGCTGAACCGTTTGGTTACGGATCCGGTGGCGTGTTCGCGTGCGGCGGGAGAGATGCTATATACCCGGCCATTCCGGGTACTTGTCAATGGAATAGACTGCGAGCGTTTTTCCTTTTCCCCGTCCGTACGAGAACAAATGCGGGCGAAATTGGGGCTGCAGGACTGCTTTGTGGTTGGCCACATTGGCCGTTTCAGTCAGCAAAAAAATCACACCCGGCTTTTCCGCATCTTCAAAACAGTCTTGCAGCAAAAGCCACAGGCAAGGCTTCTGCTTTGCGGCCAAGGAGAGAATTTCGAACAATCTCAGCAGGAAGCCAAGGAGCTTGGCATTGCGGAGATGGTGCTGTTTTGCGGTAATGTGAATAGGCCGGAAGATTATCTGCAGGCGATGGATGTATTTGTGATGACCAGCCTGTTTGAGGGATTGCCCATTGTGGGTGTAGAAGCGCAGGCCAGCGGTCTGCCCTGCATTTTTGCTGACACGATCACGCAGGAAGTGAAGATCCTGCCGCAGACTCAGTTCCTCGCACTTACACAGCCTGATGAAGCATGGGCAGAGCGTATTGTCCAGACAAAGCCGATGGAACGCAGCCTTGCGGGACATTGCGTAGAGAGTGCTGGATTTGCAGAAGAAAATCTGGACAGGCAGGTCTGTGCGCTGTATGGAATGGAGGAACATCATTTTGCGAATATCAGTGGTCGTGACCACCTATAACGGAAAAATGCATCTGGAAAAGCAGCTTCTGTCGTTGTTGCAGCAGGAGCGTGCACCAGATGAGGTGCTGATCTTTGATGACGGCTCCACGGATGGCACAATTGAGCTGGTACAGAGCTTCATCCGCAAGAATTGTCTGGAGAGCTGGCAGTTTTATGTCAATGCCAAGCGCAAAGGCTGGAAGCAAAACTTTATGGAGGGTCTGCGAAAAGCCGCAGGGGACATTCTTTTCCCTTGCGACCAGGATGATATCTGGTACCCGAAGAAGCTTGCAGAAATGACCGCAGTGTGGAACAGCACCCGGAAATCAAACTCCTTGCCTGCGATTACCGTGTGCTCTACGAGCCTGGAGCCCTAAAAGCAACGGTTTACAAGAAAACACCTGCAGAAACGCAGGGACTGATTACAAGATATGGATTTACCAAACATTTCTTTATGAACCCTTATCCGGGCTGTACTTATGCGGTGCGGCGCGACTTTTTTGATGCGGTCAAAGAGCTGTGGTTTGATGGTTCGCCCCACGACGAATTTCTATGGCTTATGGCCGCAGTGCAGGACGGCGCATGGTTTTACAACCGTGTGCTGATGGATTATGTGCGGTATTCTGATAATGCATCCGGGGTACGCTACAAAGATGTTGCCCTGCAAAAAGAAAACCTGCGCTATATCCACAAACAGCTTTGTGCCCTGCAATCTTTTGCGGCAGAGCACCCGGATGCTGTGCCGGTAGAACGCTGCAAAATGCTTGCTGCGGCGCAGATCTGGTGTGCAAAGCGGCAGAAGCTCATGGAAACACGCAATTTATTCCGCTGGCTGGCACTGGCACCGTGGTGGGGGTACTACAATTCACCAAGAAACTGCCTGAGTGATTTGTGGCTGGTGGTGTTTGGAGCATTTAAGCGAAAGTGAGAAAGATGGATAAAGTTTCAATAATTGTTCGAACCTGTGGACGACCAGAGATTCTACGAGGAGCATTGGAAAGCATTCGAAGGCAGACCTATCCAGACATTGAAACTGTAATAATTGAAGATGGGCCAGATATTTCACGTCAAATGATATACACGGATTATTCGGACCTACAACTAAGATATTTTTCAACGGGAAAAAGAGTGGGACGTGCAAAGGCTGGCAATCTTGGCATGACAACAGCATGGGGAAAATACTTGATTTTTCTGGATGACGATGACGTGCTATACCCGGAACATATAGAAACACTATTGCGAACTCTTCAATCGGCGGAAGAAAAAGTTGCTTATTCCATTGCAGAGGAAGCTGCTGCAATTTATCGAGAAAAAAAGAAGAAGTTTTATGACGTCCGGAAGAAAGTTCGATTCCGAGAGCCATTTAACCGAATGTATCTACTATATACAAATTATCTCCCAATCCAATCTGTGATGTTTGAAAAGAGTCTTTTTGAGCAATATGGTGGCTTTCGAGAAAATGTAGACTACCTGGAGGATTGGGATTTGTGGGTGCGTTACGCGGCACACACAAATTTCAAAATGGTGAATGAAATTACCAGTATGTATCGTGTGCCATTAAATAATTTCCGGCGAGATCGAAAGCTTAAACATGCTTATAACGATGTACAGAAATATTTCTCGGAATATGTAGATGTGCTGAACTTCGGAGAATGTCACCGAGAAATTAATGATTTTATCAGACAAAAATATACGCCGAGATGGAAAAAAATGCTGTCGGCTTTTCTAAAGAAGTATTGGAAGGCGTGGTAGCTTTTGGGGCTTCTATTTTAAATCCATGGTTGTGGAGAAAAACGAGTGATTAATATGTTGAAAATATGTTTTAAAGAAAGAAAACTTTTATTTGAACTTGCAAAGAACGATGTGAAATCGAGATTTTCATCTTCTGTGTTAGGGGCAGCGTGGACTGTTATGCAGCCATTAATTAATATGCTTGTAATTTGGCTTGTATTTCAGGCAGGCTTTAAGTCATCTAATCTGGAAGGAGATATTCCTTTTATTGTGTGGTATATGCCTGCATTTTTGTCATGGAATCTGTTTTCAGAATCCGTTAGTCAGGCTACTAATAGTATTCAGGAATATAGTTATCTTGTAAAAAAAGTGAATTTTTCAGTAGAAATCATTCCTGCAATCAAAATTGTTTCGAATACCTTGATTCATCTGTTTTTTATTGCCTTTATTATTTTTGTGAATCTGTGCTATGGCAGGTTGCCGAATCTTTATTATCTTCAAGTTATTTATTATGCTGTTTGCTGTATGGCTATTTCTTTAGCTATTGGTTTGCTGACTTCCGCTGTTACACCGTTTACTAGTGATGTGGCCAATATTGTATCAATTATTATTCAGACAGGTTTTTGGGTGACACCGATTTTCTGGGATCCATCTCAATTAACAAAAGGTGCACAGATGTTCATTCGTTTAAATCCGATATATTATATCTGTAATGGATATCGTGACTGCTTTGTTTACCAGATTCCGTTCTATGCCCATAGGGTCAATACTTTATATTTCTGGGGGGTTACAATTGTGCTTTGGTTAATTGGAAGCCGGACATTCAATAAAGCAAAGCAACATTTCGATGATGTATTATAAGGGGTAACAAAGAATGCCAGAAAAAACAATTGTAGTACAGCAAGTTTCTAAAAAATATGATATTTTCTCAGAACAAAAAGATCGCATCAAAGAAATTTTGAGTTTTTCAGGGAAAAAGTACCATAGTGAATACTATGCGCTGAATAATATCTCGTTTGATGTAGAGCAAGGGGAGACCTTTGGCATCATTGGTACAAATGGATCAGGTAAATCTACATTACTAAAGCTTATTACTGGCGTAGCACATCCGTCTAGTGGAAAAATTACTGTGAATGGAAGAATTTCGGCACTATTAGAGCTTGGTGCAGGATTCAATCGGGATTATACAGGAATCGAGAACATTTACCTGAATGGTACCATGATGGGATTTACCAAAAAGGAGATGGATAAAAAAATTGCTGGAATTGTTGAGTTTGCAGATATTGGGGACTTCATTTATCAGCCTATAAAGACATATTCTAGCGGTATGTTTGCCAGACTGGCGTTCTCGGTTGCAATAAGTATTGAGCCGGAAATTCTTATTGTGGATGAGGCACTCTCTGTCGGAGACGTTTTTTTTCAGAATAAGTGCTATAGAAAATTTGAAGAATTACGTGCAAAAGGAATTACGGTATTATTTGTATCACATGATATTGGTACAATCAAGCAGCTCTGTTCTAGAGTTTTGTGGATTGAGCATGGAAAGCAGATGATGGTTGGAGACAGTGTGGAGGTATGCAATCAATATTTGAATTTGATTAATAATAAACGTAGTACAGATTACGAACAGGAAAAGCAACGTAGAAGTTCTGAATCAATTAAAATCGGGCAAGGGGACGCCGTGCTTGATGCAGAGAAATTTGACTTTGATGATTGGCCTGATATTACATATTCAAATGAAAGCGTTTTAAACGATAACGTCAAAATAGTGAGTGCTTTCTTAAAAAATTCCAAAGGAGAACGCGTTTCCGCATGTTGCGCTGGAGAACAATATAATTTATCTGTAATTTTTGAATCAAAAGTCGATATTCCAGAATGCATCACTGGCTTCGTTCTTGAAACGGTAAAAGGATTGTGGGTTATTAACTGCAACAGCGAATCAACAGGATTTAAGAAGCCTTTTACCGTAAAGGCTAATACATATAATCGAGTGGATTTTACATTTGAGATGCCACCGATTGTTAACGGCGACTATGTAATATCGATTGCTGTTTCTGAAGGTTCGAGAGACAATTATAAGGTTTTAACGTGGCTGTATGGTGTTCTCTATGTTCAGATAACGAATGTTGGCGGAAACGGTGGAGTTATTATGCTGGATTGCAATACGAAAATTTATTGCAAAGAGGTTGATAAATGAGCAAATACGACTTTGGTTATAATATCGAAGAGAACCGCACAAATCGGTGGGCTTTCGAAAATGTTGAAGTCAATTCCAGAGTTTTAGAATTGGGCCCCGCTGGGGGAACTCTAACAAAATCACTATATGAGAAAAAGAAATGCCACATCGATATTGTAGAGTTAGATGAGCAGGATGGAAAATTAGCGGCACAGTATGCTGAAAAGGCGGTTGTCGGTACAAACGGAAATTTAAATCTGGACTACTGGTATGAGGTCTTTTCCGAAAATAGATATGACTATATTGTTGCGCTGGATGTATTAGAACACCTTGCTAACCCAGAACATACACTACGGAAAGCATCGAAGCTTCTGAAGCCAACTGGTAAGATTTTGCTTTCGGTTCCAAATGTTGCGCACAATGCTGTTATCATTGAGCTATTACAAAATCGCTTTACATATGGAAGACTTGGGTTACTTGACAACACCCATATTCACTTTTTTGCATATGAATCTATTTGTCAGATGCTCAAAAATGTAGGACTCTATATTAATAAGCAGGAAGCGGTATTGAAATGTGTTTCGGATACAGAATTGCCTTCAAGATATGAAGATCTTGGAGCTGAGTTAGGACATCTTTTGAAGCAGCGCAAATATGGAGAGGTATATCAATATTTGCTAGAACTTTCATTTAATTCGGAGCAAAAAACAATTGATCTATTAGGAAATGGACAAATCAAAGAGCCGATTTATGCGAGGATTCTTCCTGACGGAGAATCTCAAAATGAGATTTCGGTTGAAATTCAGGAAGGATGGAATGAAGTTACTGTTGAGTTGCCTAAAGATTATTTAATGAAGAGCATTCGGTTTATACCATATGAAGGTTCAGGAATCATTGAACACCTACAAATAATAGGATATGGAAATTCTGAAAGTGAAATGTCGTACAATTGGACGTCAGCACAGAAATTAGGTAATGAATCGTTCTTTGTTCATCTGGGAAACCATATGAATGAAATGAATTATTTAATTAATGAAGAGTACTCAGCATTAAAAATTAAATATAGGCTTGTTCCCTTTTACGGGGAAAGAGAACTGTATGCGGCAGAATGTTTTCAAAAAGAAATAGTGAAAAGTGGAAAGCGAGAAGAGTCTCTTCAAGAAAAATTGAGGGAAACGGATCTCGTTTCAAAAAGGAAAATCACAGATCAAAAAGCTGAAATAGAGAGTCTTCGGCAAGATAAGATATTGTTGAAAGAGCGCATTCAAAAGGAAATGGAAGAAAATGAAAGGCGAGAAGAGGCTCTTCGACAAGACAAGACGCTTTTGAAAGAACATTTTCAAACTCTCCAAGTGCTTGTTGAAGAGATCAAACATGGAAAGCTATGGAAAATTTTTGATCTGATTCGAGAAGTTGAAAAATAAAAAGATGATGTAGGAGGATGACTAGAGTGAGTGCGGCACTGGTTAGTGTAATAATGCCATGCTATAATGATGGAAGATATATTAAGGAAGCTATCGACAGTCTACGAAGGCAGACATATTCCAATTTTGAATTGATTATTGTTGACGATGGATCCGATGATTCGGAAACAGTATCAATTCTTTCTACTCTTAATGATGGAAAAACTACGGTCCTCCATACAAATCACCTGCGACCGGCGGGGGCACGAAACTATGGAATTGAACGTGCAAGAGGAAAGTATATTCTACCGCTGGATTCAGATGATACCATTGAGCCAACTTATCTGGAAAAAGCCGTGAATGTACTTGAAACGCAGCCGGATATCGGAGTTGTATATTGTCAGGCAGATCTTTTTGGTGAAAAAAGTGGTCGATGGGAATTACCGGATTATTCACGAAGAGCGATGTTGCTAGATAACATAGTATTTGTTACATCAATGTTTTACCGATCCGACTGGGAAACTGTTGGTGGCTTCAAAACAAATATGGATGCTGGAATGGAAGATTACGATTTTTGGCTTTCGATTTTGGAGTTGGGAAGGGAAATTTATCAGATTCCAGAGGTGTTATTTCACTATCGTATCAAACCTGTCTCACGAACAACTTCATTTCAAGAAAGTTGTCCGCAAGTGCAACAGATTTATCGACGCATTTTTGAAAACCATAAGGATTTCTATAAAAATAATTATGATGAAGTCATTCCTATTATGAGAGATGCTCTGATTGAACAGATTTTTTTGCGAAAAAAATTGGAAACTGAATTGAAAATGGTTCAGGGCGTGAAAAATATTCCGATTTTAGGGAAGTTTATAAAATGGATTATCGAACATAATTAAGGAGAAAAAATATGATTATTTTTACATCGATCTGTGCAAACTATCTGCATAAAGCAAGATGCCTTGCAGAATCAGTGAAAACTCATATGCCGGATGCGCAGTTTTTTGTATGTTTGACAGAGCGAGAAATGCCGAACTGCGCAAACTTCGATGCGTTTGATCAGGTGATTCTGTCCAAGGATATGTGGGAAGGAAACTTTGACCAATTTATCTATAAACATGCGATTGTTGAAGCATCAACTGCAGTGAAAGGTCAGTTCTTTCGTTATCTGCAAAAGAGCTATCCAAATGAAAACAAATTTATTTATTTGGATCCGGATTGTTATGTTTACTCGGATTTTGTAGAATTAAGAGAACTTTTGAATACGAAACCCATCGTTCTTTGCCCTCATCTACTTCAGCCGGGAAATATTGATATGGAACTATCGTCTACAGCGCACGGAGTTTATAATCTTGGTTTTCTTGCAGTTAATAATTCAGATGAGGCAAAAAGATTTATTAATTGGTGGGCAGAACGTTTATATCTGTTTTGCTATGATGATATCCAGCGTGGGATTTTCACGGATCAAAAATGGATTGATTTGGCACCGTGCTTTTTTGATACATATATTTTCAAACATCGTGGATATGATTTTGCACCATGGTCATTATACGAGTGCGGCATGACCTGCGAAAATGGAAAATATTTTATCAAGGGAGATCCGCTGCGCTTTATTCATTTTTCAGGCTTCGGCGCATCAGCAGAAAAGTGCATGAGAGATTGGTTGCCAGAAGATGAAGTTCCGTTTCATACTTTGTACAGAGAATATGCGCAGCAGCATGAAAAAAACAATGCAGATGATGTCTCACATACTGCATGGACGTATGGTGTCTGCAAAAATAACGAGAAAATTGATGATTCGCTGCGTTTGCGCTACCGCAGCAATTACGATGTGATGTTTAGCATAGATAATCCATTTGCTATGAGCAATAGTGAAATGCGGCGTAGGCTAATAGGTATTGCAAAACCACATACTTTTGGCGCTAAGGTAAATAAAGCGGTTTCTCTACTGGTTCATGGCCAGTGGCAGGAATTTGCTGAACGGTTTAAAAAACAGTTTTGATTAACGATATGTCCTCATGCTGTTCACAGGACTGATCGCTTACCCTGCAAAAAAGTGGCTCAGAAACACCGACAGGTGTTTCTGAGCCACTAATATTATATCGTTTCCAGCAGTGCGGGCAGCTGGGCAAGGTCGTCGATGACGTAGGGACTGACCTTTTCCAGCCGGGCGCGGGACTGGTGCCCGCCGGTGTACAGCACACAGACCGCACCAATGGCTGCAGCCACCGCAGCGTCGTGGTCGGTGTCGCCGATCATCACGCAGGCCGCAGGATCAATGCCGGTGCGGCGCAGATAGTCGGTGCCAAGCTGTACCTTGCTTAGCCGTAAATGTCCGCAAGGCCGAGCAACTCGGTAAAAAAGCCTTGCAGACCCCGGGCGGATACCTGCTCGATCAGGTAATCACGGCGGGAGGCAGAAAGCACAGCCTGCTGCCAGCCCATGCGGGCCAGCGTTTGCAGGGTGTCAACGGCGTGTGCCGTTACAGCGCAGCCGGGCACACCGGCGTTATAGTGCTCCATAAAGCGGGCGGCAAGCTCCGGGTAGGGATGCCGCGCAAAGTCGAACCCGGCGCAGCGGTAGTAGTCCTCGATGGGAAAGCCGAACAGCTCCCGGTAGGCAGCCAGATCGTACCGCTGGGGGTAGCCGTGGGTCTCCAGCATCCAGTTCAGGCAGCTGTGGGTAAAATCTACATCGTCCATCAGGGTACCGTTCCAGTCCCAGAAGATCATACCGTTCGGCTGCATGGAAACCTCCTTGTGTTATTCCGCCGCAAACACCTTGCGCAGTGCGGCGTTGCTCTCGATCAGCTTTACCAGCACGACGCCCAGCACGGTACAGCTGATCAGCTCACCAATGCCCACCGAGATGCCGTTGGTGATGCAGGCCAGCCAGATGGGGGCGCTGGACGTGGGGTCCGGGAACATCACGGCGATCTCGATGCCGAT
>ERZ859817.1155-NODE-1155-length-10779-cov-1.323387_pt1 | contig 10779 bp, 10 predicted proteins | sample MGYA00509986_ERZ859817 | MGnify/ENA primary metagenome ERZ859817 (study PRJEB30046, sample SAMN00715155) | human gut metagenome | study: EMG produced TPA metagenomics assembly of the A metagenome-wide association study of gut microbiota in type 2...
ATGAAGGTTTATCACAGTCAAATGCTGATAAATTTAATGCACCATTTGAATTAAATGAAAATAAAAAAGCATATGCACATTGGACATATTCAGGCAGAGACCAAGTAACTGTAACATTTGATTATGACGGTGCAACATCACCTACTGCTCCGACAACTATAACTGTCGGTAAAGGTGATTCGATTGGCGATGCAATGCCAACAACACCGGTGAAAACAAATTATAGTTTTGATAAGTGGGTAAATACAGCCGATAATTCAGATTTTGATAAGACAACAACAGTAAATTCAGATATAACGGTAAAGGCAACATATAAATCTGATATTACTGTAAACTTTAACATTAACGACGGAACAACTCCGGCAACACCATTTGCTACAGACAAAGGTGCACCTTCAAAATCTTATACAGCACCTTCAGACCCTACAAGAGCAAATTATACATTTGTAGGATGGAATACAAAGGCAAACGGTTCAGGTAAATTCATTACTGCAGCTGATTACGCTACATTAAATGATGTTTCAACAGCTGCCGGTGGAACAAATCCGGTAGAATTGTATGCATACTGGGCAGATGCTCCTGTAACACCGGGTAAATTACCGGGTAATGAAACACCTAATGATAATGGTGTAAAAGTTACATTTGACAGTAAGCATCAGGAAGTGCTTCATCAACAGTAACGGATGCAAATCCGAAGTATGTGTATCCGCATCTTGGAGATGCTCTTGGTACATTGATGCCGGAAGCTCCTACAAGAACAAATTATAAGTTTGTAGGATGGAATACAAAAGCAGATGGCTCAGGTACAACATTTACAGATGCAACAGCAATAACAACAACACTTGACGGTGTAACAGCTAATGGAAGCAAATACAACTTGGTTGTATATGCACAGTGGGATATTGCTGATAATGTTGATGCTAATGATAAAGTAACAATAACATTTAATGATAACAAAGACGGCAACGGTGGTACAAACGTTAAGACAGTAACAATTTTCAAGGGTGACTCTCTTGGCTATGATGTAACAGCACCGACCAACAAAGGTTATACGTTTGATAACTGGTATAGAGGTACAGTAACAGGCGGTTCGTTGTCAATGACAACTACGGCATTTGACAAGACAAAGCCAATAAACAGTAATACTGATTACTATGCAAAATGGCTGTCGGTATTACGGATATTACAATCAGATATGATGTAAATGGTGGTGTAGGTACATATAATGACGTTGTGGGTGCGCCTACAGCAAATATACAGATCCTGCACAGAATCCTACAAAAACAAATTATGTATTTATAGGATGGAATACTAAACCTAACGGATCAGGTAATTTTGTTACTTCAGCAAAATATCCTACATTGAATGATGTTTCTCTTGCGGCACAAGGCAGTGAGGCATCAGCTCCTACAACAGTAACATTATACGCATATTGGGCAGCTGCAAATGTAAATCCGGGAGAAAATGTTATTCCGGATGATATTCCTAAGAACAATGGTGTAAAGGTTACATTTGCAGTAATGTTACAGGAAACAAAACAAATGCAGCAGTGACAGATGCAAATCCAAAGTATGTATATCCATATCTTGGTGATGCACTTGGCGATATGATGCCAAATCAACCAACAAGAACACATTATGTATTCAAAGGTTGGAACACAAAAGCTGATGGCAGCGGTGTAACTGTTGATTCGACAACAAAAATAGACCAAGCGACACTTAAGGATGCACTAAAGGAAATTGCAGGTACAAATACTGCATATGAAACAACATTGTATGCACAATGGGATATAGATCCTTCAGTTCCGACATCTGACAAAGTTAATGTTACATTTAACAAGAACTTGGATCTTAAGGGTAATGACACATCTCCTCGTGTAGTTACTCTATACAAAGGTGATTCAATCGGATACGATATAACAGAACCAACAAACGGTACATTTGAATTTGACGGCTGGAAGACAGCGTTTGACGGTACCGGTACTAAGTTTGATAAGGATACAAAAATAGACGCTGATAAAACTTATTATGCAACATGGTTTAAGTATTTGAAGGTTGAGCTTGTAAATGCAAATGCTGAATATACAGGACAAGTTATTTCGCCTAAGTACAATATTTATCAAATTAAATATGATGATGCAAGCAAAACTACATATACAAAAGTAGCGGACAGCGATATTGCAAAAGATGCAACGCTTCCGGCAGGCTTTACTGCAACTGTAACAGATAAGAATAATGCTGCAACAACAATTCAAAATGTCGGTGTTTATACAATAGCAATTTCTATTGATAATGCCGGAACTTATGCAAACGGTTATAAAATCGGTGTACAGGATTCAACATTTGAAGTAACATCAGCAAAACTTACAGTAAATGTAGATCCTGATACTCAAAAACAAAAAGCAGGTTCATCTCGTAAGGACCCTGTTATCACTGTAGTTGATGCTACAGGCAATACAGTCGGAAAAAGCGAATATGACATTAAGTATTACACATGGACCGACGCAGGTGCTACTCCTGACGGAAATATTCAGAAGAGTGAATTAAGTGAAGTTACTGACATTACAAAGGTTGGTAAGTATGTAGTTGCTGTTGATTAAAAGCTAATTCAAACTATGTTATTGATTCGGTTAAGTCAACAACAACAGAAGCGGTATTACTTTATGATGGTAAGACAACAGGCTATGCTGAATATACAGATGCCAAAGTTGGCGGAAACATTGTTTATGAAGTACTTGCAAATGACCCTTCGATTAAAGAAATAAAAGCTAATTCTGTCAAGGGTTCAACAGTTGATTCAACTGCATTACCGTTTAAAGATAGCCAGTATAAGAATGATGTAGCATTGATAATGCGGAAACTCCTGCAATTAAGGATTATTATGTAAGATTCCGGATGTTGATGCTGATAGCATTCAGTTTAATGTAACACTTACAAATCCTGATACTACAACAATAACAGCATCAGACGGTACAACTCTTACACCTACAAAGAATGGTGACGGTACATACACAATTAAGGCTCCTCTTACAAATAAGGGACAAACAGAAAATACTATCACTATTACAACAAAAGCAGGTACAGATAATGATGCACCTACATTGACATATACATTCCATGTTCAACAACTTGTTGAAGCTAAGATTACTTTGAACTATGGTAACTCACCATATGGTGAAATTATGAAGGATTCAGCAATTACTGATAAAACTGCAGCAAAATCAGCATTTAATGAAAAAAATATTTATAAAGCTCCGTATATTCCGACTGCGGTTCAAAGTAAATTAAAATCAGGAACAGGAACAACAGCAGGTCTTTCGACTAATATTAATACCTATTCATATAGAGCATGGGTAGAAGCAAAGAGTATCGCATCAATGACACCTGAACAGTTAGTAGCCTTAAATAATCCTGACATAAATATGGATAGAAATGATTATGCGATATTCGTTTATAATGGTAAGTATTTTGTAGACCCTGGATTTACTGCTACAGATTCAGCAGGAAATCAAGTAACAAATGTTACCAGAAAGATAACCGTTCAGAGAATGACTAAAAATTTGAGCATTAATGGTATATATGATGGTAACTATAAAGAACAAAATATTGAAATAGTGGATCAGCCTTCAAATTATTTGATTACGGAACTAACAAGACCATTTAAAGCAAATGTTTTTGAAGACGCATTAATTAGACCTGATAAATACACAATGACATATTCGTTCGTTGATGAACCAACAGGTAAAACGATAACGGTTAATAGATATGTGATTGTTTTGCAATCTCGAGGCGATACAAACTTCTCTAACTCTGTTAACTTACAGGATGCAAACCCAATTTATCAATTCTTTAATAAACCGGATATGTACTTCAACACAACAGGTAATAGTAATGTTATTACAGGAACAGCAAGACAGATATATTTATACAGATGCCTTGACTTAAATCCTACAAGTTCAGTAAATCTACAGGATGTTAATCCTATTTATCAATATATGAATAAATACAAGGGCTTGTCAGCAGCTGATAAAAAGGTTAATAACAATCCTATAGAGGAATGGTACAGTGAGTTACCAAATACACAAACAAATACAAATTAAAAGGAGAGAAAAAAGATGAAATTAAAAAAAGTTTTGTCGATTTTCCTTTCTGTTTCAATGATGTTGAGCATTATGCCCAATGTCTTTGCAGCAGGGGATGATCGATTGGTAGATGGGACATCAAAAGCCAAAATTTCTTGTGAATTATTTAAGTATAAAGAAGGCTTTGATGATGACAATGCAGAGAATCAAACTGGTTCCACAACACCTCTTGTGGAAAAAATGACAGCTCTTGAAGATACTACAAAAGATAGTGAGTTTTTTGTTGGAATTAAGCTTTCCGGTATAACAAATATTAAGGCTGCAGTTGGTGACGAGGGTGGACTTAATAGTATGTTTGTAAAGCTAAACTTCAACTCAGAGTATATTAAACCCGCAGATACTTATTTGAGTGACTCATACAGTAGATTTGCATACTTGATAGGTGCAAAGAATACTTCTGCTATTTTTGCTAATAAAGCAACAACAAAGTATTTGTTGAATGACGATGCTTCTGATATAACGCCAAATAGTGTCAACATTAGTATAAAGCCAAAGTCAGTTAGATATAACGGATCTGATGATCAGTATATTGGTATGATAAAGTTTAAATTGGCAAAAGATGCACCAACAGTAAATGTTCCAAATGTATTGAGTTTTGATGACACTGACTACAATATTAGTTTTGGTGAATATGGTAATGCTGGTTCATTTGAACCAAGTGATGATGATGATTACCTTGATATAAGAACGTTATTTGATTTAGATACTTCTGCTATCAATATTTATGCTAATATTGCTGGAGCAAGCTTAGAAAGTATTAAAGTTAAAAATGCACCATATACAATACCAAATCAATTTGTTGGAAGTGCACTTAACACAACAGGTTTACAACTTACAGGTCACTATGGCGATAATAGTGATAAAGATCTTACAGCTACAGATATGGCAAATGTTAAGTTCTACTACGGAGCAACAGGCGCAACAAGTACAACTGGATTAACTGCAGTTCCAGCATCTCAAGCAGAAATAAAAGATATAGACAATAAGGTCTTGTATGCAGAATATAAAGGTAAAATTGTTGAGATTGGTAAATATGTTGTAAAACCTGTAACAATTACAGAAATCACAGTAAACAACAATACAATACCAACTAACATTTATGATGATACAAATATTAATTTTAATAATTTAACAGTTAATGTAAAAAAGAATAATAAAGACACAGCTACTGATCTTAAATTCACAAACTATGAAAATGTCAGTAATGGCTTGGCAATTTACAAATCTAATGCTGCTGGTACCGTTAATGCTCAGGTAACAGCTGCTGACAAATATGCTCACGGCGCAACTACTTTGTAGTAGCACTTAAGTCTGATACAACAGTTAAGAGTGCACCATTTAAAGTAACATCAAATTATGATGATATTACAATTTCAGCATCAACAAACAATGCTGCTAAGACATCATACAACAAAGATGATAACTTCGATCCAACAGGTATCGTTGTAAAAGCTAAGAAAGCATCAGAAACAACAGGTGCTGATGTAGCATATGATAACTTTGACAACAATTACAAAGTTGTAATTGCAACAAGCGAAACAGAAGCTAAGACAGCAACAGCTGTAACAGCAAGCACAAAGATTACAGAAGCTATGCTTGATGGTAATCACAAGGTTTACGTTGTTTACACAAATGCAGGTAGCAATACACAATCTGTAGTTTCAGTTGCTACACTTGGTGCAAAGAAGATTAAGAGTGCAACAATTAGCGGTGGAAAGACAGCTTATACATATGGCGATAAGCTTAAGACAGATGACCTTAAGTTGAATGTTACATATGATGATAACTCAACAGGCAAAATCTCATATGCTGATTTGGCAGCAGCCGGTATTACAGTTAAAATCGGTGAAACAGTAGTTAATGCTGACACTGTTATCACACTTGATATGAAAGATAAGACAGTTGACTTTATCTATGACGGTAAAACACTTACTTCATCAGCTAAGATTACTGTAGCTGCAAAGACAGTTTACTACACAGTATCAGACGCAACAATTACAAAGGTATATGATGGCGGATTAACTATTCCTGCAGATCAAACACTACCTACAATTTCAATTAAGGATTCAGCTACAGCATTTGTAGGTACTGACTCATACACAGTTACAGGTACATTTGCATATACAGATAAAAATGTAGGCACAGATAAGAAGATTAAACTAACAACTACACTACCGGAAACAAACGGTAAGTACACATTTGCACCGGATACAGATAAGATTAATGCTGACGGCACACTTAAGACAGCTGCAACAATTACAGCAAAGACTCTTACAGTTAATGCTGATGCTATAAAAGTTCCTGCAGTTAAGGCTAACCCTAATGCTACAGCTGATGTAACTGCTGATAGCTCATTGGTACTAACTAAGGATAATTCATCTATAGTTGAAGGAGATAACGTAACACTTCCATTTACATATAAATATGCAGCTAATGATGTAAAGACACCGGGTACTCCTGATGTAACAGTTACAGAAAAGGCTCTTACAGGTACAGATGCAGCTAACTATTCATTCACTCCTGCAACAGTAAATGTTAAGGGTAGCGTAACTCAAGACGCTATGTCAGATATCGAAATTTCAGGTCCTACAAAGGTAACATACACATATCCTGAGTTGACACCTGACTTTGGCGGTTTGGTAGTTAATGCAGTATATGGTACAGGTGCTTCAGCAACAAAGGCTCATGTTACAAACTACAAGCTATTGGATAAAGACGGTAACGAATTTGATAAGACTGCAAAGCTTCCTTATGGAGATACAACAATAACAGTATCATACACAGAAGGCTCAGTAACAAAGACTAAGACAATTACTCTAACAGCAAAGAAAAAACCAATCAAACTTTCAGACATCATATTCAAACCTGAAAGTAAATCATATGACGGCACAACAACTGCAACAGGTACAGCAACTGTTAAGGAAGGTGTAACTGTAGTAGGCGATACAGTTAATATTTCTGCTAAGTGGGAATTTGACGGTAAAGATGTCGGAACAAACACAATCAAAGTATCAGATATTAAGGTGATAATGAAAACTATGAAATTGTTGGTGAAGATAATCTACCTGTAAGCTCAACAACAATTAACAACTCAACAGCTGTAATTAAGCCGGCAACTCCGGAAAATGTAACAGCTAAAGCTGATAAGAAGACAAACAATATCGTTCTAAGCGGTACAACAGCCGACTTTGAATATTCAACAGACAATGGTGCAACATGGGTTAAGGCAGCAGCAGGTACAACAACAATCGAAAATGCAGTAAGAAATAAAGAATACACAATACTTGTAAGAACAGCTGCTACAGCTTCAGCACCTGCTTCAGATGCTGCTACAGTAAAAGCTACAACTTATAAATACTTAGTAAATATTTATAAGAATGGTGCAGCAGCCGGCTCAGAACCTGAATATAAGGTTTATACAAATGATGAAGAAATTAATGCAGTTAAGGATGACACTACATTCGGTAAGTTCAATTCTAATGTTCTTCAATACACACCTTCAAGATTCAGAGCATACTTCACAGATTCAGCTTGCACAACATCAGCAGATGTAGCTAACTTGCCAAAGGACAGCAACGACAATATCAATCTTTACTACACCGCTAAGAAGAGCAGCGGTGGCGGCGGCGGAAGCAGCGTATCAATTAAACTTGATAAGGATACTGTTTCCGGTGTTGTAGGTGATAAGATTAAAGTTACAGCTACTGTAAAAGGCTCAACAGCTAAACCAACATGGACATCATCAAATGAAGATGTAGCAACTGTTGACGAAAACGGTAACATCACATTGGTTGGTAAGGGTACAGCAACTGTTAAGGTTAAGGTTAACGGCATAGTTAAGAATATTCCTGTAACTGTTAAAGAAGCTACAGCAACACCTGTACCAACAGTTAAGCCGACAGAAGCACCTGTAATCAACACAGAATATACAAAGCCATACGCTTCAGGTTATGATGACGGTTCATTCCTACCAAATAACAACATCACAAGAGGCGAACTTGCAGCTATGATTGCAAGACTAAGCTATGGTGACGATCTACCTGACGGTATGTATCAAGCATCATTCCCTGACGTTGATTCAGACGCTTGGTTCAACAAGTACATTGGTTATCTTGAAGATAAGAATGTATTAAGCGGTTATGAAGACGGTACATTCAGACCTATGGATACAATCACAAGAGGCGAAATCAGTGCAGTTATCGCAAGAGCTCAAAGATATGATTTGATTTCATACAATAACATCTTCACAGATGTAACTGAAAATGATTGGGCTAAGGATTACATTGAAACTTTAGCTGACAAGAACATCGTTTCAGGTTATGAAGACGGTACATTTGGTCCATATTCACCGCTAACAAGAGCTGAAGCTGTTGCAATTATCAACAGAGTTCTTGTAGAATCAACACCAATCGTAACATTTACTCCTAATGACATTGCAGGTCACTGGGCAGAGGCAGACATTCTTCTTGCAGTAAATGAAAGAAAGGTTGGCGCAAATGCAGTAGTTCCTACAGTAAAACCGGAAGAAACTGTTGCTCCTGAAACAACAGTAACTCCTGAAGAAACTGTTGCTCCTGAAAAGACAACAGCTCCTGAAGCAACTCCTGCTGCTTAATAAATATCGAATTATAATAAATGCGATAAATAAAGCAATGTAATGACACAGGGCGGTTATCGCCCTGTGTTATTGCATTTCCAATGGCATTGTCCGTATCTTTGGACAATGCTTTCGGAAATGCAATAACAATTAAAATAATAAGCTGTGTAATCGATTTAACGGAAAAGAGGTGTAATAAATGAAAAAAATATCTGCATTTTTAATTATAATGATAGCAATGCTCATGGCAGGTATATGTGCTCATGCGGCTGACTTTAGTGTAGATACAACGTCGCTACCTATGGGTGAGGCATATAAGCCGTACTCAGCACAAATAACAATGAGCGGCGGAAGCAATGACGGATATAGTTTTGAATTTATATCGGGTTTTAAACCAACAGGTCTTACTGTCAACGAGGACGGTTCAATAACGGGTACTCCGACAAGTGCCGGATATTATGCTAATATGAATATCCGTATAAGTAATGTAGACGGTACATACAGAGATGTTACATTTAAGATTAATATAAGAGCGAGATCTATCAAGATTAATGTAACTGCTCCCAAGAATATTATATATGACGGAAACAGTTATACAGCGACAGTTAAATGTTATGATTTGAACGGTGGCGAACTGACAGACGCTGTACCGATTATAAGATACGGTAAAGATAATCTTTCGTCTGTAACAGATGCCGGAACATATTATATTGATGTTTATGTATCGGGTTGTATCATATCGGAACGTGAGGGTGATACGCATATTCAAATTGAACGTCAGGGTGCGTCAATTTCATTAAGCGGTGACAAAGAATATCAATATGACCAATTACCTCACCCGCTTACGGCAGCTGACGTAACGGTAACACCGCCTGCGGCAGGATATGTTATTGAGTATAGCAGAAACGGCGGTGAATACACAACCGATGTGCCTGTTTCAAGCGGTATATATACTGCAAGGGTGCATACAACAAACCCTAACTATGAAACGATATATGACGAATGTACAATTAAAATCATAGGTGAAAATGTAAACTTTACGGTAACAAATACATCGTTTACATATGACGGAAACAGTCATAAGGCAACTGTTTCTTCCGATCCCGCAGACATTGGATATAAAGTTACATATACTAATTCAAAGGGTGAAACTGTAGAAAATCCGACTGATGCAGATGTTTATACGATAAAAATTACACTTGATAATGATATAGTGTATTCAATCGGAAATGATTATGATAATAAACTTACAATAAGTCCGCAATCGGGTCACTTTACAACGGATGAAACTGGGTATATGACGGAAAGACGCACAAACCGAATATGACGGTTGATGCACCGTATGATGACAGTAAATATACAATAACATACCGTAAGCAAGGTACAGAAACTGACTTGACTGAAATTACGGATGTCGGTGTATATGATATAATAATTACTTTCCCGAACGGCAACTATATTGCAGATGAAACATCATCGAAAACAATAACGGTTACGCCGAAAACAGTTAATTTTACGGTTACAGACAATGTAGTTGATTATGACGGTAACGAACATACCGCAAAGGTTACACCGACTGAAGCTTTGGCATCGGATTTGATTCCGTAAAATACGTTAAACGTGATACAGAAACAAAACTTAACAGTGTTATAAATGCAGGTGTGTATGATATAGTAATTGAACTTGCAAACAGCAACTATACTTTAGACAATTCTTTCAGTGCAACAATGACTGTTAATGTTACATATACATTTAATTTGGGTAATTCACCGGCTGCTATGATTTATAAGGATACGACGCATGATGCGGAATGGCAGAAAGAAGCATTGGATTACCTAAAGGCAAATCACAAATTCAGTGAAAACTATTTGCCGAAGGACTGCAGTGCCGATATTACATATAATCCTATAAATAACATTGATGCAGACGGTAACGAATATACTGTAATAACAAGCGGTCTTGATAAATTTGTTGATCCGGGCGTGAATGTAAATGACGGTTCGACATCTGATACTATAAAAGGAACGGTCAGTGCCGTATC
>ERZ859817.1156-NODE-1156-length-10763-cov-1.905958_pt1 | contig 10763 bp, 14 predicted proteins | sample MGYA00509986_ERZ859817 | MGnify/ENA primary metagenome ERZ859817 (study PRJEB30046, sample SAMN00715155) | human gut metagenome | study: EMG produced TPA metagenomics assembly of the A metagenome-wide association study of gut microbiota in type 2...
GAAGTTCCTGAAAAAACAACGACCCCCCCCCCCCCCCCCCCCCCCCCCCCGCGGGGGGCGGCGCAGACCACATCTGCACACTGATCGCCAGCAGTACTGCCGCCACCAGTCTTTTGGCACGTATCTCCCTTTTACTCACTTCGTCCATCTCCCTTATTCATCGCTTTTACCTTTTTAAACCGGACGCGCTTTTGCGCGGCTGCAGTATTTGCAGCAGCAGGCGCACTTCTTCCAGCGAATAGCTTGCTTCGTCTTCATCAGGCATTTCCAGTTCAGGCCCGTCCCTGTTTTCGCCCCAGGCCACGCCGCTTTTGTGTCCAGCAGTACTTCCAGCGCGCACCCCAGCGTATTGGCGATACGCAGCAGCAGCTTCATGCTGATCCGGGCATGATCATGCTCAAGATTGCACAGGTGCGTCTGGCTGATGCCGATGCGCGCCGCCAGCTCCTGCTGGGTGATATGGCAGGCGCTGCGCAGGTATTTGACGTTGCTGCCGATCTGACGCAGGCATTTTTCGTCGTACATGTTCCACCCCCTGTATTTTATATAAGCAAATAAAAAGCACTTAAAAATATAGTTCTAAATTATCTCAACAAATATTTTAAAACTATATTTTTATTTTTATGAACATACAGCAATATCTTTTGTTATTATAGCACCTCTGTACCCCCCCACAAGACGCGAGAAATGTTTTCTATACATTTTTGTTTTTCGCCGCGCTACACTTGGCGCCGCCGGCCTATGTAAACGGCTTGGCGGCTTGGTTTCAAAGGTTGGGCAAACGGCGGAAAAATTTTTTGAAAAAATTTTCCCAGTCTCTGCTTTACGGCCCTTAAAAGCGGTATCTTACTTTTGCTGTTTTACCAAACGCAGCAAAAGCTCTTTCTGCTAAGACCCGATATCTAATTTTTTCCTGCTTATCCTGCACCCCAACGGCCAGCCGCAAAAAAATTTAGCCCCTATCTTATAGATAGGGGCTAACAGGCTGGAAGGGATATTTTGCTATTTACTTTTTTAAAAAACAGGCGTACACTAGCAACTGTTATGCATAACGCTTTACAGTATGGCCGGCCATCATAAAACCAAGGGAAAAGATACAAAAGGACTGCCAAACGGCAGTCCTTTTTTTACGCCGTTTTATTTAGCGGCTTCTTTATTTTCTTCTTTTTGCGGCAGAGCAATACCGAAATCACCTAATAAAGGTTTTTCGTTTTTGACTGCAAACAGGAAGCTCATCATTGCTTCGGGCTGTTTGGCAAATTTCATGCTGTATCTTAAAATATCAGCATCGGCGCCTTTTTCTATCACTACTAAACGTTTTTCACTGACAGCGCCAAAGTTTTTATCCATCTGCTCTTTGAAATTTTTAAAAACTTCTTCTGTAAAGTCTTTTTTCATACCGTCAGTCATCATGGAAGTTACGGCAGAATAATTGGAAGCTGCCAAAAACTTGTTGACCATGGCTTCTTCAGCGTCAAGCACTTTACCGTTGCTGGCACTGCAGATAGCACTGAAACCAAGCACTAAGACCATTGTCAGCATTAAAAGAATTTTTTTCATTAATAATTACCTCCGGCTCTCTTTGAATATTAGGGTCAATTTGATTCTTTACTATTATACATCTACCTTGGTATAGCTTCAAGGAAAGTTTTGTGATTCTACAAAAATCTCACAAAGAAAAAACTTTTTTGTAAATTTTTTCTTTGAAGGCTTGACTTGAAGTTAACTTAAAGTATTAAAATATGATAAAATAATATCAGGCTGCTGAAGCAGCCGCCGGCAGTTGAAGCTGCCCTCATTCTTATTTGAACAACAGTATTATTGATACAGCTATGAAGGCTTAAGCTGCTCCTGAAAGGGCGGTTTACTTTGCATAGCTGTTTTTATTTTCAGAAAGGATGCCTGACACGATGAATGTTTATATCAAACACCGTTTTCTGCTTTTGCTGCCGGTGCTGCTGGGCATCACTTTTTTTACGTTTGTGCTGATGCAGCTGCCGGCAGACGATACGGTCGATATGATGTATAAGGCCTCCGGGGCGGTATCAGAAACGGTCAAAGCAGCGGCACGTGCCGAGCTGGGACTCGACCGTCCGCTGCTGGTACGTTATCTGGACTGGCTGCTGGCTGTCTGCAGCGGCGATATGGGACGTTCGTATATTTCAGGCACGCCTGTAACAGCGCTTTTTGTAGCTAAGCTGCAGCCTACGCTTTATTTGACGGCGCTGGCCCTGCTGCTTACCGCCTGCATTTCTGTGCCGCTGGGTATCGTGGCAGCGCTGAGGCATAACCGCTGCTGCGATCATCTGATTCGCTGCTGCGCGTTTCTGGGCAATTCACTGCCGGGATTTTTTATCGCTTTGCTGCTGCTTTACTGCTTTGCATTAAAACTGAACTTTTTTACCGTCCTCGGCGGCTCAGGGTTCGGCGGTCTGCTGCTGCCGGCGCTGGCGCTGGCAATTCCCATGTCTGCCAAGTATATCCGGCATATCCGCAGTAATATCCTGGAGGAGATCAACAGGGATTATGTTGCCGGCGCTCTTGTACGCGGCATTCCCAAAGCAACTGTTTTTCGCAGGTTCATCCTGCGTTCTCTTGGCAGTACGCTCATTACTTTATTCTCCTTGTCGGTAGGCTCGCTGTTAGGCGGAACTGCAATTATTGAAATGATTTTTATGATCGACGGGATCGGCAAAATGGCAATGGACGCTATTTTGATGCGCGATTACCCGGTCGTGCAGGCTTACGTGGTCTGGACCGCGCTCATTTTTACCTGTGTCAATCTTGTCACCGATCTGCTGCTGCATCAGCTGGAGCCGCAGGCACGGCAATTTACTAAAGGCGGTGGATGGTGATGCCTCAAAATATACTGCCGCACGGCCTGCATAAGACCTGCTGGCTGCTTCTGCTGACAGTGCTGCTGTTTCTGGTCACGCTCAGCGCGCCTTACTGGGTACCGCACGATCCTTATCTGCAAAACCTTGACCTGGCTTTGCAGGCTCCCAGCGCCGAATATCCTTTTGGGACTGACCGTTACGGACGCTGCGTTTTTTCGCGTGTGCTGGTCGGCGGGCAAAGCTCCATTTTTTCTGCGCTGGCTTTAGTGGGGATCATTTTTACTACCGGTACTGCCGCCGGGCTCTGGAGCGGTTACTATGGCGGGAAGCTGGATAATTTTATCATGCGTCTGTCCGATATTTTTTTAGCGTTTCCCGGCCTTGTTTTTGCCATTGCTGTTGCCAGTATCCTGGGCGGCGGTATGACAAACGCTGTTTTGGCGCTGGCCGTCATCTCGTGGCCCAAATATGCACGCCTGGCCCGCAGTCAGGCGCTGACTGTCCGGCAGCAGCCATATATCGAGGCGGCACGTTTGAGCGGCTGCAGTGACACGGAAATAATTTTCCGGCATCTCCTCCCTTCTATTTTAAGTCCGCTGCTGGTAATGTCGGCACTTGATCTTGGCACGATGCTGATGGAACTTGCCGGCCTGTCTTTTCTGGGTCTGGGGGCCCAGCCGCCGGCAGCCGAGTGGGGTTCGATGATGAGCAGCAGCCGCAGTATGCTGCAGACGGCGCCGTGGGTGATCCTGGCACCCGGTGCGGCGATTTTTGTGACGGTCAGTCTGTTCAATCTTTTAGGTGACAGCTTACGTGATCAGCTTGACCCTAAATTCAATCCTAAATAATTTTATGCGAGGGGTATTGCTATTATGATGAAACTTTCTTTACTGGGCAGCGGTCTGCTGCTTACCGCTTTACTGCTCAACGGCTGCGGCCCTTCCGCAGCTCCTGACAAGGCGGGAGAATCTGTCTTCCGCTACGGCACCACAGCTTACGGTGTGGCTATGGAGAACGCCGGTATGGACCCGCACGAATCCTATAAGGGCTGGTCAACACTGCGCTACGGCGTCGGCGAAACGCTGTTCCGCTTTAATGAAGCAATGCAGCCGCAGCCCTGGCTGGCAACAGGCTACGAATTTCTTGATGATCATACTGTTAAAATCACTTTACGCGACGACGTAAATTTCAGCAGCGGCGCCAGACTTACCGGAGCCGCCGTGAAAGCCTGCCTTGAGGATCTGGTAAAGCGCCATAAACGGGCTGCCGACGACTTAAAACTGGCTTCAATCACTGCTGACGGACAAACCGTTACGATAAAGTCTCAGGAAAAAGCGCCGGCGCTGATCAATTATTTATGCGATCCTTACGGCTGCATCATCGATATGCAGCGTGGCACTGCCGACGATGTCAAAATCTCGGGCACCGGCCCGTATATCGTCCAAAGCCTGACGCCTACGGAAATAGTTTTGACTAAAAATCCGGCGTACTGGGGCGGCAGGGTGAAAACAGATAAAGTTATCGTCCGCAGTATTCCCGACGGCGATACTTTGACGATGGCGCTGCAGAACGGCGAGATCGATGCCACACAGGGCCTGCCCTATGCCAGTCTGCCTTTATTTACCGGCAATGCAAAATTTAAGGTTGCTTCCGCCAATACTTCCAGAGTTTTTCAGGCCTGCCTGAATTTTACGACGCCGGTATTACAGGAGCCTGCCGTTAGAAAAGCAATAGCTATGGCTATCGACAAGGATAAATTTACCAGCGTGCTTTTGAATGGCAATGGTACGCCGGCTGTCGGTCCCTTCCCTGCCAATATGCCCTGCGGCGGCGATGCCGTGCATACGGACGCTTATAACGCCGAACAGGCCAAAAAACTGCTGCGGGAAGCCGGCTGGACCGACACTGACGGCAACGGCTACGTTGATAAAAACGGTCAGGACCTTACCGTCCGCTGGCTCACCTATACGTCCCGGCAGGAGCTGCCTTTACTGGCCGAAGCGGCCCAGGCTTTTCTAAAGGAGGTCGGTATCAGGGCCGAAGTCAACGCGACAGATAATTATAACGATTTCCTGAAACGCGGGGATTGGGATATTTATGCCAAGGCTTTTGTGGCTGCGCCTACAGGCGACCCGCAGTATTATTTTACGACCCATGTACTGGACAGTTCTTCCTATAATTCCGGCCACTACCATAATGAACGGGTCGAAGAACTGACCCGGCAGCTGCGCGGCGAATTTGACCCGGCAGCACGCAGCAGGCTGGCAGTCCAGATCAGCCAGCAGCTTTTAGACGATAACGCATTTATCTATGCTTCGCATCTGAAAATGTCCTTTGTGATGAAAAGCAACATCAAGGGCTTTACAGCCCATCCTTCCGATTATTACGAAATCACCTCCGACCTTGAGGTCTAAGGGGTTCAACTATGAACAAACAGCAGCCATTACTGCAAATAAATAACCTGAGCCTTGCCTATGGGGCTAAAGAAATTTTAAAAGCTGTGCATCTTACTGTCTGCCCGGGAGAGATCCTGGGCATCGTCGGCAGCTCCGGCGGCGGCAAAAGCACTCTATTAAAAACGCTGACCGGCCTTTTACCTGCTAACGCTGTCATTACCGGCGGCGAGATCCTCTGGCAGGGGCACAGCCTGCTCAGCGGCGGCCGTCTGAACAGCAGCGGTCTGCTCGGCAGGAAGCTGTCCATGATTTTTCAGGACCCTACAGCATCTTTATATCCCCTGCAGACGATCGGCTCGCAAATCTGCACTATGCTGCAGGCACAAGGACAGTTCGATAAGGCCGCCAGCCTGCAGTCTGCTGCGCAGGTGCTTGCCGGGCTCGATTTTTCTAAGCCTCAGGCCATTTTAAACAGCTATCCGTTTCAGCTTTCGGGCGGCATGAACCAGCGGGTCTGTATCGCTATGGCACTTTTGCTGAAGCCGGAGCTGTTACTGGCAGACGAACCGACCTCTGGACTTGATTTGCTGACGCAGCAGAAAATATTACGGCACCTGCTGCAGCTCAAAACAGATCACCATACTGCGTTGATCGTTGTTTCACATAACATCAGCGCTTTGGCCCAGATAGCTGATACGATCGCCGTACTGCGGCAGGGCGAAATCATCGAAAGCGGTCCGCCGCAAACAATACTCAACCGGCCGCAGCATGACTATACCCGTAAGCTGATCGAGGCCATACCGCATTTCAGAAAGGAATTTCTTTTATGAGCGCCCTGTTAGAGGCAGCCAGCCTCAGTAAAACTTTCTTCAGTGAACATAACGCACTGCCTGCTGTCTGCAATGTCGGCTTTAGTGTTGCCCCCGGCGAATGTCTGGGGCTGGCTGGGGCAAGCGGCTGCGGCAAAAGCACCCTGGCACGTCTGCTTATGGGACTGACGCCGGCCGACAGCGGTACGGTCAGCTTCAATGGCCAGCCGCTGGACTTTGCCGATGCCGCACTGCGAAAAAATTATTACAGTCAGGTCCAGCTGGTTTTTCAAAATGCCGCTGCGGCGTTCACCCCCGCAAAAGCATCGGCAGCTCGATCATGCTGCCAATGCTGAATTACGGCTGTACTAAGGCTGCGGCCCAGGAAAGATCGATCGCTTTACTGCTGGCAGCAGGCCTGACACCGCAGCATGCTGAAAAATTTCCGCACCAGCTGAGCGGCGGCGAATGTCAGCGTGCCGCTATCGCCAGAGCAATCAGTATCAAACCGCGGCTGCTGATCTGCGATGAAATAACCAGCGCTTTAGACGTACAGACCCAGGCAGAGATCATTCAGCTGCTGCTTAAGCTGCAGGCTGAAACTAAAATGAGCCTGCTGTTCATCAGTCACGACATTACTCTTGTACAGGAAATCTGCCAGCGGATCCTGATCATGCAGTCCGGGACGATCATTGAAAGCGGACCTGCCCTGGATATCATCACCCGACCGCAGCAGCATTACACCCGCGAACTGGTAACGGCAGCATTCAATCTTACGAAAATATAGGTGAAGGCTATGACATCTGCATTATTTGAAGTTAATAAAAAATACTGGACAGATCGGGCTCCCAGTTATTCGCAGGTCAATCAGGAAGAACTGGCAGGCTGTCAGCGCAGCAACTGGCTCAGAGAAATCAGCAGACAGATCCAGATGGTTTATCCTAACCGGGCGCCGCAGGAAATCACTGTTTTAGACGCCGGCACCGGTCCCGGTTTCTTTGCTGTTATTCTGGCGGAAGCCGGTTATAAAGTAACGGCTATCGACGCTGCCCCGGCAATGCTGGCTGAAGCCAAACGTAATGCCGGACCTTGGCAGGAAGCTATCGATTTTCGCCTGATGGACGCGCAGAAGCCGACGTTTACCGCAGAATCTTTTGACGTTGTACTTTCACGCAATCTTACCTGGGTCCTGGAAGACCCGGAGCAGACTTATGGCAACTGGCGTCATGTATTGAAACCCGGAGGGCTGCTTCTGAATTTTGACGCCAACTGGTATAATTATCTGTATGACGCTGACTTAAAACAGCAATACGAACAGGATCGACGCAACGTACAGCAAAACGATCTTGAAGACCATTATCTGAGTACTGATATCGACGCGATGGAGGCGATCGCCCTGCAGGTACCTCTGACAGGTATCCAACGGCCGCATTGGGATATCCGCACTTTGGAAAAGCTGCGTATGCGTTCCATTACTACTGACGTTTCTGTCTGGCAGCGCGTCTGGTCGACGGTAGAAAAAATAAATTACGCTTCAACGCCCATGTTTATGATTGCAGCGATAAAATAGGAGCAGATCATGTCTGATTTATCTAAAAAAACGCTTATTCCAAGCGACGATACCAAAAACTATATTGAAAATTACTGGACGAAAAGGGCCGACGCTTTTGCCGCACTGCGCCGTCAGGAGCTGCACAGTGAAAAATACAGCCAGTGGCAGCGCGAGATCGTGCAGCATTTGCCGCCCGCAAAACAGCTGCGTATCCTTGACGTTGGCTGCGGCGCCGGTTTTTTCTCCGTTCTGCTGGCTAATGAAGGTCACCGAGTCACCGGTATCGATCTGACACCTGCCATGATCGCTCAGGCGGAAACGCTGGCGGCAGCAGAAGGCTGCAGCTGTACTTTTCAGACTGCCGATGCCGAGCATACGGCTTTTTCTGACGGCAGCTTTGACGTCGTTATTGCCAGAAATCTGATGTGGAACCTGCCCCATCCGAAACAGCTTACGCCGAATGGCTCCGTGTGCTGGCTCCGAAAGGTATCCTGCTGAATTATGACGCGGAATACGCCAAGGACCATCATCGGCAAAAACTGCCTGCCCTCAATGCCCATGCCGATGTTTCCGCAGAATTATTAAATGAGTGCCACAATATTTACCATATGCTGGAAATCAGCCTCTTTGAGCGTCCCCGCTGGGACTTGGAAATACTTAAGGCTTTAGGCAGCTGTTCCTGTTCTGTCGACCAGAGCGTCGGCGACCGTATTTATGCCGAACAGGATATCTTCTATATCCCAGTCCCGATGTTCTGTATCAAAGCTGTTAAAAATTGACGGTCTGTTTTAAAAGCAAAAACGCCTGGTTAAAAACCAGGCGTTTTTATTATTCTGCTTACAGTTCTTTTTCAATGCGTTCCATTGCTTCGATAGTGTTTTCACGGCTGCCAAAAGCGGACAGACGGAAGTATCCTTCGCCCATAGCGCCAAAACCGGCGCCGGGAGTACCGACAACAGCCAGTTTTTCAAGCAGGAAATCAAAGAATTCCCAGGAAGACATACCCTGCGGGCATTGCAGCCAAATATAGGGTGAATGGGTCCCGCCGTAGAATTTAATGCCTTTTCTGCGCAGTCCTTCGGCCATGATCCTGGCATTTTCTTTATAGAAAGCCAGCATTTCGCGGCATTCCTTTTGCCCCTGCTCACTGAACACAGCTTCGGCACCGCGTTGGATGATATAGGGCACACCGTTGAATTTGGTAGTCTGACGGCGCAGCCACATTTTATTCAGTTCCAGCTCTTTACCGCTTTCAGTTTTACGTACCAAAGCATGCGGCACTACAGTATAACCGCAGCGGGTACCGGTAAAACCGGCAGTTTTGGACAGGGAGCATAATTCGATAGCGCATTTTCTGGCATCTTCAACGACAAAAATACTGCGCGGGATAGCAGGATCATCAACGAACGCTTCATAAGCGGCATCATACAGGATGACCGCGTCGTTTTTCAATGCATAAGCGACCCAGGCCTCCAGCTGCTCTTTGGTATAAACAGCGCCGGTAGGATTATTCGCGAGCAAAGATAAATGATGTCAGCTTTAACGCTGTCGTCAGGCATTGGCAGAAAGTTGTTTTCCGGCTTGCCGTCCATATAAACTATTTTACGGCCGCACATGATATTGGTGTCCAGATATACAGGATAGACCGGATCAGGAATCAGGATCGTATTCGCATTGCTGAAAATATCGGTAATATTGCCGCAGTCGCTTTTAGCGCCGTCGCTGATAAAGATTTCATCGCTGGCCAAAGTTACGCCGAAGCCGGCATAATATTTTACGATAGCTTCGTGCAGGAAATCATAGCCCTGCTCCGGTCCGTAGCCACGGAAAGTTTCCTTTACGCCCATTTCGGCAACGGCTTTCTGCATCGCGTCGATAACGGCCGGCGCCAAAGGCAGGGTAACGTCGCCGATACCCATACGAATAACCTTTTTCTCAGGATGTTCCGCTACATAAGCATTAACCTTTTGCGCGATCTGCGAAAACAGGTAGCTGTCTTTCAAATTACAATAGTTGTCATTTACAAAAGCCATTTTTTGTCCCCCATTAAACTAAAAATATATTTTTATTTATTAATGACTTCATCGGGAATATCGATGACGCCTTCAAATACAGTTACAGCCGGGCCTCTTAAAATAACATGGTTATTGGCCAAATGGGTAAGCTTCAGAGTGCCGCCTTTGGCGATAACTGTTAATTCTTCACCTTTTTTACCTGCATGGCCCAGCATGATAGTAGCAACACAGACTGCTGTCGCGCCGGTGCCGCAGGCCCAGGTTTCGCCGCTGCCGCGTTCCCAAACGCGGAATTTAACGGTATTTTTATCGATTACCTGCACAAATTCAGTATTGACGTTTTCAGGAAATAATTTGTGTTTTTCAAATTTAGGCCCTAATTTTTCCAGATCCAAAGCATCTACATCGTCTACAAAGGTGACGAAATGCGGATTGCCTACAGAAATAGCCGTACCATTATAAACAACGTCTTCTTCCAGCACCAGTCCCTGATCTACAAACATAAAGTGATCGCTGATCATGGGGATGTCGGCACATTTAAAAATAGGCTCGCCCATATCGATACTGGCTTCTGCCACTTTACCGTCTTCACCCAAAAATACATCGATGGTTTTGATACCGGAGAGCGTTTCCAGCGTAAAAGTTGTTTTATCCGTCAGACCTTTATCATAAACATACTTGGCGATACATCTGCTCCCATTACCGCACATCTTGGCTTCAGAAGCATCAGCGTTAAAAATACGCATTTTAAAATCCGCAACGTCAGATTTACAGATCATGATCAGGCCATCACTGCCAATACCAAAACGTCTGTGGCTGATATATTCGGAAATAGCACCCGGATTAGGCAATTCCTGTTCCATACAGTTGACGTAAACATAATCGTTACCAGTACCGTGCATCTTTGTAAATTCCATTTTCATGGCAATATCCTCCTAAATAAATTCATAGCTTGCTTTATATTATAACAAAAAACAGACAAACAATACAGTGATTAAAAGCCCCTTGTGTTGTTCCTTATCAAGAACACTATTCTTCATCTTCATATAGTATACTATTAGCGTAGGCTAACGTCAAGTAAAGATTAGAAATTTATCTAACATAAAAAAATAACCATACCGTATGGTATGGTTATTTTTTAACCGGCAGCTTTC
>ERZ859817.1159-NODE-1159-length-10698-cov-2.139622_pt1 | contig 10698 bp, 7 predicted proteins | sample MGYA00509986_ERZ859817 | MGnify/ENA primary metagenome ERZ859817 (study PRJEB30046, sample SAMN00715155) | human gut metagenome | study: EMG produced TPA metagenomics assembly of the A metagenome-wide association study of gut microbiota in type 2...
ACCTCCATGGTATCTACTGCCGCTGCTGCGTACGCTGCCATTTCAAGGTCTGCCGTAGCGTTTCCCAATTCATTTTCCACAGACGGATATGCCTTCTCCTGTAAAATGTTAAACTGCGCAATGACATCATTGTACTGTTCTTTTCCGCCAAATTTTGTTTCATAATTCATATAAAACGGCTGTGTCAGATATGCATCTGAAAGCTTTGTGGAAAATGTGCCTGCGCAGGTTTCTGTTGCATCAAATCGTGCACCGGAAGTCATCACCTTTTCCTGCTTTAAAATGGCTTTTTCTGTCTTTTCAGCTGCTGTGTCCTGCGGATTGTATACAGTATCCATTGCACGTACTGCAAATAACGCATTGCCAAATAAATTATCGGAAAGGCTGCCCTCTGCCTTTGCATACGTTCCGTCTTCCGCTACAAGGTTATCTACTGCCTTTTTTGCAAATGTGTGATAATCCGCATCACCTGTTGCCTGATACAGCTTTTCCAACCCCAGAATAAGTGCCCCTGCTGTTTTGCTGCCAGCTTTTCAATATCCACCGACAAAAGCCAGCTTTTCAACTTACCTTCCAATATAATATTTCTTTCTTTCAAAGTTCATTCCTCCTTATTTTTCCGGCTGGTAGTCAAACCAGTCAAAATCAACATACAGGGTGTCATCCCCGTGTCTTCCGTATTCGTCTACATATCGGCTGCCAAAATTACCTGCATAAGCATACATGCCTATCATTGCCCCTGTAAAACGCTTGCCCTTCTTTAAGCCTTCATCACACAGGTAATAGACATTTTCAAGCACTGCCACCTTTATGTACTCTTTACCATCATAACTCATATAGCAGGTACGTTTTAAATCATTTGTTTCAATTTTTAAATAAACGTCCTGACGTCTGAAATCCAGTTCAATGCTGCCGCTTTCTTTCACCTGTTCTCCAATGACTTCTACTGCTTTCACAATCAGACGCGGCTGCGACTCCTGTGTCGCAAATACACCAAATTTTACATAGGTATTCTCATCATAATAGCAGGTCATGCCCGCATCCTGTCCCGGATACAACTGTGGCATTTTCATCTTGCAGACTGCCGTAAATTTAAAATGCTGCTGTCTGCGCAGCAGGATATTTCTTGCTCCCATGGAATCCAAATCCGCGCAGCTTCCCTTTATCTTCACATGAGAATCCTGCAACAGCACGCCGTCCGGTTCCGGCACTCTCGGAAACATCCAGTCTGTGCTTAAATATTCACCATCAAAATCATCAAAATAGGATGATTCCCATACTGTTTCCGGCAAATCCGGCTTTATCTGCATGGCACTCGGACCGTCTAAATTATTGACAACCGGCCAGCCGTCTGCAGTCCATGTAATCTTATCCAATGCCGTTTCCCTGCCTAAAATGCTGTAACCGTCACCGATTTTTCTGCCGCACAGATAAACCATATACCATTCACCGTTCTGTGTCTGCACCGGCTTTCCATGTCCACAGCGCTGGATAATAGCCTTTTCATCTGTCTGGCGCATAATCGGATTATATGGACACGGCTCATACCGCCCCATCAGCTCGCGGCTTCTTGACACGGTAATACGGTGTCCCGGTCCTGTTCCGCCCTCTGCTTCAAACAGATAGTAATATCCATCCTTTTTTAATAAATGTGGTCCCTCCGGCGCTCTTTTCTGATCGCCATAATACAGTAACGTTGCTTTTGATATCTGTGCCGTGGCATCTTCATTTAATTCAAAAATACGCGCACCTCTGTTTAAAAGCATATAGCGCCGTCCGTCATCATCATTAAAAATAGAAGGATCAATACCGTCTTCATCTATCACCGCCGGTTTACTGTACGGTCCTTCCGGTCTGTCCGAGCTTACAACAATCTGCTTTCGATAAACCGTTCCGTCATCATTTAAGCGATACGTTGCCGTAATATAAAATCTTCCTTTATAGTAGGAAATATCCGGCGCCCAGTATCCTCTGCCACCCTCTAAATGCTGCAAACCTGCCCATTCCGGATTGGTAATGGCGTAACCAATAATTTTCCAGTGAATCAAATCCTTTGACGTTGAAACCGGAATACACGGATAATAGATAAAGGATGAATTCACCATATAATAATCTTCACCCACTCTGACAATCGACGGATCCGGATACATTCCGGTACGAATCGGATTGTGATACATTTTTTCAAGCGGTGCGCCAGTCTCCTCCTGAAAATACTCCTCTAAATCAAAAAATTTGTTCTCATGCGCGATTTCATACGGTGTCAAAAGATTGATGTCTCCGGATAACGGTGACAATCCAACCCGTTCCACAAGATACTTACAGGTCGCAACATTACCGGACATCGCTGCATAGTGCAGCATATTTTTCTGATTTTTTCCGTAATATTCATACTGGCTCTGGAGTATTCAACAATGTAACGTACCAGATTCAGATTGCCTGTTTTGGCTGCCAGCAGTGCCATTAACACACCATCTTCATCTACTTCGTCATCAGCGGCGGATTTTCTTCCAAAATACGCTTCACTTCATCTATTTTTTCCAAATATATGGCATCTTTTAGCGTAATCATTTTCCCTCCTGTTCTGCCTTTTAAAAAGCATCTTTTTAAATCTTTCTCTAGTATACATGACCTTTTTATTTTTTTCTACATATTAAAGCAGAATATTGTAAAAACCTACAGAAAAAGTGTTCAGTCGGAATACCTATGACTGAATACACATAAAAAGGCTGCCGCATATGCGACAGCCTGTAAATTCTGTTGAATTTTTAAATTATTCCTTAACGGCACCAACATTAACACCCTGTACGAAGTACTTCTGACAGAATGGGTAGATGATTGCGAAAGGAAGGATAGCCACGATAACGGCTGCATTGGCAATCGTATTCGGGTCGATACCACCTTCATCAGGGATATCGTTATCCATAACCATGTTACGCAGCTTCATCTGGAAGTTGAATAACTCGTTCTTGTTGATATAAATCTTGAAGTTTGTATAATCGTTCCAGAACTGTACGGCATACATCAAACCGATAGAAGCCAAAGCCGCCTTTGAAAGCGGAAGTACAATCTTAAAGAATGTACCCATTGGAGAACAACCATCAATTTCAGCTGCTTCAAACAGTGATTCAGGAACACCTTCAAAGAAGTTTCTCATTAATACAAGGTTATATACATTGATAGACAATGGCAGGATTACTGACCAAAGTGTGTTCAGTAAGTGTAAGTCCTTCATAACGAGGTACTTAGGAATCATACCACCATCGAAAATCATTGTGAATAATAACATATATGCGAAGAAGTTTCTTCCCGGCATTTCCCACTGAATTAATACATAAGCGCCTAATGTTGCTAATAACAGACCGATAAATGTACCAGCAATCGTTACAACTACTGAAATTAAGAACGGTCTATAAAGTGCAACTCTGGAAAGGATTGAACTATAACCACCGAGTGTAAATGTCTGTGGCAGGAAATTCATACCATAACCGGCTTTTGCATCGAATGAATCGACGATAACCTTCCAAATAGGAACCATGATAATTAATGAAATTACCAAAAACAAAATTACGTTTACGATAGGGAAGATTTTGACTTTTTTCTTCTTTTTTCTTGCAACTACTACTTGTTCTTTACTCATTATCTATCCCTCCTATACAATACCGCGACCACGTACTTTTTTACTTGCATAGTTACATCCAAGTACGAGGATCATACCTACAAATGACTTGAATAAACCAACCGCTGTTGTATAACCATAATCGGAGTTACCACTACCGAATGTCTTACGGTATACATATGTCTGAAGTACGTTAGAAACGTTAACGACTGCATCGTTCATTGTTACGAATACTGATTCGAAAAGGTTCATAACCTTAGCAAGGTTCAGAATGAATACAGTAATAATAGTATTTGCTAAAGCAGGAAGTGTAATATAAATTAATCTCTTCCAACGGTTTGCACCATCAATCTGGGCAGCTTCATAAAGGTCTGGGCTGATACCTGATAATGTAGCAAGGAAAAGGATTGTTCCCCAACCTGTATCCTTCCAAACGTTGATGAAGAAGAATGTGCCTCTCCAGTATCTTACATCACCAAGGAAGAAAATTGGATTATCAATCACGCCCATTCCCATTAACATCTGGTTAATCATACCTGAACTGTTAACTGAAAGAATTAAACGGAAGATAGAAGCAACTACTACCCATGACATAAAGTGAGGTAAGTATACAATTGTCTGTACTGTCTTCTTAAATGCAAGGTTTGTAATTTCATTCAGTAATAATGAAATAATAACGGCTGCACCAGTGTTAAGAATTAACTTAACGATAGAAAGCAGTAATGTGTTACGGAATGCATCCCAGAAGAATACATCGTTTGTGAACATCGTATTGAAGTGAAGAAGACCTACATAATACGGTGAACGGATAATATATTTTGTAAAGGCATATCTACAACCTAACATTGGCCAGTAGTTAAACAGTAAAATCATGATTAATACCGGCAAAAACATTACATAGAACCATCTGTGGTAGTAGATCTTTGACCATACTTTCCTGTTGATTGAGTTTGTCATGTACTTAGAGTCAACGTTGATATCTTTCTTGAAGTACTTCATGATATCAATAAAGCATCCTGCAATACCAAGAATGAGACCAATGATAACTACATATACACCGCAACCTACTGAATATGAAGAACCTTCATATCCGTTAGATAATAAATCTGTCAATGAATGAAGATTATAGAGCTTTCTGCTCTCGTAACCTCTGAAGTTCATTCCTACGAATGAAACAATAAAAATTATACCTGAAATAGCTGTAGGTATAATTGAAAACATATCTTTCTTTACTGCTAAAAGTACCAGAGATACTACAATAGCCAGCATGTAAAGGTACCACATAGCTGGTACATCAATGTTCATAAAACTGTAGGCATCAGAAATCAACTCAACATCTGTATTCTGAACAAAAGGCAATAGCCCGCCTATTAACGCAATAACTAAACCGGCGACAGCAATTACTTTAAGGTTGTCTGACTTCTGCTTTCCAACGAGTTCTCCGCACTTCGGACAAACCTTTGCTTTTTTAGGTAATTCTGTTCCACAAGACTTACATTGCATCTTCATACCTTCTTTCCTAATATTTTTTGTAAAATTCCAAGCCTACTCTCGATATAAATAAGCTAAAAATTAGAATCCATTCCGGGTGGGTTCCCCCACCCGAAAGTGGATTCTTATAAAGTGGCTATACAGCCGTGTTTACATAATCAGTTACTGATTACTTGTTTAAAGACTTAAGTACTGTATCAGCTAATGAACCAACTGTTGTCTTGTAGTAGTTCATACCTTCATCAACTGTCATGTAACCTAAAGCTACCTGAGAGATAACGTAGTTTCTAGCTGTGTTGATATCAGTGATGTTCTCAGAAAGAGCAGTTGTCATTGGAAGTGGAACTGCTACAGTTGAGTTTTCAGCGAAGAAATCACCGTTAGCCTTAGCTGTTTCTGTCATAGCACTAGCACCTGGATCTTCCTTACCATCCTGGAACTTAGCAAGAGCAAGGATTGGATCGATGTGGTTCTTAGACATTAACTTATCCGGTGATTCCGGCTGTGGAAGGAAGTGGAACTGGCCTTCTTCATAAGTCTTAGTCTTCTTGCCTTCGTCATCCTTAGCAAGTGTTACAGTTTCTGCCTTTGTATCCCAGTGGGTTCCCTTTGCGCCGTACTCCCAAAGTGTCTGAACGTCGCCGCCATCTAACATTGTATCGATGAAGTACTTAAAGATACCTTCCGGGTTCTTAGCTGCTGTAGTAATACACCAGCATGGTGCGATTCTTTCTACATATGTACCAAGTTCTTTGATTGGCTTAATAGCAATCAGTTCATTATCAAGACCCTTAGTAGCAAGCTGAGTCTTTAATGTATTAGCCCATGTACCAGCCCAGTATGTGAATACGCCTGATTCAGAGCCTGCATCTGTTGAATAGAACTTATCACGTGCATTAGATGTAGAGTTGTTTACAGATTCCTTATCAATAATACCATCATTAACAGCTGTCTGGATTCTCTGAAGAGCCTCTTTCATCTTGTCTTCTGCGAAACCATCAACATACTGTCCTGATGAATTCTTGTAGAATGTGTAGCTAGCCTGCTGATAGAATTCTGGCAGGTAGTTTGTGTAAGGTGCTTCATTGCTGATGAAGCCCGGAGCAGAAATTACATAATGACCCTTATTAGCAGCCATCTGCTTTAAGTAGCCATAGTATGTGTTGAAATCAAGTGTCTTGCCTTCAACGTCTGCTGTATTGATGCCAGCTGCGTCTAACCAAGCCTTCTTGATGTATGTACAACAACCATTACCACGGTATGGAGAGAAGCCGTACATAGCCTTTGTTCCATCTTCACCATTAACCATAAGAGCTGAAAGAACGTTATCAGCTGTGCTGATTAATCTTCCTGATTTCTTTGTTTCTGATGAGTTCCAAGCATCTGTCATGTTCCAAAGGAAACCATTTGAAGCATATAATGCATAGTAGTCAGATGAAAGTAATACAACGTCTGGCATTGTTTCATCTGAGTTAAATGCATTAGCAACTGCATCATAGTAACCGCTGTGGTCCGGACGAGTCCACTGGAAGTCAAGACCTGTTGCAGTCTTTAACTGTTCGTAGAATGCCGCAGCACCATTTGTTTCTGTAACTACCGTACTATCGCACATAATTGTGAACTTATCCGGTTTTGTTACTTCCTTGCTTGAGCTTGATCCGCCTGCTGCATTGCTGTCATTTGAGCTGCCGCAAGCTACGAGTCCCATTACTGAAGTAAGTGTTAAACCTACAGCAGTAAGCTTTTTGATTGTTTTCTTCATAAACCTATAAACCCTCCTTGTTTGGTTTCGCGGGGGAACCACCCCCAGCCAACATTCATTGACATAGGTATAATAGCATTTTTGTGTGATTTTAACAAGACTATTTTGAACAATTCTTGTACTTTTTTTGAATTTTTTGTGAAACCCCAGTATTTATGCGGCTTTCCAGTTTTATTTTTTTTTACATTTTTTTCAGTTTTCTTATATTTTTATTCTTATTAAATAAATTCTCTGCGCAAAATATACCATGCATTATGTAAATTATGCACTATCCGTACCATATTTTTTGTTTATTTTTACATCACATTTACAATACAAATTGAATTTTTCGGTTTTCAAAACTTCTTTTTGTGATATATTACTATCTTTTCCCATTATTTTGCTCAGGAAAGCAGAATCACCTCTCCGCTTTCACTTTTGCCAAATTTCTGTTGTTGAATTTTTACAACAGAAATTTTCCCTGAAAACGCATCGGTTATTTTCTGTACAAACTGTCCATAATTTTCTGCCTGTACAATCATTTCCATATAAACATTTTCAGTATATTCGGTTTTTAATATATCTATGTGCATTTCCAAACAAATATACTGAATTTTACCAATGCTGTTATAATCCGCATCAATCTGTGCCAGAACCCGTCCGATACCGAAAGCACAGTGCTGTGTTCCAGTCCTTCCTTGGAAGCTGCCTGATAAGCACGGATTAATCCGCCTGTTCCAAGCAGCGTACCACCGAAATATCTTGTCACAATAATCAGGCAATTATAGATGCCGCTTTTCATAATAATGTCAAGAATCGGTTTTCCTGCTGTCCCCTGCGGCTCTCCATCGTCACTAAACCGCTGAAAGCCCGCATCCTCTCCCAATACATAGGCATAACAATTATGCCTTGCATCCCAGTATTTCTTTTTTACTTCATTAATATATGATACTGCCTGTTCTTCCGATTGTACCGGATATACGTGTGCAATAAAACGGGATTTTTTTTCTTCAATCTCCCCTTCGCCTTCCTTATATATAATCTTCATATTTTCTCCATTCTGTATGCCTTACATTTTTAATGACCGCCGGAAGTAAAATTCCCCATATGGATTGTTCCGCAGCAAACATTTATTATATAGTACGAATTTCATTTCAATTTGTCAAAGTATTTTCGTTATGATATAATAGTAAGAACTTATCAAGGAGGACAATCTATGAATTATGGCAGACAAGGCATAAAACAAAAGAAAAAACTGCTAAATTCCGCCGCTACAAGACTTCGAACAAAACTTGGCGTTTTCGCCATCAAATTTATACTGATATTAGCAATTGCCGTTGTGGTTTCAGGCTCATGTCTGGTACTGGGTTCTGTACAGGGTATTATTTCGAGCGCCCCTGAAGTTTCGACAATTGACGTATCACCTGACGGATTTGCCACAAAAATCTACGATAACGAAAGCAATGAAATCCAGACGCTCTCTACCACCGGCTCCAACCGTATTTCCGTGGAGCTGGACGTTGTGCCTCTTGAATTGCAGCATGCTTTTGTTGCAATTGAAGATGAACGTTTTTACGAACATAACGGCATTGACATCCGTGGCATTATCCGTGCCGGTTATAACACTATTACCGGTGGTGGTCTTTCACAGGGTGCAAGTACCCTGACACAGCAGCTTTTAAAAAACAATGTCTTTAATGCATATAACGAAACAGACATTGAAAAGATTAAGCGTAAGGTGCAGGAACAGTATCTTGCAATTAAGCTTGAAACGTATATGAGCAAGGACGATATCCTTGAAAATTACTTAAATACAATTAACCTTGGAAACGGCTATTATGGTGTACAGGCAGCTGCCAACGGTTATTTCGGAAAAGACGTTTCCGAACTGACTTTAAGCGAATGTGCCGTGATTGCTTCCATTACACAGAATCCAACCAAGTTAAACCCGTTAAAGTATCCGGAAGACAATCAGGAACGACAGCAGAAGGTTTTGCGCAATATGCTCAAGCACGGTTACATTACACAGGAAGAGTATGATGAAGCCCTTGCAGATGATGTATATGCGCGTGTAGAGGGTCTTGACATTGCAACCGGCTCCTCTTCCACATATTCTTATTTCGTTGATACACTCATTGAACAGCTGATTGACGACTTGATGACACAGAAGGGTTATACGGAAACACAGGCAACCAACCTCATTTACAAAGGCGGTCTGCAGGTTTATTCCACACAGGATACTTCCATGCAGGAAATTGCCGATGAAGCGATTAACAACCCTTCATTTTATCCGAGTTCAACAGAATTTTCGATTAACTATGCATTAAGTGTAAAAAACGCTGACGGAAAAATTATCAATTACTCCCATTCGACCATGCAGACATGGTATCAGAATGTACAGGGCAATTATAATTTCAGTCTGACACAGACTAACGAAGATACCGCACAGCAGTATGTGGATACCTACCGCGAAGCCATGACGGCAAATGGTGAAACGGTTGTTGCAGAATCGCTGCATTATGTAATCCAGCCGCAGCTTTCATTTTCTTTAATGGATCAGCATACCGGCTATGTAAAGGTACTGGTCGGCGGACGCGGAGAAAAATCAGGCAACCGTACTTTAAACCGTGCAACTGATTCGCCACGCCAGCCGGGTTCTTCCATTAAACCACTGGCAGCTTACGGTCCGGCGCTTGATACCGGTGCGATTACACTTGCCAGTGCTATTGATGACTCTCCGTACTATTATTCAAGCGGACAGCTTGTTAAAAACTTTACTGCCGGAGAATACCGCGGACTGATGACCGTGCGTGAAGCGATTTACCGCTCGCAGAATGTACCTGCTGTCAAGGTGCTGACGTTAATCACACCGCAGGTCGGCTTTAATTATCTGGAAAAATTCGGTATCAGCACACTGGTATCTCCACAAAAGGCAATTAACGGCAGCCACGATATTGTTCAGCCGCTCGCCCTCGGTGGTATGACACTGGGTGTTACCAATATTGATATGACCGCAGCTTACGCTGCCATTGCAAATCACGGTACGTACACCAAACCGGTATATTATACCGCTGTATACGACTACAAGGGGAATCTGCTGCTTGACAATTCCTCCAGTGAAACACATACCGTATTAAAGGAACAGACGGCATGGCTGCTGACCAGTGCACTGGAATCCGTTATCACACAGGGTACCGGTACATCTGCAGCTCTTTCCAACCAGCCGGTTGCCGGTAAAACAGGTACGACCAATAATGAAACCGATAAATGGTTCTGTGGTTTTACACCGTATTATACGGCTTCTATCTGGCTGGGCTATGATGATAACTCTAAAGTTTTGTCCAAGTCTATCAGCCATACAAAGATTTGGCAGACGATTATGTCACAGATTCACGAGGGACTTTCTACCGGTGAATTTACACAGCCGTCCGGCATTGTGACTGCCCAGGTATGCTCACAGTCCGGTAAACTCGCTGTTGCAGGATTATGTGATGAAGACCCGCGCGGCAGCCAGGTTATTACAGAATATTTTTCGGCGGATAATGTGCCGACAGAAGAATGTGACACCCATGTTAAAGTAACAATTTGTAATGATTCGGGCGATATCGCTTCCGCAGGATGTACAAACACCTCTACACGTGTTTATATTAAAAAATCATCCTCCGGTACTGCTTCTGATGAAGAATCTTCTTATAGTGCATATGATTCTTCTTACGCAATTACAGATGAGAAGCTTTCCAGACTTTGCAGCCTGCACAACGGCTCCAATGCTTCCGCTGTAAAACCCGGAAGCCAGACAACCGAAGCTTCACAGGCGGTAACCACTCCGTTCAACATGTCAGGAACAAAT
>ERZ859817.1160-NODE-1160-length-10672-cov-5.105868_pt1 | contig 10672 bp, 11 predicted proteins | sample MGYA00509986_ERZ859817 | MGnify/ENA primary metagenome ERZ859817 (study PRJEB30046, sample SAMN00715155) | human gut metagenome | study: EMG produced TPA metagenomics assembly of the A metagenome-wide association study of gut microbiota in type 2...
TACAAAATTATTCTTTTTATGCGTAACTGTCAGATTAAGTCTTGACTATTACAGTAAAACACATACAATAGGTAATTGTGTAAAAGTATGCCCGGATAATTCTGTGCAACTCATTCTGACGCATACGCATTCTGGTATAGCTTCATTAAGAGCGAAGTTCAAGAAACTTGGTATATCAAATAACAAATATAAACTTGAAACTATTTCGGGCTTTGCCCAAAGATTGGTGTTCGCATATGTACATAAGGACAATATTCCTAAGCAAGAGGAAAAGGGGTATTTTGATTTTATTAATTAAAAAATCTATCGATTTATTGAGTTTGGTCTCAGTGCAAGCAGTTGTAAAAAACTCTTTTCAAGGGGTTTTTGTCGATGAATATCAGGATTGCACGATAGACCAACATAAAATGATTATGCGATTTGCAGATTTAATGCCGATACACATTTTGGGTGATGAGTTACAAGGTATATTCTCTTTTGCAGGAAGGAAAGTTGAATTTAATAAAGAATTAGCTGATTTTGAAAGTTTTGACTTTCTTACCGAACCTTGGAGATGGAAATTGAATGGGAATTGTGAAAAACTAGGTCACAAAATTCTCCATATAAGAGAAAGGCTTTTATCTAACAGAACTTCCTTTACACTTATTCATGATGAAGAAGCACATTTCTTTGTATATGAATATAGTTCCAATGACAATAAATATTACACAATAAGGAAGTGTATAGACAAGATTAAAGACGATAGTATTCTTCTGATAACACCAACTTACAAGGATTTAGAATCTGGAAGGCTTAGAGGGGGAATAATTGACAGGGCTGATATGAGAAAACGAATGGGAATAGAACATTCGTTCACCCTTCTTGAGGCTATTGATGACAAATCTTTTTACTCTGTATCAAAAGATGTTGATGACTTGATGAAGGGAATATCTCGGTCGAGGCATAAAATATTCAAAATATATGAGGTGCTAACAAAATTCACTTTCAATATTACAGAGTTAAAGGAATGGATTAATCCAGACAAAAATAACATTAAACAAAAACGAGACAAATTTAAAGAACTGTCAAACGCACTCAATGAACACTGCAATACATTTATAAAAGACAGCTCTATGAACAACTTCTATAGAATATTCAATTTCTTTTATGAGACATTACGTTTACGTCCCAAAAGGCCAGAATTGCTACGTAGTTTGGCTGCTTGTATGAAAAATGCCCTCACAAACAATATTTCAGTATATGAGAATATGGTTGAATATAAAAACCGAATTAGACAAATCGGCAAAAAAGTTGAGGGACGTTGTATGGGAACTACCCTGCTTACAAAAGGTCTTGAATTTGACACTGTCGTTGTGATTGATGCGCATTTATTCTTAGACAAGAAGAATTTTTATGTCGCAATTTCTCGTGCTTGTAAAAATGTAATTATATTTACGGAGAGTAAAAGAATCACATTAAACTGATAAGGGATAATCTTAAAATTCACAATCAATGTCTTTTACGATTGTTTATCTTCTCATCCCATATCCTTGCCTCGGCAAATCCTCCACAATACCTTCCAACTCCCTATCCATTTTGGATAGTTCCTCTTTGGACAAAGCATATATGCAGTCAATCGCCAGTCGGTTGGCTGCTATTTTTCTGTGTGCGAGGATGGTCTCTTCGCCACCGATGGAGGGGCGGTTTGCACCGCTTGCCTCCAGATAGTCTTTTACTGCATCACGCATGGTGAACTGTCTCATGCCTGTCTTTGCCCAGTAGATAAGGGCATCGGCAGCTGCTTTTCTTGTTTTGCTGTATTCGTTGTCTGTCATAATTCTGATGTTTTGAGTTTGCTAAAAAAGTTTGATACATATCCAAATTGATATTTCAACCAAGATGATTGCCCAACTTACAAAAGCCAAGCCGAACATCCAGGCATAGGTGCGACCGTTGAAGTAAGCACCTTCCTCGATATTGCGGATTTGTTTGAGTTCCTTCTGCTGGTGAGCGAACAGGTCATTTATCCGCTTCTCGTGCTTGTCAAGGGCTTGCTTGAAGGCAGAAATGGCGGTGTTGTTCCGCTCGTCCAACTGGGCAAGTCCTTCATCGTTGATGCCTACTTTGAGGTTGCTTTGCTCAGCCATTACTATGGCATGGCAGATTCCATCAACGATGTTGTCTGTGCTTCTGTGGGCAGCCATAAGTGCCACTTTCGCTGATTCCAACCTCCGATAGGCGTTGCCAAGTTCCTCCTTTGCGTCATTGAGAACTTTCTTGGCTGATTCTATCTCTTCCAGAGTCACCTTGATTTCGTCCTTGCCACTCTCTATGTTCTCGTCCTCCTGCATCTGATTGTACAGGTTGAGCACATCCTGTGTGGCATCTTTCTTGTTTCTTCCCATACTGTTGTTGTTTGAAATTTATCGTTTCATGCCTCGCTTTATCGGCTTGCAGAGGCTGTTTGCCTGCCTTGCGCAGCGTCTTGCCCAATCACGGTCATCATCATCCTTGTCACGTCCCCAACCACTGCCAGGACTGCCACCGCCACCACAGGACTCAGACATCGATGTGGCAGCATCAAGGTAGTCCATGAAGAGCAGCATAGCCACATTCAGAATGTCGTTGTGGCTTGCAGATCCATTCTCAGGGACTTCGATACAACTGTTCATCGTGTCGTATGCAGTTCTCGGCATGACTATGTAGAAACGCTCGCCATCGACTTCAATAATCTTCCTCAATCTGGCAGGAGGGACAAGTTTGCCATCATAGGTTGTCCGAGACTGACTACTTGAAACTGCCGTATTTCGGCTGACCAATGTAGTAGCGTTTGGAACAGGTGACGAAGGTCTTTGACCAACTGCAACAGGTGTTGTCTGTGGGTGCAGCTTACGGAAGGTGTTCCCGATTTTCGATGCTGTGAGATTCCTGCCCACACCAAGTTCTGATGCCTTGATGGTCGTTCTGCCGAACTTGAAGCGATAGCCATGCACCCTGCCTTGACCAGTCTTGTCACGGATAAGCTCGATGTCATATCCCTTTGCCTTCAATCGGTCGGCATATTCATCCCAGTCAAAGAACGGCATTGAGCGCAGCACATCCATACATGCTTTGGTCACCTCTGCAATACGCTCCTGACGAATATCCATGGCATCCTTCCAGCCATGATGCTGATTGACGGCTTTCGCAGCCATCACTGCACGCTCACCGATAAACTTCACATCATTGAGATTACCATCCATGTCGATGCGGTTCACCACCAGATGCAGGTGGGGAATACCACTCTTGGAGTCACGGTGAAGGGCGGCAAAATACTGCGAGTTGGCGATGTTGGTAGGCTTGACCGAAGTTGCAGCCTTGCCCTTCTTCTTCCCGATGTGGTCCACCTTGGAGATACCATCCATCTCACGGATGAACTCGTCAAGGAATCTCCTCCAGTCTTCCATCGTCCAGTTGCGTGCCTCTTCCTCAGATGGTGAAAGCTCAAAGCGGATGGACGTCAGTTCGATGGGCTTCTTGGCATACCTCTGCTTGAACATGGACTGATGCAGCACCATTTCGTCCCACATGCCCATAGGCGGCAGACCCTCGCTAAGATGGTTGGTCTTGACGATGTCCGCACGGTTGTTCTTGGTTGCGTAATTGGTCATTGCCTGCCCATGCTGAATTGCTGATGCTTTTGCTATCATAACATATCTAAGAATTTGTCCCTAATGCGACTCAGTTCCTCAATCAGGGTGTTGATACCTTGGAGCCAACGCTCCATGAAGTCGGCTCTCTTGAAGAGTTTCAGTCTCTCAGCCTGTGGCAGGGCATGAAGCGCATTGCGCACATAAACCAGTTCAGATCTTGCCCCGATTAAGCCCTTCAAGGCTTCCTCCTGTCCTTCGGTCATAGGTAGGGAAGGTTTGTGTCCGATGCCTAAGTCATGGAGATAGGTGCTCTTGCTCCTGCCTGACAAACGGGCATTATGCACTACCTCATTGTATTCTTCTTCTGTGAAACGAACGTCAATGTGTCTGGTCTTCGGAGGTCTCTTCTTTGAGCTTTTCTCCTTGTTGTTATTCTTATCTTTTGCCATTATAGATGGGGATTATAAAGTTTATACTCTGATATAACAGGGCAGACAATGTGAGCCTGCGAACATTCAAGAATGCCAGTAGGAAGCGGTGGGCGAAGCGAAACCGTCTGACACTGGTACTTCTTGTTTAGACCTCCGAAAAAACTACGGCTAATAGAGGTGGCGGCTCCTGAATAGCGTGTCTGTCAGGACTGTCAATAGTTGAAATAAGGGAAAAGGAGAAATGGCATCATGAATGCCTTGGGGAGTTGTGTGCGTCTTACTGCTCCGTGTTCTCCTCAAAGAGTCTCTCAGCGCCTGGAGGCTGCAAGAGACAGCCCTCGTCATCATAGACAGGAGGCGGCAGCAGTTCAACAGATGAAGTCTCTTCGTCCTGGTTGTAGTCATCTTCTGACGGCTGTCCAACCTCATACTCAAAATAGGAATCACCTTTCTCTTCCCTTTGTTTGAAGTCTTGTGGTATCGGAGAAGGATCTGAAAGTCCGTCCCCGATGACACACGAATTAACGGAAGGGGAAGAAGTATTATAAGAGGCAGGAACATGGGGATGCAGAATGTCAGTTGTGTCAGGATTGACGCTGCTGTCTTTATGCTGCCCTATGACATTGGAGAGATTGCCTCCCGAAGAGTAAGCGGTATCGGATGGGACATCGGACACCGGTTTCTCTTGGGTGGAGGAAGTCACGGCTTGACGGTTATAGAAGGGGTTCTTGATGGCTTCATTGATGCCGTCAACGTACCAGAAGGCGATGCAGAGTATAGTATGGATGGAGGTGCGGTTGTTCCTCTCGGTTGAGAGAATACCCACCTGATTGAACAGTTCCACAACCTTAGCCGCTGTCTTGCGGTCACACTTCCAAAGGGCAGACAGTTCAACGGTTGAGATGGCAAACTGCCCGATGGAGAGTGAAGCAGAGAAGCCTGTCTTCTGATAAACACTCGGCATGGTGGATGCCATTGATACAAAAGTGTCGAAGGCGGTCATGCGGTGGAAGCCCTGCCTATCATCCTTCAAGAAATCGAGCTGCTCCTTGGTCAGCAGGATTCCATATTTTATGCTTTGGTTACTCATATTGAAAAACTGGTTATAAGTGAAACGGATTACTCAGCAAAGAGAAAATGAATGTTTATTCTTTTTCCCTTTCGTAAAAAAGTGGATTCCGTGGTTCTATTGTCCATCATGTCATTCTTCTCCATTGGGTAATCTCTCATCCTTGTCCCTCTTCATGGAGGAAGGCTTTTTCTTCTTACTCTTCTGCAACAATGCCAGATGAGCCTCGAAGTCTGCCTGTTCCTCCTGGGTCGGTTCGTAGGGCTTATCCCAAGAGCCACCTGACTCAATCCATTTTATCAGCTGGTCTTTGAAGAAATATAGCGTGTTGCCTCTCTTGTAGAAAGGGATGCGCCTCTCGGATGTGTAAGCATAGAGCGAAGAGACCTTCTTTCGTACAAAGGCACTTGCCTCTCTGATGTCCATAAGAACATGGTTATCCTCGCTAGGAGCATTGCCTATTTTCTGACCAATGTCATCAAGACGAGTCATCATCGTATTGACTTTCGTCAGAAGTTCGCCAACTGCACTGGGCAGTTGGTCGAACGATAGTGATTTGTTATCTTCCATTTGTTATCCTGATTTGTTATTCACTTATGTCTGGTCACTCTCTGCTTTGGTTGGCATTTTGAGCGAGATACGTTCTGCCGCATCACGTTTGAGTTCGTCCACCACATCGGCATACACCTGTGTAGTGGCAAGATTGCTATGGGTAAGCAGCTTGCTCACGGTGTAGATGTCAGTTCCCTCTGCCAGTTGCAAAGTGGCGAAGGTATGGCGGAAGCAGTGGAAGGTGATGTGCTTCTCAATGCCAGAAGCCTTTATCCACGGTTTGAGGTACAATGCCACTGTACTGTTCGTGAGGTTCTTGAATACCTGCCCTGTGCCTCGCTCACCACATAGTTGCAGAGCCTCTTCGCTGATAGGCAGGATTGCAGCGGTGGAAGTCTTCTTTGTGATAATGTCCATTCCCCAGCCGCCATCAGCCAACTTGACGATGTTCTCCCATTGGAGTCTGATGCAGTCAGAGAGGCGAAGACCAGTGAGGCAGGAGAAGAGACCTGCACGGCGAAGGACATCACTCTTGCAAGGAGTCTGAGACAACTGCAACAACTCTTCCTTGGTGAGGAACTGCCGCTTGTTGCCATGAGCCTTTGTACGCACAAGTTTCTTGGCAATGTTCTCTTTGAGCAGTCCGTCTTCGTAAGCAATGGCAAGGATGCACTTCAACTTGGTAAGGTTGTTGTTGGCAGTCGTACCCATCATGCGTTTGCCATTGTGCATACAGGCATCCGACAGCAGATAGTCAAGAAACCCCTGGCAGTACGGAACTGTAAGGTCACAGAAACGACACTCACCATGGGTGTAGTTGTGGAAGTGCATGTAGGCGGTAGCCCAGTTCTGGCTGCTGCCACGTTCAATCATGAGATTCTTGAAGTATTCCAAGAAACTCTCCTTTCCCTTGTTGCGGTCGAGGAAGCCATATTCCTCATTGATGATGGACTCAGTCCTGCGGCACTTGATGATTTCCGCTTTCTGAATCATACTCTTGTTATACTCCTGCTGGAAGCGTTCAACAGGGTTGGTGTAGATGTAAAGACCAAGGTACTCCCTGCGTGAGAGCTTGCCTGTCTTTGGGTTGCGGACTGGAGGATAGAAATCCAAATAGAGGGAAGTCTGTCCGTTCTTGATAGGTCGTCTCCGCACGGTGACCTTTGTACAAATGTTTGTCATATTGTTACTGTTTTATTATTGTTTATGATATGTATCTGTGGATGCGAATAGCCTTCGTTGCAACGTCTTAACTCTCAAATCCGATGCAAAGTTAGATTGCCGTGAAAAGAGAAAAGTAATGATGGCTTAAAATACTGTCTGAATTTAACCTGAATTTGCTTTTGAGTATGATTTTACGCTAAAAATCGGACTTAAATGGGGTTTCAGTAGCACATTTTATCTTATATCCGTTTCTCTGCGTTTGGGGTTTGTTTCGACCGTCAATGATAGCAGTTTCAGACCATTTGCAACGGCATGGGTCGTATATGAGTTTGTTTCTCACTTCCGCTTTGCCTTGGTCGAAGTGCTGCTTTTCTCTGCCTTCTTGCGTGCAGCCTCCCAGTCTGCTTTCAGATAGTAGTTGGCTCTTCCGCCTTTGAACTTTCGGATTCTCACTCCATGAGTTTCTGCAAATCTGCGTACCTGTGTCTTGCCCAATCCGTAGAGCTTCATGATGTCGAAGCAGGTGTACCAGTCATCGGAAATGTTCTTTCCCTGTTCTTCATTATAAAGCCCGATGACCCTCTCTACATCTTCTTTCTTGAAGCATGTCGTACCCCATGCATGGACTGATTGGAGTTGGTAGCGGTTGCGGACTTCATAGAATCTGCCATACTTAATATCAAAGGTGCTCAACACCTCAGCCATCGTGTAATGGGTGTCGTGGGTTACTCCATCAGGTGCTCTTTCCCCAGCCTTGGGAGTCTTGCGACACTTCGCCAACTTGTTGACAGAGCCTGTCTCGGCATCTTGGCGAGAAATAGTCTCTTTCGGCATTATTACCTCATAGCCTTTGGAGTGGGCAAGTTTCAATAGCTCATCTAATGTGATTCGAGTCATTCTTGACATGATTTTTACCGTAATGATTTCACCTCTTTGAATTAGCCTATACATAGACCTCTTACTTATTCGGAGGTAATCGGCTGCATCTTGGACAGTGAAGAATTTTTGTGAGGACAGTTGATGTCTCTCTGTTTCATTTACTTGTGCCATACTGCAAAATTTTAGTCCGTTCATTTACTTTGTTTGCAATTCTGTACACGGTCCATAACGGAAAGTGACATAGAGTGCCATAGAGTGCCATAATGTGCCACAAAGCGACAGCCTTCTGTCCGTGTCCGTGATTTCACGTGGTACAACTGTGGTACAAAATTACTCTAAACGGATGAAACTCGCAATAGGCGGTTGGAGCGTTATGTTAATGAATATGTATTGAAAATGAGCATTTTATGACGCTTCTCTAAGTTTTGTTTGGAGTTCTTTTCGATGCGTTTTAGTCCATATAAACATTCTGAGTATTTGTTGGGGGCTTTTGAAGAAAAAACAACATTATTTCATTTTTTCATATAAAAATCTTTGGTATTATTAAAAATGTGTCTATTTTTGCAGCATATTTTGTGTTATACGAACACAAAAAATGGTTGAAAAAGATGAGGTATAAAAACTCTAACATAAGAAAGTGCCTAAATACTAAAACAATAGCACTGTGTGCAGCGTTCTTTTTATACTGTTTGCTCCCTTTAAAAGGGATTTGCCAAACGGGGGAAAGTACTGTAGATGCTTTAGTGGAAATGGGATTTGAAAATGTTGGATGGACAGAAGATGGCAATGAACGTGTGTATGTTCTGCAGAACTCTGCATATCGTTTGCAAGGCGTAGGCATAGGCAAAGCGGTGGATGTTATTCAAAAGATGGGTTTACCGGAAGAAAAGTCATGCCGCATAATAGTTCTGGATAATAATGTACCCCAGATTTCTCTTTATTATCATCCCATAAAGGGAGATTCGGTGCTCCAAGCAGAACGTGATGACTGGAATGTAAGCTATGAATTGGGCGATGCTTGGGAAAATGCACGGAAAATAAAGTTGAAAAATAGTTCTTTGTTCAAGATTGATGTATTGGTGTATCCTCAATTAGCTTTCAAGAATCTGGTGATTACACAGATTTACCAGGTCTTGTTTGATTTGAGTCCTGCGATAGAAGTTTCGTTATGGAAAGGTATGAAATTAACGGCACAGTTGAAAATACCGGTTTATAATGATGGGTATGGGAAATATGAAGGTAAGGCCCATCCGGGAAATTTGACTCTTTCACAACGTTTCAGGTTGCCGTATAATGTGTTTGGTAAAGCTACTGTCGGGTATTTTAATGCGGATCAATATGGATTTGATGTAGATTTTTTTAGGCCTTTTAATGATGAGAGGTTCTCTTTGCTGGCTCGAATAGGATATACTGGAACCGGATATTGGGACGGATTTAAATTGCATTATGATCCTTCTACATGGGTTGCCACTTGGTCTTTGGGGGGTAGCTTTTATTGGCCGCAGTTCAATACTCAGTTCACACTGAAAGCTGAACAGTATCTAATGAAGGAAAAGGGGGTCAGATTTGAAATGGTTCGTCATTTCCGCTATTGTTCGATAGGCTTTTATGCTATGAAAGCAGAGCATGCCAAAGCGAATGGAGGATTCCGGTTTCAGGTGGCATTGCCTCCTTATAAGTATAAGAGAAGAGGGTATATACCGCGTGTAAGCACCTCTGCCAATATGGGCATTGTATATAATGCGGGTAATGAAAGGACTTATTATAAGCAATACAAAGCAGAGGCAAGTGATAATATAATGGAAGAAAATAGTTTTAACCCATATTTTATTAAGTCAGAATTGTTAAATTTTTAATTAATTAATTGAGATGAAAAAGAAAAGTTTTTTAAGTGGCATAAATGCAGTGTTTGCACTTGCCGTAGTAGCTTTGGCTACAACTTTCACTTCTTGTGAAAAAGAAGAGTTCAATGTAAATATTGAGCCTATCAATGCGCAAGCTACTATCAGTCCGATTGTACTTGCTGTAGAGAATGGCGTTACAACTGATGTAACAAGTGTTGCTACGGTCACTATCAGTCCGTCAGCTACGTTTACTGGTAATCCTACTTTGGCAGCAACTACAGCTACGGTTACCGCTTCTTATAATGATATGAGTGTAGAAGTTAAAGTTGCTGTTCCTGCATTGCAAGCTGGCCAGTTTGCTTCTTTGACTCCGACTATCATTCTTCAAAAAGAAACAGCAGAAACAAAAATCGTTGTAGATCCTCAAGAATCTACAAATACTGAGAATAAGGAGGGTTTTGAAGATAATACGACAGATTACTATTACTATACAACAGGAAAATATCTTAATAAGTCAGGAAATAAGGTATTGGAAGATACAAAGGTGATCAATACAACAGATTTACTTGAAATCGGAGCTATTAATTCTTTCTTTAGTACTCTTAAAGATACTTATAAAGAGGAAGAAGTTGAGATAGATAAGGAAATTCCGGTTTATGCTCACTCTCGTACGATAATTAATGTCGCTTATACTGTTGTAACTACTGATTATAAGATTGTTAAAAAAGCTGATGCTAATACAAAAGCAGGGGAAGAAATTTTAGCTTCTATGAAGGTTAAAAATTTTGCGACTGCTTTAGGAGACATCCTGGTTGATCAACAGATTCCTGGTCACAATCACGCTCCTGCAGGTCATGGTCATGGCCATGGTCATGGTGGAGATAATGCTGGTGGCGGTATTGTTGTTGCTGATTAACAGAACGTTTAGTTGTTATTTATCTTAAACTAAAGAGAAAATGAAAAGTAAATTAATGATAGCCTCCTTACTATTGGCAGGCGCTTGTGCAGCAAATCTGAGTGCACAAGAAAAAACGAACTACTACACTCCGAAATGGAGCGATAATATTTTCGTGAGTGTAGGTGGTGGTATCCACGCCATCAACAATGACGGTTTCAATAAGA
>ERZ859817.1171-NODE-1171-length-10595-cov-4.044402_pt1 | contig 10595 bp, 10 predicted proteins | sample MGYA00509986_ERZ859817 | MGnify/ENA primary metagenome ERZ859817 (study PRJEB30046, sample SAMN00715155) | human gut metagenome | study: EMG produced TPA metagenomics assembly of the A metagenome-wide association study of gut microbiota in type 2...
TTTCAATTCCATGTGCGACAAAAGTACGACTCTTTCTCGGAAGATACAACTCTTAACGCCTAAAAAAGACTTTTTGAATATTTTCCCGAATCGCCTGCCGCAGCTCTTCCGCATCCGTGCTTCGTGCTTTCGCCACCTGCTTCAGCACTTCTTCAATGTCGACCGGACTGTCATCCGTCTCCAGAAACAGGCGACCGACAGGCACTCCCTTCACCGTTTCCTCCGAATAATGCGCACCGAAAGAAAGATAAATGCCGTTCTTTATCAATTGCCCTGCTTGCTGCGGTTTCCCGCGAAAGCCGTGCCAAATCCAGGGCTGAGCCGGATTCAGTTTCTTCCTCACCGCCAGCAACTCATCCATCGCCTTCACACAATGAATAATCAGCGGCAACCGATACTTCTCCGACAATTCTACCTGCTTCTCAAACATCCTTACCTGAAGCTCCATCGGAGCAGCTGTCAGTTTATCGAGCCCCGCCTCTCCTACCGCCACAAACTGCTCTTTCACAAGCAACTGCTGCAGAAGTTCAAATTGCTCTTCCGCATTGCGTTCCGTCAGTTTCCAGGGATGAATGCCGGCCGAATAGAAATATCCCTCTTTACCTGCCGTCCTGACACCCAAAGCCGACAGGCACAGCGAATCATCCACCGGTAATGGAAAATTAATAATCGCCCTGCCGTGGGAAACATCCTCCGACTTGTGAGTATGAATATCCAGAATATGACTCGCGTTATTCTCCATATCTCTCGTTCTTTAGGGTAAATCGTTTCTAAGGCACAGGATCATAACCGGAACCACCCCACGGATGACATCTGAGGATGCGCCGGACAGCCAGATAGAGTCCTTTGACGGGACCGTGTTTCTTGATTGCTTCGACCGCATAGGCCGAACAGGTGGGCGTAAACCGACAAGACGGAGGGGTAAGGGGCGAAATACACACCCGGTAAAAATAGATAGGAATCAGCAGTAAGAATGAAAATACCTTCCTCACAAGACTTTTCAGGGCCATCCAGCAGACGGACACCCGGTGAGCACGGGGCTTCATAAAGATAACTTTTCAGAAATGCGCGAAAGCGCTGTCTTCATTTTCTCTTCCAGTTCGGCAGTGGCTACAAGTTCGTCCGACAGATAGATAAAAGCGATTGCCAGACGCTGCCCCTTGTTTTGCAGACCGTCCAGCAGTGGCTGTTTGTTCTTTCGGTAGACTTCGCGTATCTGCCGCTTCACCCGATTGCGCTTTACAGCACGTTTGAAACGCCGTTTCGATACGCTGATAAGTATCGTTGCCGGCACTTCACCTTGTTCTATGGGCATATATACAACGCGTATCGGAAAGATGGAAAACGACTTGGAATGGCCGCCTTCGAACATCTTTCCGATCAATATTTTACTATTCAGCCTTTCGGCTTTACGCAAAGTATATACGCTCACGCTGTTTATTTATTGTTTTCCTTGATGAACATATCGAGCGCAGCCGTCATTGACGGAGCCTGCACTGTCGGTGCTTCAAGGTCCAGACGGAGTCCGGCATCACGTACAGCTTGCGCGGTAGTCGACCCGAAGGTACCGATTCTGATCTCTTTCTGGTCAAAGTCCGGGAAGTTCTTCTTCAAAGAAGTCACTCCGGCAGGGCTGAAGAACACGAGCATGTCATAATCAAATTCCTCATCCGATGTAAAGTCATTGCTCACAGTGCGATACATTACAGCTTCTGTATGCTGTATGTTATTCTTGTCGAGCAGGTTTTTCACATCATCATTGTGCACGTCCGACATAGGGACGAGATATTTCTCCGTTTTATGCTTTACGATAGATGGCACCAAATCTTCAATCTTTCCGGTAGCACCGAAGAAGATTTTACGTTTGCGATATTGCACATACTTCTGAATGTACAATGCAACCGCTTCTGTGACACAGAAATACTTCATTGTTTCCGGAATAGTCACACGCAGCTCCGTACACAGATTAAAGAAGTGATCGATTGCGTGGCGTGAAGTGAATATAACGGCAGTGTGATCAAGAATTGAAACCTTCTGTTGCCGGAATTCTTTCGCCGAAAGACTCTCGACCTTTATAAACGGCCGGAAATCTATTTTTACGCCATATTTCTCTGCTATGTCGTAATAGGGAGATTTCTCTGACGCAGGCTTAGGCTGCGAAACTAGTACTTTTTTAATTTTCAACGTCCTAAATTTTTATTAGCAATACATTGTTTACCTGGATCATTCCCTGATAGAGTAGCAGACAGGGTATGATTTCAAGAGCGCAAAAGTACAAAATTAATAGGAAAGCCGCACTTAATTGATGAAAAAAAAGCTTTACCCACTTATAAAACATCAATATTTTAGTAAAAATTAGAATAATTAGTCCGATTATCACTAAATTGGTCAGATTCAGATCGAAATAAACAAGGAATAGAACAAAAGGAAAAAGGGCGAATCCGACGTAATATATGAGCGTAGAATAAGATTCCAGCCATATATTTGTCTTGTTTTTGTCAAAAAACACCCATCCGAGGAACATATAAAGTAACCATTTCAGTAAAAAATAGGCAAGACAGAAGCCGACATAAATCCCCAATAGCAGGAGAGGGGAGACCTTGGTCATCAGCATCGGACATGTATCATGAAAATAATTGAAGAACACGATACCTGTCAATACACAGGTCTGCACTACCAGTACGAGGAGATAGCGTACATCGGCTGCCGTAGAACTATCAAAAATGCTTGTCCGCTCGCGATGCAGTACAAAGTCTTTCACCTGTTGGGTGAGAAACTTCTTTCCACGAGCCAGAGCGATGGAGGAAAGAAAGAAGCAGGCAAGCAATGTCAAGGCAATCACATCATCCGTACGGGGAGAGTAGGAGATAGGGATTCCCTCGAATCCGGAGTTCAGTATATCGGCTATCATATGGCTGCAAATTTACGGATAGAAGCGTCCCATACGGGAGTTGTCTGAAGTAACTCCACCGCTTCTTCCGGTGTTTGTGCCACTTTCCATATATCACCGTGTTGCTGGCGCATGAAGTTTTCCTCTATGGCCCGTTCGAGCATTTGGAGTAGCGGATCAAAAAAGCCGTTTATATTCAAGATGATAATCGGATTCAGATACAGTCCGAGCTGTTTCCATGTGATGATTTCAAGCAATTCTTCCAAAGTGCCGCATCCGCCCGGCAAGGCAATGATGCCGTCGCTCAGATTCGCCATCTTCTGCTTGCGTTCGTGCATGGAAGTGACTTCGATCAATTCCGTCAACCCAGTGTGATGCCAGTTCTGTTCGACCATGAAGTGGGGGATAACACCTGTCACTTCACCGCCATTCTTCAGAACTGCGTCGGCTACGGAGCGCATCAGTCCGATGCTTCCGGCACCGTTTATCAGACGGATATGTTGTTTGGCAAGCAGGCTGCCGAGTTTTTCGGCTGCTTCAAAATATACGGGGGCTATCTTAGTGCTGGATGCGCTGTATACGCATACGGAATGTATCTGATTCATTGTCTTTTGCAAGTTTACTGGATGAATGGGTACAAAAGTACAAAGAAATCATATACATATCAAAATGAATGTGCAATTTATGTCAAAGTGAAGATAGAAGAATAAACACGAAGGCAAGACTGCATATTCTATTTCTATAAATAGCACAGTCAAGCCTATATTCTCCTACTTCAACACTCATTATTTAAATATTGGCATAAAAACAGAAAATTGAATATTTCGTGAAGTTACTTTTCCAACACCACTAGTATTCATCAGATTGCAAGTACCTTGTTTATAAGATAGTTGTAGTTCAAGCCATTTCAGCGTATAACTAACTCTTGCCACAATAGGTATATCGATCGCATTTTTTTTGCTATTATAAGTAGATGCACCCAATCGATTTACATACCAAGCCACATCTGCTCCGACTCCAAGTCTAAAATTAGAAAAACATTCATAACTGAACACAGTCCCTATTGATAGATATTTTCCGTTTACACTATACTTAGGACTATCCGAATTGAAGGCTTGATAATCAGTCCCCTGCGAGCCAAAAAGAGCAATGCCATCCATTGCAAATTTACGATTACCCCAATACTGCCGATAAGCATATCCAATATGATAATGAAGTTTATATCCCTCAAAATTACTGGAAACCACACTCACTTTTTCATGCAATGTTCCTAAAGAGCCTCCTAAAACAGGACCATGTTCCTGTGCAGATAATGATGCTGTAATAAATAGCAAAGCTATAAATATTAAATTAGTAATTGTTTTCATTAGAAGTTCAGTTTTTATTATTTAATATACAAATGATGAGGACAAAAGAGTTTATGGTTGTTGCTACTTTCGTCCTCATTTACACTTTTATAATCTCACAGTGGCAAATCCTCTTTGGTCATACGGCACACCCCGAGACCAGATTTCTATTGTACCCGTACACTCTTGTGCTAACTTACGTCCAAAAACTTTGGTTACATTTCCACCCATTTCTTTGGTATCAATAGCAAAAGGAATACCATCTTTATTTACATACACTGGACCATACCCCAGTAATTCTCCTTGAGCAAACTCAAAACCACGAAGGTTTACTTTAGCATGGTATGTCGTAGAGTAACGGCTCCATCCAAAGACTCCTTTCTTTTGCGAAGTAAAATTAGCATGTATTATTCCTGATGAAACAGATAAATATAATCCTACTTTTCTATCTTTTTGACGACTATATGCTTCGTTTATAGAACTTAAATCTGAAACAGACGAACGAGTAGAAACCGTAAATTGTTGTTGACGCTCTTTAAAGTCAGTATATACCTTATCCACAACCAAAGAATCGCCAATCATAAATTCACCTTTCATATTAACAAAGTATTCATTGGCTACATAAACAAGCCTTGAATAAGGTGACAGATCAGTAGCATCGATAGTATTAAACATAAATACATCACCATATTTATGTTTATATTTCTCATATAGAACATCAAACTCCGCTTTATCAGCAGCTTGATTACAGATTTTATCCAACTCACCATCCGCTTCTTGCATCAGAATCATCTGAGACTTAAAAGATAATGAATTAAGAAAACTAACTTGTTCTGAAGTAGACATTGCACTCACTTTCAAAAGAGCATTCTCGTACGATTCCACATCTTTAAATTTAATCATAGTACCGTCGTTTATTACTTCTATTTCAGAATTAGCATTCGTCGGTTTAACCATATTCACTTCCTGTTCATCATTGGTACAAGAAATAAATGCACCTAAACATACTGTTAGTGTCAGTGTTGAAAATAGTTTTTTCATTGTTTTTTCTTTTTTAGTTAATATCAATTCGTAGTTGCAACTATCTTTATGCTATTTTTTATGACTCAATTATTTAATGGCTTTTTCTATCCTTCAATAATCCTGTACTCAAAATACCCTTACCAAAACTTTGACCAGATTATCTGCTACAAAAGTAGAGATAATGGAGGTATCGACCTAGATATTCAATTCAGTAATAATTCAGAAATAAAAAATGCCATTTGATCTAAAAACTGAATTATTTCTGAACTCATCCATACTAAACAATCAGACAATTAGCCTTTAATTTGCAAAAAAAATAAACGAACGATCATGATGAAAAAACTACTATTTATTGCAATTATTGCAGTATTAGGATGCACAGCACTCCAAGCTAAAAATCGCATCAGAATAAAAAGAGAGTCTTGGGAAGTAAAAGCAAGTACTAGAGTGCCAATATCTACCCCCCTTAATCTTTACTACGAAGGGAGTACACTCTTTATTCATGCTAATATAGATTTAGAAAACATTATAATTGAAGTAAAGGATTCCTTCAACAAAACTATCTACCTAGACCTTACAAGTATTCAAGCTAACAATGAACATGTATTTACTCTGGAAAATATATCTTCCGGAGAATATATTATCGAAATAAAATCCGGCGAAAACTATATTATCGGTTGTTTTATATTATAAGTCTTGATATATGTGTATATTTGCGCAAATAAAATCGCAATGATACATACATTCAAATGAAACAAAGACGAAAATTTATACTATTCTATTTAAGCATTATATGCCTATTCTCATGCACTGCCCCATACCCCAACACAATACTGCGGGTGGAAAATATTATTAAAGAATATCCAGATAGTGCATTAACCATTTTAGACTCTCTGAGTGAGAGTATCACAAAGGAATCACAATCAGCAAAAATGTACTATTACCTGCTGTTAACAGAGGCACGTGACAGATGTTACGTGCCTCATACGTCTGATTCTCTAATGTTATCCGTCACTGATTATTATGAAAGAGAAAATGATAAGGACAAACTGATAAAATCCTATTATTACACAGGCAGAGTATACCTTGATCTTCATGAAGGTCCTACAGCACTTTCTTATTTCCACAAAGCTTTTGATATCTCTACAGATAGCAAGAACTACGCTTTATTGGGGCGAATATACAGCCAAATGGGAACTCTATTTGCCTATGAAGGTCTCACAGAGGAAGTACTACAAGCTTATCGAAACGCTTATCACTACTTACAACTAGGCAAAGACAGTCTTACTAGCGCTTATGCACTACGAGATTTAGGAAGAGCATTCAATTTACTTGAGATAACAGACAGCACAATCTATTATTATAACAAAGCATACCAATTAGCTAATAGCAATGGAGACATACAAAGGGAAGTAAATATTCTCGAAGAATTGGCAGGCATCTATATTCAAATGGGAAAATATGACGAAGCATTGAAAACGCTACAAGAAACAAATAGTAAATGGCAAGATGAGAAAGATATAAATTATGATGTTTGGGGAAATTTCTATGTAAGTATAGGACAAAAAGATTCAGCAGCCTATTACTTCAAGAAAAATATAGGACATAATAATGTATATTCAGACATAGGAGCCTATCGGAATTTATATGAAATAGAAAAAGAACGTGGCAACTATGAAGAAGGATTAGCATATCTGGAGAAATATACAGAATGTTCTGATAGCATTTACGACATATCCAACACAGAATCTTTGCGAAAAATAAAGGCTTTGTATGATTACCAACATATTGAGAAAGAAAAAGAATATTTGCGCAAGAAAAATGCAGAACAACGAGCATGGATCATCTTTATTGTTATTGCCATCGTTTTAGGAGTTATCATCCTTATTCGATATAATAGAAACAGGAAAGCTATGATTCGGGAACAAGAGAAAAAACTTCATGAGATTAACGAACAACAATATCGGAAAAGCCAACTATATATAGAAGAAAACAAGAAAAAAATTGAAGAATTAAAAGAAAAGGTAAAATCGTTCGAACAGGAAAACAATGATTTACAACAAAAACTTTTACTTGCAAAAAAGGAAAAGCTAGAACAAACCAATCAAGCTATCGAAACATCACAAAGAGAACAAGCATTACTTGAGGAAGCGCTTAGAAGGTCTGATATTTATGCTTATTGTTATCGTGCGATAGAAGATTCCTCGATCAGACTCACCGAAACAGAATGGAAAGAACTAGAAAATATCATTAATGATACATATGACAATTTCACCAACAAGTTATTCATACTGCATCCCTCTATTACCAAGATGGAACTACGTATTTGTTTACTGTTAAAAATTAAAATTCCAGTTTCTACAATTTCACAATTGGTATGTCGTACACAAAGCGCTGTATCTATGAGCAGAAAACAGCTTTATAAGAAGATATTCAATAAAGAAGGGACACCCGCAAACCTAGATGACTTCATTGTCTCTTTTTAAAAAGATGAACTAAATCTCTGATATTCCACACAAAGAAGAAATACCCGCATTCAGAATCTTCAGTTTCACCCGCAAACGCCCTGTCGGAAGGGGATAGCGGCTGAAGGCACAGTTTTACAACTCCATTCTTGAAGCTTTATGAAGGGAGTAAGGTGCTTCAGTCCTTTCAGTCCCCAAAAACAATTTCGAACTTGATACCGTTCAAGATATCAGATGGTACCTCTCAGTGTGTCAGAAAGTACCATTCCGCAGGTCAGCCAGTACCATTCCGCAAGTCAGCCAGCACCATTCAAGGAGTTGGAAATCTCCCCATATTTTATTCATTCCTACACAGGCTTTCCGCTAATTACTATCCGAGTCACTGTGTATAATGAATAAACTCTGCCAACAGTTGAAATAGAACCTGCATTTACCTCAAACAGAGCCTGTATTCAAGATAAACAGAGCCTGTATCCAAGGCAAACAGACCCTCTGTTTGATCAGAACACACTCTTCGCTTGATTGATCTGAAATAAGCCGGCAGCTCGCCAACTTTCACCTCGGAGGCGAACAGACTTTAGCTCGGCGATGAATGAAGTTCAGCTCGGGGCTTACAAAATTTAGCCCGTATGTCAGGGCTGAAAGAACTGAAACCACCTGCCCCCTTTCAAAGTATGTCAGAGACGGGGTTGTAAAGCTGTGCTTTCAGCCGCTATCCCCTTCTGACAGGGAGCTTGCGGACGAAACTGAAAAAGCTGAATGCAGATTACAGGATAATAATAGCATAGAGTAAAAGTCATACATCTTTCATTCAATTGTTGTACATCTCCGCCCCAAACGTTATACATCATCAACCTAACTGTAGTACTGAAACCCAGTAACTGAAGTACTTCTCACAACCAAGTCATGTACTATATACCACAACCCATACTTTGTGTCAGAAATCAAATATAGTCATCTGCTGTTTACAAGTTTGTCAACCGCAACAAATATAACGATTTTATTAATCATAACTTATAAACAGTTCAAATTCAACCTATTTATAAGTCGTAACTTATAGCATCACCCCGAATAACAAAAGCCGCAACTCATCTCTCCCGTATAAGAAGAGATGAAATTGCGGCTCACTATGGACTAAATAGCCGTAAAGCTATAAGCTGATTTCAAATAAAATTACAGACTAAAAGCTGCTTTGATCTTATCCACGTAGTCCAGTTTCTCCCATGTAAAGAGTTCTACTTCTACGGTCTTATTGCCCTCATAGCGGGAGAAGAACGTTTTCGATACCACTTGCGGCTCACGTCCCATGTGGCCATAAGCGGCAGTTTCCTGATAGATCGGGTTACGAAGTTTCAGACGCTCTTCGATAGCTTTTGGACGAAGGTCGAACAACTGGTCGATCACACGGGCAATCTCGCCGTCGGTCATATTCACGTGGCTACGTCCGTAAGTGTCCACGAAGATGTTGATCGGGCGTGCTACACCGATAGCATAGCTCACCTGTACAAGCATTTCGTCGGCAACACCTGCCGCAACCATATTCTTGGCAATGTGACGGGCAGCATAAGCGGCACTACGGTCCACCTTGCTGGGGTCTTTTCCGGAGAAAGCACCACCACCGTGAGCGCCTTTGCCACCGTAAGTATCCACAATAATCTTGCGGCCTGTCAGACCGGTATCTCCGTGAGGACCACCGATCACGAACTTTCCGGTCGGATTGACGTGATAGACGATCTGATCATTGAACAATGCCAGTACTTTATCATGATGGATAGAAGCAATGACACGGGGCATCAGGATTTCGATAACGTCACGACGGATGATAGACAGCATTTCTTCGTCAGCTTTGAGCTGTGCTTCGGCAGAGTCATCAGCCGGCTGAATAAAGTCATCGTGTTGCGTAGAAACAACAATAGTATCAATACGGACAGGAGTTCCGTTGTCGTCATATTCAATCGTCACCTGGCTCTTGGCGTCCGGACGGAGGTAGGTCATCACCTTTTCTTCGCGGCGGATATCAGCCAGCACCTGCAGAATGCGGTGTGCCAGATCAAGCGAAAGCGGCATATAGTTTTCTGTCTCGTTCGTTGCATAGCCGAACATCATGCCCTGGTCGCCAGCGCCGATAGTATCAAACTTATCCGTATGCCTTCTTTCTTTTCCAAGGCATCGTCGACGCCCATAGCGATGTCCGGGGACTGTTCGTCCAGGGAAACGAGGACGCCGCAAGTGTCGCAGTCAAAACCATATTTAGCGCGGGTATAGCCGATGTCACGAATCGTTTCGCGGACGATGTGCGGGATATCGACGTAGCACGTCGTAGAAATTTCACCGACGACATGTACCATACCAGTCGTTACTAGGGTTTCGCAGGCAACGCGAGCATTTTTATCTTTTGCGAGAATGGCATCCAAAATGCTGTCCGAAATCTGGTCAGCCATTTTATCGGGATGGCCTTCGGTGACGGATTCGGATGTAAAGAATTCACGATTTTTTGCCATGAGTGATCCTCCTTAAAAAAAAATTCCCCTCATCCATGACTTCATGAGAGGGGCTTCTAATCCCCATCTGCCAGTATATCACTGCTGGAATTAGCACCTTTCATAGCTGAAGGTTGCTGCGACATCACAGGGCCAGTCCCTCCGTCGTCTCTTGATGGTTCTTTATTTGGTTTGCTCATCCATTATAATTCAAGTCCGCCTATTTTGCAAGTGTTTTTTATGCCTAAAAAACATTGTCTACTAGACGTTGCCCTATAGGCAGGGTTATAATGGAGAAGATAGAAAGGATGATTAGATATGACCAAATTGCGGCCTAGAGATATATTCTTCAACGACCCTTATTTTGATTATGCAACCTGCAGCAAGCCCG
>ERZ859817.1172-NODE-1172-length-10578-cov-4.139789_pt1 | contig 10578 bp, 8 predicted proteins | sample MGYA00509986_ERZ859817 | MGnify/ENA primary metagenome ERZ859817 (study PRJEB30046, sample SAMN00715155) | human gut metagenome | study: EMG produced TPA metagenomics assembly of the A metagenome-wide association study of gut microbiota in type 2...
TAGAACAACCGCAACCCAAAAAGGAAGTGGTGATTGAACCGTTGAAGCAGAATATCTTCTTTGCCTTAAACTCTGCAAAGATTCAGGATGATCAGCAAGCCAAGATTAGTTCTTTAGTAGAATATCTGGAGAAACATTCTGCCGCCAAGGTAAGTGTGACAGGATATGCTGATAAGGAAACCGGTAACCCGAATATCAATATGACTTTGTCGGAAAAACGTGCAAAGAATGTGATTGAGATGTTGAAAGCTAAAGGAGTGGCAGCTGATAGAATTGTTATTGGTTATAAGGGAGATACGGTGCAGCCTTATCAGAAACCTGAAGAAAACCGTGTATGTATCTGTATAGCGGAATAATATTTGTAATTATAACTCTCTTTTCTTAAAAAAGATATTCCCTATTCTCATGTGAGGTGTTTTTTCCCACATTTTTCGTATTCGTACGAGAATCCTCACATGAGATGAATAGGAAGTGCGGGCTTGTGAAAGTCTGTGTTTCCACAATAGACCCCTTTCTTCACTTGAATGTGAAGAAATTGTATCAGGGGGTAACAGTATAAGATTATACTTGTGAAAGTGTACCTTATTCTGCCCCAAGGAGGATGCCTGCCCTTTTTTCCCTGGAGGCATCCTCTTTTGTTTTTTTGTATCTGAAGGTACGTGTATCAAAAGTTAAAAGTAACTAAACTCTCCTCCTTCCTGAAGGAGGGAAATTTAGTTACTTTTGACACATCTTCTTTTCTGTTTCTTATTTCAGTAAATATCCCCCTTCCCTGTGTTTTGATTTACTACTTAATCTGTTAATTATTAGAATGATAATAACAGATGTTCTTTTCTCTAATTGTCCCCCTCTTTCTTTCCTTGTTTTATAAGCCGATTGCCTATCTTTGCGGCAGGTTTTTAAATAATAAATCAAAAAGAGAAAACTACTTTATGAAACACATTTCGAACTTCCTCAGATCAAAAAGCTGGAACGTATTTTTGTTTTTATATCTTGCTCTTCCTTTGTTTGCGCAAAAGGAATATAAGATCGATCAGGTATCTGTTGTTAATGTAGGCGATGGCAGACTGTTGTTTCAGGAACTGAAAACGGAAAAAGCATTGAATGGCGAACATCGCATCATAGATGGTTATCATTCCGCCTATGTGCTGGCATCTTTTAAAGATGGTTTTTATGATGGCGGATACAAAGAATATGTGGACAATATATTAATAACGGAAGGAAGTTATAAAGAAGGGCGGAAGGATGGCCTCTTCAAGATTAACTCCAAGTTTGACGGTAAGCTGAAAGAAGAAAAGTCCTATAAGGAAGGTAAGCTGGACGGTACGAGCAAAAGTTACTTTACTACCGGAAAAGTGGAAAGTGAAAGAAACTTCCGGATGGGGAAAGAGCACGGGAAGCAACTGTCGTACGAATCTGACGGTACTTTGCGGAAAGAGCATAATTACAAGGACGGGAAGCAGGTAGGCAAACAGTATACTTTTCTGAAAGGTACATATGATTTGTATGAGACCGTTTATTTCAATGAAGAAGGTTTGCAGGACGGTGAATATTCGTCCGTGTTTACGTTTGGCTCGCCACGTATACTGGGTAGTTATAAGAATGGAAAGAAGAATGGTCGGTGGACTATTTTTGCTGAAAGCGGAGATACGCTGATGATTGAAACCTATCTGGATGGAAAAGAAGATGGACTCCATGTCTCATTTGCCAACGGAAGTGGGGTAAGGCAGAAAGAATATTATATGAAGAACGATCGTAAAGACGGTTTATACCGTGAATATAATCTGGAAAATGGTGAATTGAGATATGAAGCTACCTATCAGGCCGGCAGATTGCATGGCAAGGAACGACGGCTGATGGTGAGCAACCGCTTTGATTATTGGGAAACTTCTACCTATGTGAACGGAAGGCAGAACGGACCGTTCGAAGCTCGTTATGTAAAGAATGACCAGCTTCGTGAATGTGGGGAATATAAGAATGGTCGCCGTGTAGGACGATGGAAACGCTACACTATTGATGGTAAACTGGAAAAGGAATGGGATGAAAACTAACCGGTAGATGAAAGGTCAGGGCATAAAAAAAGGAGCAACGCCTTGCTCCAACCTTTGTTAACCTTAAATCTAATACTATGAAAAACACAGCGCAAAGATACGGACTTCTGTGAAATCTGCAAATTATCCAAGTAAAACGCTATGTTTTATAACATTGATTAAGTGTTTGTTTTACGCTTTATACTTTTGTTAATACTTTCCGATGGTCTGAAAGAGGACTGCTTTCCTTCTTTTTAGAATAATAAATAGCTGAAGTTAGAGAACTTTACAGTATTATTTCTTATTTTTGTTCTTAATTGGATTACAGAAAGAACTATGAAATGATGAGATGGATGAAGACGATGAGATATCTGAAGTGGATGCTGGTGCTGTTTGGTTTAATCGGGATGACGGCTTGCCGGCAGGATACACCCCGTTTTCGTATTGGGGTGGCTCAATGCAGCGATGATTCATGGCGACATAAGATGAATGATGAGATTCTTCGGGAAGCGATGTTTTATAATGGTGTTTCGGTGGAAATCCGTTCGGCAGGGGATGATAACAGTAAGCAGGCGGAAGATGTCCATTATTTTATGGACGAAGGAGTCGATCTGCTGATTATTTCCGCTAACGAAGCTGCTCCTATGACTCCGATTGTAGAAGAAGCTTATCAGAAAGGCATCCCCGTTATTCTTGTAGACCGGAAGATTCTTTCGGATAAATATACTGCCTATATCGGAGCCGATAATTATGAAATCGGTCGTTCGGTAGGAAACTATATTGCCTCCAGTCTGAAAGGGAAGGGAAATATAGTAGAACTGACAGGATTGAGCGGTTCGACTCCTGCAATGGAACGGCATCAGGGATTTATGGCTGCCATCAGTAAATTCCCGGATATAAAGCTGATTGATAAAGCGGATGCTGCGTGGGAACGTGGTCCGGCAGAGATAGAAATGGATAGTATGCTTCGGAGGCATCCTAAGATTGATGCTGTGTATGCCCATAATGACCGTATCGCTCCGGGTGCCTATCAGGCAGCAAAGATGGCAGGGCGGGAGAAGGAAATGATTTTTGTCGGCATAGATGCCTTGCCGGGTAAGGGAAACGGACTGGAACTGGTACTGGACAGTGTGCTGGATGCCACCTTTATCTATCCGACCAATGGCGATAAGGTACTGCAACTGGCTATGGACATTCTGGAGAAGAAACCCTATCCCAAAGAAACGGTGATGAATACCGCTGTTGTGGACCGTACCAACGCACACGTCATGCAGTTGCAGACCACACACATTTCCGAACTCGACAAAAAGATTGAAACGCTCAACGGACGTATCGGTGGCTATCTCTCTCAGGTAGCTACACAACAGGTCGTTTTATACGGCAGTCTGATTATCCTTTTATTGGTAGCCGGCTTATTATTGGTCGTTTATAAATCACTCCGCTCTAAGAATCGCTTGAATAAAGAGCTTTTTAAGCAGAAGCAGCAATTGGAAGAGCAGCGTGACAAACTGGAAGAACAGCGTGACCAATTGATACAGCTCTCTCATCAACTGGAAGAAGCTACCCATGCCAAGCTGGTCTTTTTCACCAATATTTCTCACGACTTCCGTACTCCGTTGACATTGGTTGCCGACCCGGTAGAACATTTGTTGGCGGACAAGACACTGAGCGGAGATCAGCACCGGATGCTCATGCTGATTCAGCGGAATGTGAACATTCTTCTGCGTCTGGTCAATCAGATTCTGGATTTCCGTAAATATGAAAACGGCAAGATGGAATATACTCCGGTTACGGTGGATGTCCTTTCTTCTTTCGAAGGATGGAATGAGTCTTTTCAGGCGGCAGCCCGTAAGAAGCATATCCATTTTTCTTTTGATAGTATGCCGGATACGGATTATCATACACTGGCAGACATGGAGAAGCTGGAACGTATTTATTTCAATCTTCTGTCCAATGCCTTTAAGTTTACACCGGAAAATGGAAGAATTGCCGTTCGTCTGTCTTCCCTTTGTAAAGAGGACAAGCGATGGATACGTTTCACGGTGGCAAATACCGGTTCTATGATTTCTGCCGAACATATCCGCAATGTATTCGACCGTTTCTATAAGATCGATATGCACCATACCGGTTCGGGAATCGGACTGGCATTGGTAAAAGCCTTCGTAGAAATGCATGGTGGTACGATCTCTGTAGAGAGCGATGAGAAACAGGGTACGGTCTTTACCGTTGAACTGCCTGTACAGTCTTGCGAGGCTGTTGCTGCCGAACCGGATACCACCCTTGTTTCTGCGGATTCCCGTACAACAGATGTTCTATTGGCGGAAGAGGAAGAACTGGAAAAAGGATATGACTCTTCCAAATCGTCCGTACTGATTATTGATGATAATGAGGATATCCGTTCGTATGTCCATACGCTGTTGCATACAGACTATACGGTGATTGAAGCGGCAGACGGCTCCGAAGGAATCCGTAAGGCTATGAAGTATGTTCCTGACCTGATTATTTCCGATGTGATGATGCCGGGCATTGATGGCATTGAATGTTGCCGCCGGCTGAAAAGTGAGTTACAGACCTGTCATATTCCGGTTATTCTGCTGACGGCGTGTTCACTGGACGAACAGCGTATTCAGGGATATGACGGTGGTGCCGATTCTTATATTTCAAAGCCGTTCAGTTCACAACTGTTGCTGGCACGTGTCCGCAACCTGATCGATTCTCACCGTCGTCTGAAACAGTTCTTTGGTGACGGGCAGACATTGGCGAAGGAAGATGTTTGCGATATGGACAAGGATTTTGTAGAAAGATTCAAGTCATTGATTGAAGAGAAAATGGGAGACTCCGGTTTGAATGTGGAGGACTTGGGCAAGGATATGGGACTAAGCCGTGTGCAGCTTTACCGCAAGATTAAATCGTTGACTAACTACTCTCCGAATGAATTGCTCCGTATCGCCCGTTTGAAGAAGGCAGCTTCTTTGCTTGCTTCTTCGGACATGACCGTAGCGGAGATTGGTTATGAAGTCGGTTTCAGTTCACCTTCTTATTTCACCAAGTGCTATAAAGAGCAGTTCGGAGAGAGCCCGACAGACTTCCTGAAAAGGAAAGGATGATTTCATTGAGATCGTAAAGAGGGATATATGAAAGATTATAAAGTAGATAAAGAGAGTTTTTCCGAATCCTTTCGGAAGGAAGTGTACGAAGTCGTATCCCAGATACCTGTGGGAAAAGTATCTACCTATGGAGGTATTGCTTTGCTTTTGGGTGCCCCCCAATGTTCGCGGATGGTGGGGCGTGCATTGAAAGAAGTGCCGGATGAATTATCCATTCCTTGCCATAGAGTTGTAAATTCCACCGGAAGGCTGGTACCCGGTTGGGTGGAACAAAAACAACTCTTGCTGGCAGAAGAAGTTTCTTTCAAAGCTAACGGATGCGTTAATCTGAAAGAACATTTGTGGCACGTGGATGAATGAAGGATGCAAGGAAGGTAAGCCATATCATCCGTATCCATACAATAAAGAAAACCCATACATGAAGCCATAAGGTCCTGGTAATGAAATCTCTGATGGGAACAGGGACGAATATGTCGATAGGAACGATGCATAACAGCACAAAACAGCACCAAAATAGAATCTTGTCTGTTGCGGTACGTGTTGGCCTGCTCCAATACCAGAGCATGAAACCTGCCAATGCGATAATATAGGTATGTTTCTCGGCGGAGTCACTCAGTAATACTACCCAGCCCATGAGAATGCCCAAAGCTTGGGCACGGAAGGCAAAAGACGACCATTTGTGGAAATTCCCCAAAAAGAGCAGAGTCAGTAGACCGAGCATTCCTATCTGAAGTGCACGGAAGTGTGGCAATGTCCATGCTGCAATGGGGCGGGCATAGAAAAATGAATCATAAGCTCCGGCGGATTGATGAACAGCAAGACTATGGCACCATTCTTCATAATAGGGGAGCAAATCTGCAGGAGCTATTTTGATTAACGGTAACGTAAGCAATACAATGCCCATTGCAACGGCATAGCCAAAGTTACGCCATACGTGAGGATAGCACAGCAACAATGCCAGTTCGAAAATTCCATATACTTTGGTACATCCCGAAATCATGATTAACAGAACAGCCAGAAATCCACGGTCTTTTTCCAATAACGTATAGGCGAATAAGAATAAATAGGCTACCGTTATGTTATACTGAAATGAAAGTAAACTTTGTCCTAAAATCAGTAACAGAAAAAGGAACATACGGCATTTCTGTTGCTGGGTGAATTGTTGGGGCAGCGTGAAGATCGCCACAAAGAACAATGAATAATTGAATAGATTCCACGCGAAAGGTCCCAGCCATGCAGGCAGATACGCAAACGGAGCGAACAATACCGTGAAAACAGGAGAATAAAGGAAGTAGCGTCCGTGAGCTTCTACAAATTCGGTTGTGTATGGGCTGATGCCTTGCCAGAAGAATTGAGTAGCGTCTGAGAAGACCATAAAGTTTTGATGCCGTCCTCGCATAAATTCGAGCAGAGTCACTATAAAAGCGAGCAGGAAACCTATCATGTAGAGATTCCGCCGACTATAGAAAAACGGCATTTTGGGGTTCTTTTTACTAAGGAACTGTACTTGGCTTTTGTCGTCTAGTGTGGCAGTACCTGTTTGTTTTTCTTTTGTTGTGTAATGACAATTATCCTTCCCCAGGAAAATTGTAATAGCCCTGTTGAACATATAAATCTAGTTTAGTTATTGACGCCAAATATACGGTGTTTAGGTGAAATATTCAAACTTATTTTATATTTATCTGCTGGTTTGTTCTATTTTGCTGAGTGATAGGGGAATATTACCCGGAAACTTTCCATATCATTACAAATAAAGTCCTCTGTATGCCCCGGATTTTGAATATAATTTGCATGTTTAATCTGTTTTTTGTATCTTTGTGCCAGCAAGATACTGGAACAGACTGTTTTTATACATAAAAATGCTATTTTTTTGCTATTCGTTGAAAGGATTATCTTATCAAATTCTATTCCTTTTTTAATTACTCAGTCTGTCAATAATCATTTTATTAATTATTTCGGGATTCATTGTTATTTGTCCCGTATTTAAATCAGAACTTTATACGATATAAAGAAAGATTCCTGTTATCGTTTGTTCTTGTCTTGCTGTGTATATTATTTTAATAACCTAAACCATTTTATTGTATGAGTAAAATAGAAATTAAAGATCTCTATCTGGTTTTTGGCAATGAGAAGCAGAAGGCTTTGAAGATGTTGAAAGAAGGTAAAACTAAAAGTGAAATATTGAAAGCGACCGGATGTACGGTTGCGGTGAAAGATGCGAATCTTTCCATTAATGAAGGCGAAATATTCGTCATTATGGGGCTGTCCGGTAGTGGAAAGTCCACTTTACTCCGCTGCATCAACCGTTTGATACGCCCTACTTCCGGAGAAGTGATTATCAATGGAACAGACATAGCCAAAGTGTCGGATAAAGAACTGTTGCAGATTCGCCGGAAAGAACTGGCTATGGTCTTTCAGAACTTCGGTCTGCTTCCTCACCGTTCTGTCTTGCATAATATAGCTTTCGGACTCGAACTACAGGGAGTTAAAAAGGGAGAACGGGAGCAGAAAGCGATGGAAAGTATGCAACTGGTGGGGCTGAAAGGCTACGAGAATCAGATGGTAAGTGAACTGTCGGGTGGGATGCAGCAGCGTGTCGGGCTGGCACGGGCTTTGGCCAATAATCCCGAAGTCCTGTTGATGGATGAGGCCTTCTCGGCACTCGATCCTTTGATCCGCGTACAGATGCAGGATGAACTGCTGACTTTGCAGTCGAAGATGAAAAAAACGATTGTCTTTATTACTCACGACCTGAGTGAAGCGATTAAATTGGGTGACCGGATTGCTATCATGAAGGATGGAGAAATTGTACAAATCGGTACATCGGAAGAAATCCTGACCGAACCTGCCAACGCTTATGTAGAACGATTTGTGGAGAATGTAGATCGAAGCAAGATTATTACGGCTTCCTCTGTTATGGTAGATAAACCCATAGTGGCACGTTTGAAGAAAGAAGGTCCGGAGGTGCTGATCCGTAAGATGCGCGAACGGAATCTGACCGTTCTTCCGGTAGTCGATTCCAATAATCTGTTAGTAGGAGAGGTGCGGTTGAATGACTTGCTGAAACTGCGAAAAGAGCAAATCCGCTCCATCGAGTCCGTAGTAAGGCATGAAGTTCATTCAGTGCTGGGTGATACGGTGCTGGAAGATATTCTTCCGTTGATGACAAAAACGAACTCGCCAATCTGGGTCGTAAATGAGAATCGGGAGTTTGAAGGCGTAGTGCCACTTTCCTCATTGATCATCGAAGTAACGGGAAAAGATAAAGAAGAAATTAATGAAATCATTCAAAACGCAATAGAATTATGATAAATATCGGACAATATATAGAAACTGCCATTAATTGGCTCACAGAACATTTTGCTTCCTTTTTTGATGCTCTCAGCATGGGGATCGGAGGATTCATAGACGGTTTTCAGCACGTACTGTTTGGAATACCTTTTTATATCACAATTGCAGTGCTGGCTGCGCTCGCCTGGTTTAAGTCGGGTAAGGGGACAGCCGTATTTACCCTCTTGGGCTTATTGCTTATTTACGGCATGGGCTTTTGGGAAGAAACGATGCAGACATTGGCGTTAGTACTTTCTTCCACTTGTCTGGCATTGCTTTTAGGCGTTCCGCTGGGAATCTGGACTGCCAACAGTGATCGTTGTAACAAGATAATGCGCCCTGTCCTCGACTTTATGCAGACAATGCCTGCCTTTGTCTATCTGATTCCTGCCGTTCTATTCTTCGGATTGGGAACTGTGCCGGGAGCTTTTGCCACCATCATCTTTGCAATGCCTCCTGTGGTTCGTCTGACCGGTCTGGGCATTCGTCAGGTTCCTAAAAACGTAGTAGAAGCCTCCCGTTCTTTTGGAGCTACTCCCTGGCAGCTTCTTTATAAGGTGCAATTGCCTTTGGCGTTGCCTACTATTCTGACGGGAATCAACCAGACGATCATGATGTCACTTTCGATGGTAGTGATTGCCGCCATGATTTCTGCCGGAGGATTGGGAGAAATCGTACTGAAAGGTATCACCCAAATGAAAATCGGACTCGGATTTGAAGGCGGTATCGCAGTCGTGATATTGGCGATCGTACTGGACCGCATCACTCAGGGTATGGCAGATAACAGAAAAAGTAAAAAGAAATAAGAATCACACCAAAGAAAGGAATAATCAATGAATAAGATAAAAATGATTGTGGCAATGTTTATTGCCGGCATACTCTTAACCTTCGTTTCCTGCGGAGACAACGGAAAGAGTAAGAAGATAAGTATCGCTTATGCCAACTGGTCGGAAGGGATTGCCATGACAAACCTTGCCAAAGCGATTTTTGAAGATCAGGGGTACGATGTAAAGTTGCTGAATGCCGACCTTGCACCTATATTTACCTCTATCTCCCGTAAGAAAGCAGACGTATTTATGGATGTCTGGATGCCTGTCACTATGGAAGATTATATGAAACAATACGGAGATAAACTCGAAGTTATCGGGGATATTTATGATGGTGCCCGTATCGGGCTGGTGGTTCCGGATTACGTTACAATCAACTCGATCGAAGAGTTGAATGCGGAAAAGGAACGTTTCTCTGGCCAGATTGTCGGCATTGATGCCGGAGCCGGTATTATGAAAGCTACCGATCAGGCCATCAAAGACTATGGATTGGATTATAAACTGATGACTTCGAGCGGACCTGCCATGACTGCTTCCCTAAAGAAAGCGATTGATAAGAAGGACTGGATTGTCGTGACGGGATGGACGCCTCACTGGATGTTCGACCGTTTCAAACTGAAAGTTCTTCAGGACCCGAAGCTGATATATGGAAATGCGGAAACCATTCATACCATAGCGTGGAAAGGTTTTAGCGAGAAAGATCCTTTTGCTGCCGAACTTCTGGGCAATATTCGTCTGACTGATGCGGAAATCAGCTCTTTAATGACTGCTCTGGAAGAGGCGCAGACGACGGAAAGACAGGCTGCCCGTCAATGGATGGAAGAACATCAGGAACTGGTAAACAGTTGGATTCCTAAGAAAGATTGATAAGCAAACACTACTTCAACCATCCCGCCATTCTTTCTTTACCATAGAAGTAGTAGAAAAGTAGTCCCAGCCAGCTGGTAAGAACGATTAATACAATCGCTATAAGCCTTTTCTCTACAGCCGCATTTATATTCCAAATCTCTATGGCAGCTCTGAAAGTCAGTATCAAACCGACAATCCAAATAACAAATCCGATCATATCTTTAGAGTTTTAATGAATATCTTCGTGAGAAGTAATCGTTACTTCTAATATATAAACAAAAAAGGCAGGAATCTGTTTCCAGGATTCCTGCCTTTTATTATGTACAAAGTATTTCTACTTATTATTCAGCTGTATCAGCTCCCCAGTTTTCTCTGGCAAGACGTTTGTAGCTGTTGTAACGCCATTTAGCGTTTTCTTCAGCAGCTTTAAACAGT
>ERZ859817.1177-NODE-1177-length-10536-cov-1.571033_pt1 | contig 10536 bp, 6 predicted proteins | sample MGYA00509986_ERZ859817 | MGnify/ENA primary metagenome ERZ859817 (study PRJEB30046, sample SAMN00715155) | human gut metagenome | study: EMG produced TPA metagenomics assembly of the A metagenome-wide association study of gut microbiota in type 2...
GAAGGGGACTATCTTCCTTTCTTCAACATTGAATCACCTGCCGGACAGGGAGTCATATTAGGAGTAGGCTGGTCGGGCACCTGGTATGCAGATGTATGCGCACAAGATAATCGTACAATATCCATGGCTTCGGGAATGAAAACCATGAAATTATACTTACGTCCACAGGAAACAATTCGTACCCCAAGTATCAGTCTGATGTTTTGGGAAAATATCGACCGGATGGCAGGACACAATAAATTCCGCCGTTTTGTCCTGGCGCACAAGTCACGGAAAATCAACGGAAAATTTGCCGAATATCCTCTTTCCAGCGGATTCAACTATCGGGACCCCGCACCTTGTACGGAATACTCATGCCTGACAGCCGATTATGCCATTGCCATGGTGAAACGTTACATACAGTTCGGATTGAAGCCCGAAGTATTCTGGCTGGATGCCGGATGGAACACCGATGCTGCAGACTTCGAACATGGCAAGACCTGGGCCAACACAGCCGGTAACTGGACTGTAGATACATTGCGCTTCCCCAAAGGACTTCGTCCTGTAGCCGACGAAATACACAAAGTAGGAGCTAAATTCATGGTCTGGTTCGAACCCGAGCGTGTCATCCGTGGTACCCAATGGGCAGTAGAACACCCCGACTGGATGCTCGACATTCCCGAACACAACTATGACACCTACCTACTGTTCGATCTGGGAAATCCGGAAGCCTGCCACTGGATGAGTAAATATATAGGCGATATGCTCGAAGAAAACGGCATAGACTATTACCGTCAGGATTTCAATATGCAGCCGGATATCTACTGGGCAGCCAACGATGAGCCCGGACGTACAGGAATGAAAGAGATACGACACATCGAAGGACTATACTACTTCTGGGATTATCTGCTGAACCGATTCCCGAACCTGCTCATAGACAACTGTGCCAGTGGGGGACGACGTATTGACTGGGAAACAATCGGCCGAAGCGCACACTATGGAGGAGTGATTATTATCATTACGACGATCCGGACGGCTACCAATGTCACACGTATGGCCTGAATTTCTTCCTGCCTTTACATGGAACAGGTAGTTTACAGACCGATCCGTATTCTTTCCGCTCAAGCGTCAGCACAGCTTTGATTTATAACTGGAAAATAACCGATAAAAATGCCTCCGTTTACGAAATGCAACGTTGTCTGAAAGAATTCCACGAAATCAGACCTTACTATTACGAAGATTATTACCCACTGACGGGTACAGAAGACATGACACGGGATGATATCTGGCTAGCCTATCAAATGCATCGTCCGTCGGACGACAGTGGTATTATCGTTGCTTTCCGCAGAACCGCTCCAAAGACAAACAAATCACCGTCAGACTTTCAGGAGTGGATCCGGAAAAATACTATACAGTGACAGACATGGATAGCCGACAGAGCAAAATCTATCAGGGAAAAGAACTGGCCAGTCAGTTGCCACTGATCCTCGAAAAGCCACATAGTTCCTTATTACTAAAATATAAAGTTACCAACGAAAAACCGAATAAAGAATGAAAAAAAGAATACTATATTATCTATTCATTCTGCTTCTGTTCCCTCATAATGGAACAGGACAGACGGTAGCCCGCATGAGCGACCGCCCGGTAAACACCAGCCAATGGATAACCACCCACTTTGCCCGCGGTGTGGTCCCTCCTTTCTCTTTCGAATATGGAGGTAAACCTTCACAGGATTTATCAAAAGCTGGTCTTATACGGCTACGCGTCAGAAAAGTGACGATCCCAAGGTTCTGAAATACCTTTATACTTATCGTGAACCATCCGGAGGATTAAAAGTCGAATGTGAAGTGAAAGGCTTTACCGACTTCAATACGGTGGAATGGGTACTTCGTTTCACCAACCAGGGAAAGAAAAATACGCCGGAGATTGCCAACGTAAAAGTGTCTGATATCACATTCCGCTACCAGCATCCAGGAGCATTCAACCTTCATCATTCCGAAGGCAGCCATGCATCCAAATCAGATTTCAGCCAGCAACTTACAATCTTGTCTCCGGGTGATAATCTTTATATGAGACCGGAAGGTGGACGCTCTTCACAAATGCGTATGCCATTCTTCAATATTGAATCTCCGGCCAATCAAGGAGTTATCGTAGCCATCGGATGGACAGGAACCTGGTTTGCCGATGTGCGCTGTGCAGACCAGCAAAGCGTAGCGCTTACCTCCGGAATTGAACGTTTGAAAACCTATCTGTATCCGGAAGAGAGCATCCGCACTTCCAGTGTATGCCTGTCATTCTGGAACGGTTCCGACCGGATGAAAGGGCACAACCAGTTCCGCCGTTTCGTGCAAGCCCACCACACTTGGAAAGTAGATGGTAAACCGACCGTATATCCAATATCGACCAGTTTCAACTACGGTGATCCTACTCCCTGTAATGAATATACCTGCCTGACTACAGATTATGCCATTGCTATGGTGAAACGGTATGAACAATTCAAATTAGTACCCGAAGTATTCTGGCTGGATGCCGGATGGTACAATCACTCTGCAGATGTAGCCAATCATAAGAATTGGGCGAACACCGTAGGAAACTGGACCGTCGACTCTATTCGTTTCCCCGAAGGATTACGCCCCATCGCCGACGAAGTGCATAGAGTTGGTTCCAAGTTCATGGTATGGTTTGAACCGGAGCGTGTTATGAAAGGCTCAGCTTGGGCACTGCAACACCCTCAATGGATGTTGGATGCTAGAGGAAAAGCCAAACAGGAAGACTGGACAAAAGATGGTGAGCACGACTCTTATCTATTCAATCTCGGAAATCCGGAGGCATGTCGATGGATGAGTAAATATATTGGAGACTTCCTCGAAGAAAATGGCATAGACTACTACCGCCAGGATTTCAATATAGAGCCGGAAGGTTTCTGGGCTGCCAATGATGAACCTGGCAGACAAGGTATCTGCGAAATCCGATACATTGAAGGACTTTATTCTTTCTGGGAATATCTGCTGAAGCGCTTTGCGGGCTTGCTGGTTGATAATTGTGCCAGTGGCGGACGCCGTATTGACCTCGAAAGTATCTCACGCAGTGCACCGATGTGGAGAACAGACTACAGTTATGGAGAACCAATCGGCTATCAATGCCATACTTACGGATTGAACTTATACCTTCCCCTGCATGGTACAGGAACTGTGAGTGCCGATAAATTCACTTTCCGTTCCAGCCTCGGAACCTCTATTATCTACAACTGGAAAATAACCGAAGCTGGACAATCCATCTATGATATGCGCGACCGCCAGGCAGAGTTCAAAGAACTCCGCCCCTATTTCTATGAAGATTACTATCCGTTGAGTGGAATAAACAACATTACTTCGGAAAATATCTGGCTAGCATACCAACTTTATCGTCCGTCGGATGACAGCGGATACATCGTAGCTTTCCGCCGCAAAGACAATCCGGACAAGAGCTATACTGTCAATTTATCAGGACTACACCCTGACCACACTTATATACTCACCAATAAAGATACAGGAGAGGCTATAAAGAAAACCGGTAAAGAACTGGCTAACGGCTTCACGCTGACACGGATAACCCGCAAAGTAGTCTGATAATCAAATACCAAAGTTCAACAACTGCCATACAGAAACTTTCTGTAGGAAAGAAAACCGGTGTAAAGCTCCGTGCTATAGGTGCAGAACTAGATCCCCACTTCCTCTCACAAAATGTGACCCGCAATGATGGAGCCAAAGCTGAAGACTGGGAGCGCATCGTTGTGAAACGTGTCAAAGAAATGGGACTGCAAAGCTTACGGGTGATGGTGATGCCACAATGGTATGAGCCAAAGAATGACAATCCGGATGCATCCAAAATCGACTGGCATAATTTCACTTTCAACTCTGTAGAAATGCAATCACTCTACAAAGTATTGGATATGGCACAAGAACAGAAAATGGAAGTCACCCTTGTACTTTGGGGAGCCCCTCCGGGACATTTCCTGGCCGAAGGGAATTATGGTAACTGGGTAGTAGCCCCGACTAACTATGAAGAATGGAGCGAGAACTTTTCCGCACTTGTACAACACCTGCTCAACAACAAAAAATACACGTGCGTCAAAGAGATTACTCCGATCAACGAACCAGATTGGTCATATATCATCAAAGGTAAAGCTGCTCCCACCACCGACTATATTGAAATGTGTAAAGTACTCGACAGACGTTTCAAAGAGGATGGAATACGAAATAAAGTACATTTCAGTCTTTCTGACAATTCAGACGGAGGTACAGGAACGCATAAATATCTGGCAGCCTGCACGAAAGGACTGGCGAACGTTGCTGACGTATTCAACTCCCACACCTATATCTTCGGCTACGAAACTCCGAACTCCACAATTCTGGATTGGGAAAAACAAAACTCTCAATTGGCCTCTTCAGTTGGAAAAGCCCATTTCATCGGTGAATTCGGAGGTAATCAATGCGTAGGTGCCACCAGACAAAAAGATATCGACTTGTATGAACGAGGAGTACTCATGACACGCATAGTCATCAATCTACTCAATGCAGGAGCAAGCGGTGTTAGCTATTGGAGCCTGATAGACCAATACTATGGTAAGGATGCAGACTACGGAGCAATGCAGCAACTGGGTTTATGGAAGTATGTAAAGAAAACATACGCTTCGGAGCCATACTACAACGATATCAAAAGTGATTACGAGGTACGCCCGCAGTACTATGCCTATTCTCTGTTGACACGTTTCATACGCCCGGGAGCTGAAATCCATCCGATAGCAACACCGGAAGAATGGTATGCAGGAACTGCTGTTCGAAACACAAATGGCAAATGGGTATATGTTTTCGCCAATGGAATGGACCAGGAGAAAACAATAAGCCTCATCAACGAACATACGCAAGCCAAAGGGAATTATCAGGTTTACCGTTATATCAAAGACGGTTTACCTACCACAGACCAAATGTTGGCTCCGGACGCCCAGCCTCTCAAAGTGAACGATAAAATTCTATGTTTACTTCCAGCTCATTCTGTGATCGTCTTAAAACAAGAATAACTATGTACTCTATTTATTCATTAAACAAATAGTATTTATGAAAACACATTTCTACATTTTATTAATGCTTGGAATGGTATTCCTTTTGGGATGTGAAGACGAAAAGTTAGGCACAGACCTAGGAGTAACCAATGTAGTGCTTCCGGATATTTCGGAAGAATCCCTGGGCACAGAGATTACCATTCAGGGAAATGGCTTTATCGACTGTGATGTACTGGCTCTTTCTCCCCTTTCAGGAGGTACTGAACAGCCCATCTACATGGAAACCAGAGAAGTAGCATCCGATCATATCACGGTACTTTACCCCTCTACGGCCACCAAAGATTCTTATGGACTTGTATTGGTACGCGGTAGCAAAATGCGAACATTAGGCGTCATCAACAGTACTGTTGGAGTTATGCCCGACGAAAACCTGCGTAATGCCTTGTCTGCTCTTTTCCCTGATATATTTAAAGGAGAAAAGATATCTTCCAGTGCTAAATATGTCACTTTCACTGATGGCACATTAAATATCAGCGATAAAAATATCACTTCTCTGGAGGGACTCGAACATTTCAGCAACATTCGGAAACTGATCTGCAACAATAATGATATCAGTGAAATTCCTGCAGAAGTACTATCCAGACTGTCTGAACTGACTGCACAAAACACTGGTCTGACCAAACTGGAACTAGCCACTTCGGAACAGCCGAACACGACATTGGTATCTCTCAACATAGATGGAAGTACCAAACTAGAATCTGTCGACCTGTATTATTGTTATAACATTGAGAAGTTCTCTGCCCTAAACTGCAAACTGGTATATCTGGATGTACGCAATTACCACAGTATCTATGGCGGATGTCTGAACTACAACAGCACAGACTTCAAATTTACTTTCAGCGATGACGCAAGTAAAGAACGACTCCTGAAAATGGAATCCTGGTGGATGGACTCATACTACAGCAATAGCGGTTCTATCGTAGATGCCATCAATAATGGAGTGACAGTGGAAGGGTACGACTGGATGCACGACTATCCCGATGGAAACAACAACTATTATTACAGTTACGGAAAATATCAGAAGACAATGAAAAAGTACGGAGAAATTCCTGATACCAATCTGCGAAACGCACTCAAAGCATTGGTTCCGGATGTATTCGATGGAGATAAAGTTCTGACAGTGGCTGCTCTGAATACTGAATACTTCAAGAATAACACGACCCTTGATCTTAGCAATAAGGGAATCACTAATCTGGAAGGACTACAATACTTCTGCGGATACAAAAACCTCATTCTGGATGGAAATAATCTGGGAGAAATCGATCTTAGTAAATACGCAATCAGTACCAGCTACACGGCAGGTCCGGTAGATGAGAAAGGAATTCAGACTTTCAGTGCCAAGAATGCAGGATTAACCAAATTCATTTCTGGCGATCAGTATATGATAACCTCTATAGATGTGAGCAACAATCCGGGATTAGCATATCTGGATATAAACCGGTGCAAATCCATCACATCACTAAATGCATCCGGTTGTCCGCTCACTTATGTCGATCTGCGTAATCTGGCAGGTACTTATTCCGTACTAGGTTACTCCGGTGGAGCTGTAGATGCCTCAAAGGTTCAGTTCTCATTTACCAACAGCTCTTCAACTCAAAGAAAGCTATTAGTAGAAGAATGGTGGATGGATAGCCCATGGAACGGCACAAGTCCATGTATTACCGCAAAGAATCAAGGTGTCCGGATAGAACGCTATGAATACATAGGATACGACAAGGATAAAATGTTGAGTTCATTTAATTAGACAGAAAACAATCTTAAACGTTATAGTTATGAAAAGAAGTTATTGGCTATACAAAATGTGCCTGTTGCTTGGGTTGGGAATCTGTATTCCCGTTACAGGAAATGCATCGGATATCGGAGATGCTACCCTGACACAGCAACAGTCTAAAATAACAGCCTCCGGAGTCGTCGTAGACGAGTCCGGTGAAAGCCTGATCGGAGCTTCCGTCATGGAAAAAGGAGCAGCAACGAATGGTACTATTACAGACATAGACGGTCGTTTCTCTTTATCGGTTGCCCCAAACGCTATACTGGAAATCAGTTATGTAGGTTATCAAAAACAGGACATTCCTGCTAAAAAAGACATGCGTATCATCATGCATCCGGACGTAGCGAACCTGGAGGAAGTTGTAGTGGTAGCTTATGGTACCCAGAAAAAGGTTTCCGTCATCGGTTCCGTAGCTTCCATTGATCGAAAAGATTTGATGAAATCCTCATCGCCCAACCTAAGTTCCGCTTTATCCGGAAAACTCCCAGGATTGACAACTATCCAGACCTCCGGTGAACCGGGACGTGACGAAGTCACCATGTTCCTGCGTGGTGCTGCCACTACAAACGGAACAAACCCATTAATTATGGTAGATGGAGTAGCTGTAGACGATATGCGATCTATCGACCCAAACGAGATTGCTAATATCTCCGTATTGAAAGATGCTTCCGCAACAGCAGTATTCGGAGTACGTGGTGCCAACGGAGTGATAATGATTACCACTCGTAGAGGTGAAAAAGGAACTGCCCGTATCAGTGCCAATGTAGAGTTCAGCATGCAGGAAATCGCTTTCAAACCCGAACGTCTGGATTCATGGGATTGGGTCAGACTTCGCAATGAAGCACTCGTGAACGACGGAAATTCCGCTGAATTCTTCGGACCGGACATTGATAAGTTCGATTCATGGAAAACAGGCAATCCTGTAGATCCGGATTTTTATCCGAATAATAACTGGCAAGATATTTTGTTCAGAGATTATGCTCCCATGACCAGAGCCAACATGAACGTTTCGGGAGGTTCGGACAAACTTCAATACTTTGTAAGTGCAGGCTATCTGCATCAGGGAGGTATGTTCAACGTAGAACCTAAATCCAAGTTGGGATACAATGCCCAGTCTTCATTAGACCGCTACAACTTCCGCTCAAATATCGACTACAAAGTCAATAAATCGGTAAAAATAAACCTAAACGCTTCCTCTTATCTGGAACGGATCAACGGAACTTCCGCAAGTATGTCAAGTGTATTCAACAGCGCTTTGACCTCACGCCCTACATCCATGTATCTCACCCCGGAAGGTGCATACGCTACCGATGCTATACGTACTTTCCCTATTGGTGCCGGATTATCCGTAGAAGATCCCGCCAACAATTCATTGAGTGCATATCCGCTAATCAACCGTTCGGGCTATCAACTGGAAACCAGATCGGGAATCAATGTTATCGGAGGAGTAGAAATAGATTTGGGATTTATCACTAAAGGGCTCTCTGTCAAAGGCCAGGTATCTTTCGACTCCAAAGGATTTGGGAAAACAATCGGAAAACGTTCCTATACCTGGTATACGTATCAGACATTAGCTTCAGGAGAGCATTTGTTTATCAATCGCCATCCTAGCCTGGAGGACGAAGACGGCCCGATTGAACTCACAAAGTCTTCCGAATCTTATTGGGTTATGAACTTACAGGGACAAATCAACTATAACCAGACCTTCGCCGGAAAGCATAATGTCACTGCTATGTTTCTAGCTCAACGGGACATCAAAGAATCCAAAGAAACATCCGGTGACCTACTACTTCCTTACAACGTCATCGGTATTGCCGGACGTGCAACTTATGACTATGACAGACGTTATTTTGCGGAGGTCAACGTAGGTTATAACGGCTCTGAACAATTTTCACCGGACAAACGATTCGGTCTCTTCCCGGCTGCCTCTTTCGGTTGGCTGATTACTAATGAGGGCTTCCTTCAGGATAATCCGGTTTTGACCAATCTGAAGTTAAGAGCTTCTTGGGGAAAAGTTGGTAACGACGCCTTCGGTTCAGCCCGTTTCCTTTATCTGGATAATATCAGTCAATATTCCGTAGTCACCGACAGTAAAGGAGATCATTGGTTATCCCCAAGCTTGGGATATGCTTCCAATGGTTCCGGTTGGGGACAAGGTTACAAGATAGCCGAAAACTACATAGGAAACAAAAGCATCACATGGGAAACAGCTGAAAAACAGAATTATGGTATAGACATATCCTTATATCATGATCTTTCCTTCTCATTTGATTACTTTGTTGAAAAAAGAAAAAATATTCTGATTATCCCGCAGACTACTCCTATGATTCAAGGTCTTCCCTCATCCGCTCTTCCTTTGATGAACGATGGTGAAGTAAAGAATCAGGGATTCGAAATGGTCCTCGGATATCAGAAACAATTCAAAAACGGGCTATCTGTTTCTGCTAATGCAAACTTCAGTCTGGCCAAAAACAAGTTATGGGAATAGGACGAGCCATTATTAGGTAAGGATTATGCTTATCGCACCCGCACCACCGGCTTCTCATTAGGACAAAACTGGGGATATATCATCGACCGCAGTTATGATCCTGAAAAAGGGCGTGACGGCACAGGATTCTTCTATAGTGACGAGAGTATTGCCAAGAGCGGACTGACTTACGAAGGTGTAGGAACACCGGAACCCGGAGACTTTATTTATAAAGATCTCAACGGAGACGGTGTCATCAATGACCGTGATAAAGCTCCCATTGGCTATTCCTCCCTATTGCCCCGCATCAACTACGGTTTCTCTTTATCTGCCAACTGGAAAGGATTCGATGTTTCTATCATGTTGCAGGGAGTAGGTCAATACAGCAAAACTTATTCAGGAGCTGGTATTTATGAAAGTAGCGGCAACTTTTACAAGATGCACATGGAACGTTGGAGTGAAGAGCGCTATAATAATCACGAAAAGATTACGTATCCTCGTCTGTCCAGTAGTGGTGGTCCGAGCTTGCAGCCCAACGACTTCTTTATCATGGATGCCTCGTATATACGTCTGAAAAATGCAGAAGTAGGATATACATTACCGGAAAGTATCAGCAAGAAAATCGGTGCTTCCAATGTACGTTTCTATTTAAGCGGTAATAACTTGTATACATGGACTCACCTCAAGACTGACAGCTTCGATCCCGAACAAAACAGTCCGGCAGCCTATCCGACAATGCGTACGTACAATGTAGGTTTGAATATTACATTTTAACGGCTAAAACAAAACCGATATGAAAAAAAGATTTATTTATATATGCATTTTTGCTTCCCTGCTCACATTCAGTTCTTGTAATGAAGCGTTGGATGTAGCTCCTGACGGAAGATTATCACTGGACGAAGTATTCCAGGATCCCGATCTGACTAAAGCTTATTTCAGTACTTGCTTTGACTATCTGCCTAAAAAGAGTTTGCGATATCATTTTTGGAGCAACTATCCCGTAGCACTTAGTGATGAAGCGTGGGATTGCACGGATGGTTCCGGTGCCGGCTTTGCACATGCCGCATCCGGCAACTGTACCACCACCGACTTCTATCTCGACGTTCGCAGAGATATGGGTGACACCTACTCAGAAGGAGGATACTGGCAGTTATACTGGGGGCAAATCCGTACTATCAACACATTCCTCCAACGGGCAGCCACCGCCGCCATACCAGA
>ERZ859817.1178-NODE-1178-length-10536-cov-1.270489_pt1 | contig 10536 bp, 20 predicted proteins | sample MGYA00509986_ERZ859817 | MGnify/ENA primary metagenome ERZ859817 (study PRJEB30046, sample SAMN00715155) | human gut metagenome | study: EMG produced TPA metagenomics assembly of the A metagenome-wide association study of gut microbiota in type 2...
CGCGTTACCACTTCTGTTGCCGGAAAACCGGCCTCTCAGCCCATCCTCCTCAAGTATCTGCTGTACTCTCAGATGAATCGGTCCCCTTTTAACGGTGAGGTTTCCGTCCGGAATTACTACAATGAGCTGTTCATCCCGGCTGCTTCCGGTGATAACCTTCTAATTTCTTATCTGCCTCGCACCGACCGGCAGTTCTCTGAATACGATACACTCCTACTATTCCTCTTCCATGTTTTTGCAATATCCTTATTCATTATAAATATGTCATTAAAATAAGTCAAGGTATTTTCACCGGAACTATGCCGATTCCGCTATCACTTTCGATTTTTCAAAGTTACGTCAACTCTGCGATTCTGGATACGCCGACATAAATTTCGGATATTTTATACCATGTACTGTAGTCGACTTTCCCCGTTTGCGGCAGTTGAAACACTTCCTGAAATTTTCTGACCGATCCGCCGTTTTTGAACCGTAAATACCGTCTGCCGTAATTTTAGGTATCGCAGGATACGCTCCCGCAATTACATTCAACTGCTCCTGTATCTGCCTCACCTTTTCTCCGCTTGACCCGATCTCCAATACATATCCCGGCCACGAAGATGGAATACCTGATATTTCCGGCGCAATATTAATATACATGTCATCTCCGTAAAAATAACGAAGAATCTCGATCGGTGTCAAACCTTTATCTCCAAGTTCCTTCGACCCCCATTGTGTCAACCTTTTCGTAACAACATACAAATCATTTTATATCTCTATAAGGTATCCTTAACGTAAAAACCTACAACTGTTACTTCTTTATATAATGTATGAAGATGATACAATATTTCTCCCCGGAGCAGATACTCCGGGGAATGTTTTTAGTACAGCTGAAATTTATCAAACGCAATGCCGAAACATCCGGCATATCCATCCTGTCCATTTCCTACTTCATTATCGAACTGCCAAGGATAGTAGCCACCGCCGATCGGAGCAACTCTATACTGCGCTTTCTGATAACCGTATTTTGCAACAATGTCCGCCGGAGTATCATAATATACCTCTACGGCATCGATCACAGCTCCCGGATATCCAGCATAGCCGTTGTTTGCGTCAGACCAGTTACATCCGGTTACGTAAGGTAACCATCCCTTGCCCTTTACATGCACGCGGTATTTTACAGTACCTTTATTAACCTTTATCGCGATACCGGCGATTGTACGACCCGGAAGTCCTGCAAAATCAGACAGGTTATTCACAAAGGGCAGGATTGTTCCGTCGGTCAACATAACGCCATAAGTAAACACAATGCCGGGATCACCGGATGCTGCACTGCTTCCGCCTCCACTGACAACCGGAGCATCCGGCAACTTGTCCATTCCCATATACTCACGGATTTTATTAATAAAGTATGTCTTACATCCGGAATCCCCTCCGTGAATCTCTACGGATCTGTGCGGGCACGCTGTCGCGAATACCTCCTTGTGCAGCCGGATTGTATTCGAGCTTGGAACGATACCGTACTGCTTACACTTCTGCGCCGCCAACTTCAACGCATTCTCTTCATTTTTCTTAAAGATTTCCAAATCCCCCGTACTCTGACAGACCTCAATCGAATAATAGTTCCGGTTTCCGTCTGTCTGCCCGCAGTGCCATGCTGCGTAGGCATCATCTTCCGCATACAAGATCCCGTCACTAGCTACATAAGCGTGAGCAAATCCGTTTTCTAACGGATGTGTTTGCAGCCATTTTCTGTAAAACGCCGCATTTGCATTTTGTGATCCTGCATCGTTGTGAATAAAAATTCCTCTCGGATTTCCACCTCTAAGTCCTGCTACTCCTCTACAAATACTCATGTTCTTCTCCTTTCTTCCGGCATTTGCACCGGCGCAAAAAAAGAGAGCCTGCCTCCAAGCTCTCTAAATTATTCTATCTTCCTATATTTAGTTTCAGCATCAGTGCTTCCTGCAATACCTGTGAGAAATTAACTCCTCTGGCAACCGCTTCTTCGTTCAGCCATTCCGGAATACTAAGCGTCTTCTTGATTGCACGTGAATTGTGTTTCTTCTGATATTCCATCATATCAAACTCTACGACCGCTAAAATTCCGTCTTCCGCATCTACTTTATTTATTTCTGTCGGTTTTGGAATCAGTTCGCCTTCTGCTTTCCTGCTTGTAAGAGAGATTCCCAGCGCATCTACTGCCATCTCATAAGCCTGCTGCATATCATCTCCCTCTGTTAAGCATTCCGGTAAATCCGGAAAGGATACCCAAAAACCGCCTTCTTCCGCCTCGTGAAAAATTGCAGGATAAAATAATTTTTCCATACGTAATACCTCCGCTTTCTTTTTCAGGCGCAGGGCTATTTAAGCCCCGCTTGTTTTAATATTGCCTGCTCCAACCCCTTTTTCATGGCTTTGGAGTGATAAGGAACAATAACTGTTATCCCTGTCGTCTGATTCTTGAGTTTTACATGAGAACCATTTTGACTGATTTCCTCAAACCCGTTTTTCTTGAGATGTTTTATCATCTCTCTCGGTGTCATTGGCATCTTTTGTATCTCCTTTCCTTATCATGATTGTATTATATCACGTATCATTACGTATGTCAATCTTTTTCCACGTATCTTTACGTATTATTTGTGTTTATTAAATTTCGTCCGCTGCCACATCTCTGCGACTTTTTCCCAGCCACCGGTTGCCACTAAATATACTATAAATGCTGCTATCATGGCCCCAACAATATAATACCAAATTATCTGAATGCTAAAGTATATACATAGAATCACAACCGCAACGGGCACAAGATCAAGGCCACCACAAGTGCCCTGCATTTGTCTGGATTTTTTTCAACCCCGGCATCTCTTTTATTACCTGTGTGATAACACTGGTCAAAAACGCCAATACTCCAATCGCCATAAGTAAATAAGTTACATACTGCATCAAAAGTTCCATGTTCATTCTTTCGCCTCCCTTTCTAAATCATCAATGCGATGATTCGCTACTTTTATTTTTTCTTCCAACAAATACGTCCGCTCTACAACAGAGTTATGTTTTTCTACTTTCTTTTCAAGCTGCTCAATCCTATATTTGATAAGTTGTGTACCCCCGAAGCTTCCGATCAGTGTACCGAGCAAGGACAAAACAGCGACTACAACTGTGTCTGGCATATAAGTCTCCCTTCTTTTAATTTATACATAAAAATAAGACCTGTTACGGTCTTGCTCTGATTTCTATGTGGTCATATCTCTTATGATACATATATTCGCACCTCATGCTTCAGAATCTCCGGCGGAATCTCATATGTAAATTCCAGCGTGTATGATCCACCTTTGATCATCGGTTGGATCAGTGCAGATAAGAGGGTTTCTGTATCGCTTTTCTGCATGATTTCACATGTACCTAGATTCTCTTCCTGTTCCCCATTCCGTAAGACATACTTTGCTGATGTCACATCAAACGGCTTTCCATTTGTGCTCCGCACACTGATACAAACATATTTTTTCTCGCCGAGTTCAAATCCGACTTTTTCCAGCAATTATACCACCGCCTTTCTGCAACCTTTCAGTTTCGCAATATAATTTTCCTGCAGAACATTTACATCTCTGAACGTGACCAGCTGTGCCACCCACGGAAGCAGTAACAAGCGCACCTTGCCGCCCATATCAATCAATCTTGCCTCCGTCCGATCTCCCAGTAACCGCGCCTCTGTATGCGCGTGATAATCAAGCGTCACAGTGCAATACAGATGTCCTCTAAGTCCGCTGTCAGATTCTGCCCACACCTCTATTTCCTGCAGTCCCGGCAGTCGCGGGGCATATCCCTCCCAGTACCCGGGACGGTCCGGGATGGGCGTAAACTCCACTTCTGTAGAGTTTACAATGCCCCATACTCTGATAATCATATCAATCTGCCGGATCTACAATCTTAAAGGATAAGCGAATCATACCATTTGCGTTTACCGTGGTCGCTTCTGCTTCGACGTCAGATATAATCGGCGCTTTGGTATCAACTGTGACATGTCTCGTAACAGATGTAGTCTTTCCGATGCTGTCCTCTGCAACTACTGTGATTTCATTCTCGCCTTCTCTAAGCGTAATCTCCTTACTAAACGCCCCACCTGATCCAAAGGACACGACTTCTCCGTTAATCTTAACGCTTGTAAGCGTTACCGCATCAGATCCAGCCGCAGCAGTACCAGCTACGGTAACCCTATTGCTGTTCGTCAATAACCCTTCGGTTGGACTCGTTACATTCAGTGTTGGCGCTGAAGTACTAATCACAAAGGCCACAGTCGCGACATCGGATATATTGCCATCATTATCCGTTACCTGCAGACTAACGCTATTAGAACCATCGGACAAGTTGGCTGCACGATAGGTACATACTTTCTTGCCGCCCTGATCTGTCCATGACACGCCCTGTGTAACCTGAACACTATTAACTTTGAAGATTACAGACGTCATGTTAAGACCGGATCCACCTGCATCTTGAAGCTCCATCTTTATATCCTGCGTTGCCGATCCAAGAACCGATCCTTGTGTCGGGGATATAATCGATGCAGTCGGTTTCGTTTTTTCAAGTACACGGATGTTTAACTGATCTCCATACTTGGAATCGGTGGCATACATGATTGTCTCATTGTTAGCTGCATCAAAGGCATGTAGCTCAATCGGATATGTATGATTCACCTGCCCATAAGACGACTCTGATCCTGATGGGATATCTACATCCCATAACTGTGTTCCAGAATCGTATGACGCATTATACTGTTGTCCTTTATATACGGCATAAGCTCTTGTTATTTCACTCATATTAGTAGTTCCTCACTTTCTTTCGCTCGCTATCGGGTAGTCTTGTGGATAGTCGTAAGGGCAATCCTGCTCATACCAAAACTCAAAACTGATCTTGATACGTTCCCCAGTATTTACGGTTATTTTTTCCGTCTTTACTTCCTTGATTTCTGCCATATACTACCCGCCTTTCTTATTCTGCCACCTTCTCTACATACAACCCGATCAAATCTCTTAAATTATGATACACTGGGTTTTCTGTATCTCTATTACACAGATAGATTACTCCATCCTGGATGTAATATTTGCCCTTTTCCAACTCCATATTGCCCGCATACGGAATCGGATTCTCCTGCGTGCCGGCATGAGTCTCATCAATAACAACATACATGCTCTCTGTTCCATCGCCTGGAATATACTGCTCTTGGATTAGTAAGTTATCTTGAATTGTCTTATACAGCACATCCTCATACACAAACTTATACCCTTTCTTCTCAACAGTCTGCCCTATTACATCTTGCCACTGCGGATAGAGTATTTTGACTGCCTGCGCCCGCTCATCATCAAATGTCTGTGCCTGCATCTGTGCAACCAGCATAGCGGCCTGAATCATCTGCGATTGCGTTTCCGGAAGGGTTTCCTGCTTGTACATCACCACGCCGTAAATCTTCCCGGTATAAATCTCCGTCCTGTAAAATGCTGTATATCCCTCATACGCAGCTACGGTCTGCCTCGCTCCTGTACAATCATGCGGGCTGTCCGACTAGAGTCAGTAAACAGCACCTTTAACTGTTCCGGAGTATTTCCAACCGTCAGTATTCGCAGGTAATCCCCGTGGGATTCAACCTGCTGAACAACAATCTCGGTTGCATCATTAAAAATAAGCTTCATAAATATCAGTCCTTTCTTATCTTAATCTTTTGGAAAAATAAATATTTGTCGGAGTTGCAGTCGTATCACGATAAAAAGACGCTCACACCAACCGATCTGGGAATAAGAGCAGGAGTGTGGACAGCCATAGCAAACAACTCGTATAAAATCGGTAAAACGATACACCTAAATATGGAAATTTATACAACTGCCACAATAGTCGCGAATAATGTGTACGACAATGTTTTTACGATACCGTCACAGTATCGCCCGTTAAATGATACTGTTGTAAATGTGACAGCGTCAGATGGGTCATATAAAAATCCGGTGGCCTGCACATCTATGGCAAGGACAAACGGAAATTTGTTTGTCTGCATCCCAAAAGCTACAAATAATTATCTTTTTATCGATGCGGAGTGGGAAGTCGGATAGATCTAATCACTTCCAGGACCTCGAGCATAGTAAGATAAATCAAAACTTGCTACATTCCAGGTCACAGCAGAAAGCAGATGGTATGAAAAGCTTGATTTGTAGCCATTTGCAGATCCGTACACCTTGCCCCATATCGCGCCGCCAGCTCCTATTGTGAGCACGATATTACATTTTGTTTTTGATGCAACCGGGAAGTTTAATGTAAATTGTCCGCTTGTGTAAATGCTACCGGCTTTTGTTCCGATCGCGCATGTAAACGGCGAATTGAACCACATTTCGAGAGTCCCGTCGCTCCATTTGCGATATTTACCGTTGGAGTTGCTACCTTCTTCAACGATGTAGTTTTTTATTTTTGTAAAATCAGATGATAACTCCGACAAATATTTATTTATCGTAGACATATCATCCATCATCGGAGGTATGATATCGACGCCCGTAACATTTATCCCATCCAAATTAATTACAAATACCGGACAATACACTTCTGCATCACCCGCCTGAATATCTCCATCCGTTACTGGCATACTAGGCACTGCCGGATTACTTGCCGCTGGCGTACCCTGCACAACCGCCCATTCTCCTGACTCAATGTTTCGTGACGAGTCATATGTATATTTGACTGCAATCACATCTTTTCTCTTCATTCCTTGATTACCATTGTTGATAGTTACCTCATCGTAACCCCCAACTTTAACAGTAAAGAGAGCACCCTGAAACATCAGCGCGCCATCTTTGATACGGATTTTATTTGAGCTCTGCACTTCCGGTGTCAGCATACTTCCCGTATTAAGGATACAGGCATTCGCCCCAAAAATACCCTGTTGAAGCTGCCGAACCTGCTGTGATGTGATGTGCGGCTTCCCCGATCTTCCTGTTACTAATTCCATAATTAATCATCTCCTTCTACTTTATATTCAAGAGAGGTCTTTCCTCCCGCTACCCGGTAAATCTTTTTTGCAATCGGCTTTGCCGCATACATCCCAGTGTCGTAATCACGCCCGCCGATAATATCCCCAATCTCAACATTCATTTTTAACTGCTCAACATTCATTTCAAAAATAGTTCTGTTCATAAGCTTCGCCAGCTTTTCTCTTCCTTTTTCTTCCAGCTCATCACGCTCTGCTGACGTATTTTCATATACTCCACAAACTTCCCTGATTCCTGTATAAAACAAATCTCTGCCAATACTGCCGTCCTCCTGGACATACAGATCAATCACCTGCCGATCCTGCAATTCACCTTTTCCAAGACAAATCAAATGATTGATCCCGTTTTTATTTTCATCAAATGTAAAGTTCAGCCGGCTGTCCTGTGACAGTTCAATTTTTTCCGAGTAGTCCTCAATCGGTACTGCCGACAATTCCACGTATCCGGGTTGCCCTCTCTCCTGCTGTACATACCGTACTGTAACCGATGCCCGACACTTTTTAACATCTTTGTAAGACCTGCCAGTAAAGTACAGTACCTATCAAATTGATAATCAGTTACAAATATTCCCGTATCGCTTCGAGATACAACAAAATAATCACCGAAACAGTCTGTGATCAGACCATCTAACACTGTATTCAGTTCACCGGATACTTTCTTATAATCCTGCCCGCCGGGTGGACGAATGATTTTCTTTTCCAACATTCCTCTCCACGTCCTGCCAAATAAAGATATTGTGCTGTCTGTCGTGTTTATCTTCTTCCTCCCGATAATACCGCCAAACTCTGTATCATTGATGTAAAACACATTCCCATACTTATATCGGTCATCCCACTGATCGCGCCGAATCTTGATTTCATAGTCGTTTTCATCCGATCCAATCACCATATCAATTTCCGCTCCCATCACTGGACGGATATCCCGGAAATTCTGATCCGCAAGGATCAACTGCCTTTCGTCTTGCATTTCGGCTCGCTCCTTTCGCAGTATAATTTAAGATCGAAGCCGAAACTTCCTGGCCAAACAACACGGATATTTCCCGGCGCAATCAGATCGAATACTGACTGTTGCTTTGCTCGGGAATCATAAATATCCTGTCGGACTCCATCCGACCTATATTTAACAATCGTATTATTCCGGCTATTGATCTGCATGTAATCATTCTCGTCCAGAGATGTATAAACTTGATACGGATGTCCATTAATTAAGATCATCGGATCTGTCACAGGCCCGAAAACCGTCAGAAGAAATTCGCAGGGGGCAAAATGATCTACTGTCCAAATCAAATCACTGCCATATGGCATTGTGTAATCATAGTTAAAATCATACTCATAATCTAAATGCCCCTCTGGATCATCCCCCGATATAATCTGCTGGAAAGATCTTGATACCTCGTGAATCCAAAACGGATGATCCGTCACAACGGTAAGATTTTTAACCTGTATCGGAACACCCATAAACGCATCCGTTTTTATATCGCCGGATATATAGCAGGACAAATACTGATCTCCAATATACAGCCGCCCCGGTTTGTGGTTTATGATGTCTTTTACAACGATGCTGTGGAATTATTCAGGATGTCCGCAAATTCCTCATCTGAATCCGCGGTTACAGTAACCGTAATGGGATATGTGGCCATTTCTCTTGTAAATGACGTTATTTTCCCATTATCTGTATCTGCATCCCATGAATAGTTGAATAACTCTTGATACTTCAGAATCACATTTTCAGAGTCGAGGAGAATCTTTTCGTTTAAATGATTAATGTAATACACATCCATTTACAGAATCCCCCTTTCTCGCAAATGCTCATCCATAATTCTGCCGAGTTCCCTGCTGCCCACTGATAAAGTAAGTTCCCTGACCGCAGATTTCATACACTTTTCCATCTTATTGTAATCAATCCCCGGATCGTTACTATACGCCTTGTTCTCCTCTGCTGTCAGGACACGCTCTCCTTTGTGCAACACTGCCTGATATCCGTCGTAAGGTACGTTATCAAGTCCGTTATAGTGAGAATATCCCTGCGCTGCTGAAATCGCAGCGTTAATGCCACTTGTTATTGCGTTCGTTGCTAATGTGATCGACAGTGTCCTCGCTCTCGTGGCGTTGTTCGCTTCCTCATCAATCGCCCGTAAATCTGCGATTGTTCCGTCTTTATTAACCTTTACCTCACAAGGTGTTCCGTTTAAAATCGCAATTCCTTCCCGCGTGCCGTCTGCCGACTTTTTAATGTCCGACAAGGAGCTCACAACATCCCCATTCGCATTGACGAGTTCACCGTTCTTCTCTTTCAGTCCATCTAAGGATGTTCCCAGCATCTCAAAAGACCCTTTTCCGCTCAGTGCCATCTCCATCGTCGCAGCTTGGATTTCTTGCGAATATCCAACAAGTGTTCCAGATGCTTCGTTGTAGAGACCGACAATCTTCCCTGTTGCCTGATCATAATTGACCACGATATCCTCATTTGTGCCTTTTTCCATGTTATATAGGGTATAACATCCTGACTCTGTAATTTGCTCTAACCCCGCATACCTTTCCTGTACCTTTTGCAGATATTCAGCATTCCTTTCCTCCTCTCCTGTGAGGATCTGACCATTCAAGTCGCTGATTCCATCCAGTAATTTCGGGGTATATTCTTCAATAATGCTGAGGTATTATCGTAAAGGTCACGCTGTTCTGTAATCTTTTTCTGCTTGTCCTGCTCTAAATTTGCGATCTGTTCTTCATAATACGCCCGATCTTCTTCCTTCATGTGCTAAGTTTACTCTGCAGTAGCTGTATTTCTGTGTCGTAGGCCGCTTGAATCTGTACGATTTCATCATCTCGGATCTTCGCTTTCTCTTGCAAAAGTTCCGATGCACTTTCAAGATCCATCGTCCGCACCCGAGCAGCAAACTCATTTTTTGCATAAAGGATTTCTTGCTCTGTTCCTCCCAGCGCTTCCAACTCAATCTGACGTATCCGTTCGTTTTTACTTTGGATGTCTGCAATTTCCTGCTCATTCAACTGTCGTTTTTCATTCGCTGCATTTTGCTGGATCGCAAGAATTTCATCTTGTAACGTCTGTACTTCACTGATCTGCGCATCACTTGATTGCGACAACAGTTCCAGTACTTTCTGTTCGCTTTCATCAATCACCTGATCATCTGCGATGAACAGATCTTTCAGTCCGCTTTGTGCCTCCTCTTTTCTGCTTTCGATCGTCGAGATCACTTCGCTACACATGTCATTGACCCGTTTCGTAAACCCATCGGTTTCCTCCTGTGTCATGATTCCGTCAAATCCGATCTCGTGAAGTACACGCTGAATTCTTGTACCTTTTTCGTAGATTCTTCCACGGCTTCCTGAAATTCAGGGCTTAACTCATCGCTGAATTCCTTATGAACATACCCCATTTCTTCCAGTTCTTCTTTCGTGTACCTCGTAACTCCTTGCAGGTCTGCCAGCGCTTCTTCCAGCCATGACATTTCCTCTCGCGATTTAAGGACTGTGGAATTCAATACATCGCTTTGCTCGTGGAGTGTATATACTAT
>ERZ859817.1182-NODE-1182-length-10483-cov-1.737342_pt1 | contig 10483 bp, 13 predicted proteins | sample MGYA00509986_ERZ859817 | MGnify/ENA primary metagenome ERZ859817 (study PRJEB30046, sample SAMN00715155) | human gut metagenome | study: EMG produced TPA metagenomics assembly of the A metagenome-wide association study of gut microbiota in type 2...
TATATAAGCTGGTTCAGAGACTTGCAAAGGCAGGTGCTTACGGTCCTGTTCTTCAGGGGCTTTCTATGCCTGTTAATGACTTATCAAGAGGATGTTTCGCAGAAGACATTGTAGGTGTTGTAGCCATGACAGCTGTACAGGCTCAGAACGCAGGCAAGTAATTAAAGTTAGAGGAGATTAAAAGTAATGAATATTTTAGTATTAAACTGTGGTAGTTCTTCATTAAAGTACCAGTTAATCAACATGGACGATGAGAGCGTATTAGCAAAAGGTCTTGTAGAAAGAATTGGTATTGAAGGTTCTATCCTTACACACAAGCCGACAGGCAAGGATAAGTACGTTGTAGAACAGCCGATGAAGGATCACAATATTGCAGTTAAGCTCGTGCTTGATGCACTTGTAGACGAAACACACGGTGTAATCAAGAACGCTGATGAAATCGCAGCAGTAGGTCACCGCGTACTTCACGCAGGCGAAAAGTATAAGGAATCATGCCTTGTAAATGAAGATGTAAAGAGCGTTGTAAGAGAATGCTTCGACTTAGGACCTTTACATAACCCTGCAAACTTAATCGGTATCGAAGCTGTTGAAGCAGCTATGCCGGGCAAGCCAAATGTAGCAGTATGGGATACAGCTTTCGGCGGAACAATGGAGCCAAAGGCTTATCTGTATGCAATTCCACGCGAATATTATGAAAAGTATCATGTAAGAAGATACGGCTTCCACGGAACAAGCCACAGCTTTGTATCAAAGGAAACAATCAAATTTGCAAATCTCGATAAGGATTCAGCAAAGGTTATCGTATGCCACCTTGGAAACGGTGCTTCTATTTCAGCTTCTATCGGCGGTAAGTGCGTAGAACTTCTATGGGTCTTACTCCGCTTGAAGGTCTGATTATGGGTACAAGAAGTGGTGACTTAGACCCTGCAATCATCGAATACCTTTGCAATCATGAAAACCTTACAGTATCAGAGATGCTGAACATTTTAAATAAGAAGTCTGGTGTACTTGGTATGTCAGGCGGAATCTCAAGTGATTTCCGTGATATCAAGGCTGCTATGGATGACGGCAACGAAGTTGCAAAGCAGACACTGGAAGCATATGCATACAGAGTAGCAAAGTATATCGGTTCTTATGTAGCTGCAATGAACGGTGTTGATGCAATCACATTTACAGCCGGTGTTGGTGAAAATGCTGCATGGTTAAGACCAATGATCTGCCAGTATTTAGGATATTTAGGTGTGAAGTTAGACGAAGCAGCAAGTGAAAAGGCTGTTGGCGAAGAAATGATTATTTCTACAGCAGATTCTAAAGTAAAGCTTTGCGTAGTTCCTACAAACGAAGAATTAGCAATTGCAAGAGAAACATTAGCATTAATTCAGTAATTGTATGTATGGTGTTGGAAAAGAGGCTTGCAGTAATGCAGGCTTCTTTTTTTAAAAGAAAATGTAATTTTTCATTGACAAATGAAGATACTGTGCGTATAATAGACAAAGTGTGAAAAATACATATCGTATTTGGTGTGGTTTGACACATGAGATAGTGTGAATTGGAGACAATTATGCTAATTGATTTAAGAAATCTTTTATCTGGTGCAAAGGATGACATGACAGTATCTGCGCCGCTTGAAATGGAAACATTCCGGACGGCACTTGCAGAATATCCTGTTATGGAAAAGCAACCTGTAGAACTTGTGCTTACAAGAACAGGCAAAGACAAGCTTCATATTTCTGGAAACGGATTTGTGGCTTTGGAAATTCCTTGTGACCGTTGCTTAGAACCGGTAAGAACCGAGATGCATTTTGATATTGACAAGGATATTGATATGCAGGAAACTTCCGGCGAGATAGAAGATGAGGAAGAAAAAGACTATATTGATGGATACAACCTCGACGTGGACAAACTTGTTTTCGGCGAAATTCTTCTGTTGATTCCAGGGAAAACCCTTTGTAAGGAAGACTGTAAAGGTCTGTGCCTTCGCTGCGGTGCGAACCTGAATGAGGGGGAATGCGGTTGTGACAGAGAGTCCTTAGATCCAAGAATGTCTGTTTTCAAAGATATTTTAAACAATTTTAAGGAGGTGTAACCATGTCAATTTGTCCAAAGAATAAATCTTCAAAAGCAAGAAGAGACAAGAGAAGAGCTAACTGGAAAATGAGCGCTCCAAATCTTGTAAAATGCAGCAAGTGTGGAGCTTTAATGATGCCTCACAGAGTATGTAAGTCTTGTGGCTCATACAACAAGAAGAAATCGTTGCAGTTGACTAATTTTTATTAGAATCTGCTATTAGGAGCTGTGTGCCGGATATCCGGTACATGGCTTTTTTGATTTTTAACAGATGTCTGCTTTGGAGCGAAGGCAAACATCTATGATGGCAGATGAGAAAACGCCTGTGCGGATTTCTCATCGCCGCTTCACAACAAGTTTTTTAGAAATGAGGATTATATGTTATATATTATGCGGCATGGAAAAACGGAATGGAATGAATTGCACAAGCTTCAGGGACAGACGGATATTCCACTGAATGAAAACGGAAGAAAAATGGCGCGGGAAGCAGGGAAACGGTATCGGGAGATTCATTTTGACATCTGCTACTGTTCACCGTTAATACGGGCAAAAGAAACGGCGGAACTGGTGCTTGAAGGCAGAGCTGTTCCGATTGTAACGGACGACCGTCTTATGGAAATGTGCTTTGGCGAATATGAAGGAATTGAAAACAGCTTTGCATTGCCGGACTGCCCAATCAATCTGGCATTTCAGGCACCGGAGCGTTTTGTGGCGGATAAGGGTGCGGAAAGCTTTGAAGAACTGTTTGCCCGTACCGGCGATTTTCTTGAAAAGGTTGTAAAGCCGCAGCTTGCACAGGAAAAGGACATTCTGATAGTAGGACACGGTGCAATGAATTCAAGCATTGTCTGCCAGGTAAAGAAACTGCCACTTACGCAGTTCTGGTCTGCCGGAATAGAAAACTGTAAGCTGATGCAGCTGTGTTGATACAATGCTTGATTTTAAGACACAGATATAGTAAAATTATCAGATAGAAGACGCTTGGAAAGGCAGGGCTATTTTAGTGAGTGAAAAAGTAATCGTTGCACTCGATGCAATGGGTGGAGATAACGCACCAGTGGAAATTGTAAAAGGTGCGGTAGAAGCAGTGAAAGAAGAAGTCGGTTTATTCGTAAAGCTGGTCGGCAGGGAAGAACAGGTCCGTGCAGAACTTGCAAAATACACTTATCCGCAGGGACAGATTGAAGTGGTTGATGCACCGGACGTTATTGAAACCGGTGAGCAGCCGGTTATGGCAATCCGCCGGAAAAAAGATTCTTCCATGGTACGTGCGCTGACAATGGTCAAAGAAAAGAAAGCAGATGCATTTGTATCAGCCGGAAGTTCGGGCGCGATTCTGGTAGGCGGACAGGTTATCGTGGGCAGAATCCGCGGCGTGGAACGTCCACCGATGGCACCGTTGATTCCGACAGCAAAGGGTGTTTCTATTTTAGTAGACAGCGGCGCAAATGTCGATTCCAGACCGTCCTTTTTAGTCCAGTGGGCAAAGATGGGATCTATCTATATGGAAAATATCATGGGTATAAAAAATCCGAAGGTTGCCATTGTTAATGTAGGTCTGGAAGAAGAAAAAGGAAATCAGCTGGTAAAAGAAACATATCCACTGTTAAAAGCATGTAAGGATATTAATTTTATCGGTAGTATTGAAGCGCGCAACATTCCAAACGGCGATGCGGATGTTATAGTTTGTATGCATTTGTGGGAAATGTTATTTTAAAGCTGTACGAGGGTACGGCAAAGATGCTCTTATCAAAGGTAAAGACCACATTAATGTCCAGCTTAAAGACGAAAATCGGCGCACTGCTGATTAAAAATTCGTTAAGCGATACGATGAAGTCATTTGATGCAAAGCAGTACGGCGGTGCACCGCTGATTGGTTTAAACGGACTGGTGGTAAAGACACATGGCAATGCAAAGGCGATGGAAGTTAAAAATTCGCTGTTACAGTGCGTGAAATTCCAGCGTGAAAAGGTCAACGAAAAAATTATTGCTTCCATTTCGGCAGAAAAACTGGACGAAGCAGAAGCGTGATGATGAATACGAGAATGCCGTGACATGTAGTGCCTGCGGCAGATGTCCGATACAGATATCAGGTTATTAAATGTAAAGAAGAAAGGAAGTTTAGAAAATGGAATTTGAAAAGTTACAGAAAATTATTGCAGAGGTTTTAAACATCGATACCGATAAGATTACAATGGAGTCTACTTTTGTAGATGATTTAGGTGCAGATTCATTAGATGTATTCCAGATTATTATGGGAATTGAAGATACATTTGATATTCAGATTCCGGAAGATGCAGCAGAGCATATTACAACAGTTGCCGAAGCTGTAGAACAGATTCAGGCAGCAAAAGCACAGTAAGACAGCATAAAAGCAGAAAGACAATGAGGCTGTAGGTACAGCCTCATTCTTTGCGCATATTGTGAAGAAGCCATAAATCAAAGCTTCTTCACACAGCAATTTGCCTCCGGGCGAAGGCAAATTGCTTTATTGCAGATGAGAAATCGCCTGCGCGGATTTCTCATCGCATCTTCGCGACAGTGTCGCTCAGAAATGGTGATTAATATGGAGAATGATGATGAAACATAATACCGATTTAGACGGATTTCAGAAAATAATACAGTATCAGTTTAACAATATCGGACTGTTAAAAAATGCGCTGACACACAGTTCTTATGCCAATGAAAAAAAGACAGGCAATTACAAGGATAATGAACGTCTTGAATTTTTAGGTGATGCCGTGCTGGAACTGACATCAAGTGAATTTATTTATACCGGCAATCCCGATATGAATGAAGGAAAAATGACACGGCTGCGTGCAAGCATTGTCTGTGAACCGACCCTTGCGAGTGTGCAAGACAGATTCATTTGCAGGAATATATCATGCTTGGCAAAGGAGAAGACTTAACAGGCGGAAGAACAAGGGATTCGATTATCTCAGATGCGCTGGAGGCACTGATTGGCGCGATTTATCTGGATGGTGGTTTTGCTAATGCAAAAGAATTTATTCACCGTTTTGTGTTAAATGATTTGGAGAATAAGCAGCTCTTTTATGATAGCAAGACCATTTTACAGGAGGTTGTACAGGCACACGGTCTGGAGGTGGAGTACGAACTGACAGGTGAAGAAGGTCCGGAACATGATAAGAAGTTTCATGTAATTGCAAAAGCAGGGGATTTATTTGTGGTAAAAGGCACGGGACATACCAAAAAAGCGGCGCAGCAGCAGGCGGCATACAACGCTCTGCTTCATTTGAAAAAGAAGGAACACAATTTATGCCGAAAGGAAAGTAATCAATGTATTTAAAAAGTATAGAGGTGCAGGGCTTTAAGTCTTTTGCCAATAAAATTGTTTTTGATTTCCACAACGGAATCACGGGCATTGTAGGACCGAACGGTTCGGGAAAAAGTAACGTTGCCGATGCGGTCCGCTGGGTACTGGGTGAACAAAGTGCCAAGCAGCTGCGTGGTTCAAAAATGGAAGACGTTATTTTTGCGGGAACAGAGGCAAGAAAGCCGGTCGGCTTTGCATATGTGTCTATTACACTGGATAATGCAGACCATGCACTGCCGGTTGAATATGATGAAGTTACGGTGACAAGAAGGGTGTACCGTTCCGGTGAGAGTGAATACCAGATGAACGGACATAACTGCCGTCTGAAAGATATTTCAGAGCTGTTTTACGATACCGGTATCGGAAAAGAAGGCTACTCTATTATCGGACAGGGGCAGATTGACAAGATTTTAAGCGGTAAACCGGAAGACCGCCGTGAGCTGTTTGACGAAGCGGCAGGAATCGTGAAATTTAAGCGCAGAAAAGCTTCAGCACAGAAAAAACTTGACAGCGAGCGCGCCAATCTGGTACGTGTCAACGACATTTTGTCCGAACTGGAAAAGCAGGTCGGACCGTTGGAAAAGCAGTCCGAAAAGGCAAGACAGTATTTAAAATTAAAGGAAGAATTAAAAATTCTGGATGTCAATGGCTTTTTGCTTGAAACGGACAAGTTAAAGGCAGATTTAAAGGGGCTGGAAGAAAAGCTTGCCATTGCGGATTCGGATCTGGCACAGGCAAAGGAAAGCTATGAGGCGACCAAGGCAGAGTATGAAAAAGCCGAGGAAGAATTAAACCGGATTAATGAGCAGATTGAAACACACAATACGCAGCTTTCAGAAAAAGAACTGACAAGACAGCGTCTGACCGGTGAAATTCAGGTTTTTGAAGAACAGATAAAGACGATTCAGGTCAATGCAGCACACTATCAGCAGCGTATGACTGCCATTGAAAATGAAACAGCACACAAAAATACGGAGATTAATGGATTAAACAAGCAAAAGGAAGAACTTTCGGGGCAGCTTGCAGCTTATGGCAGTAAGCAGGAAGAAGCACAGAGGGTCCATGAAGAAATTCTTGCGGAGATTGAACGCATAACGGCAGAGATTGAAAACCGCCAGAATTCCATTTTTGAGATTTTAAACGAAAAATCAACGATTAATGCGGATAATCAGAAATATAAGACAATGCTTGAACAGCTCAACATCCGCAAGGCGGAATTAAGCAGCCGCATTATCCGCGGAAAGAGTGAAGAAAGTGCGCAGGATTCGGTAATCCGCACACAGACAGGACAGCTTGATACAGCCAATGAAGCGATAAAGAAGCTGACGGAACAGATTGAACAGGGTAATGCGGAGGTTGTCCGTTTAAAAGAGCAGATTGCCACAGGCAGCTCTGAGATTGATAAAAAACAGCAGCAGTATCACAGGGAAAAGTCCAGACTGGAATCGCTTGTCAACATTACGGAGCGGTATGACGGCTACGGCAACAGTATCCGCAAAATCATGGAATTAAAGGAACAGCGTCCGGGCATTTTAGGTGTTATTGCAGATATTGTAAAAGTAGAAAAACAATACGAAACAGCAATCAAACGGCACTGGGCGGAACAATCCAAAACATTGTTACGGATAATGAAAATACGGCAAAGGATTTGATTGCCTATTTAAAGCAGAACCGTTTCGGACGTGCAACATTTCTTCCGCTTTCGGCAATTCAGGTGCGCAATACCTTAGAGGGTGAGCCGTGCATGAAAGAAAAAGGTGTTATCGGTGCGGCAAGCGATCTGGTACGCGTTTCATTTGAATATGAAAAGCTGGCAAAATACCTGCTTGGCAGAATTCTTGTCGTTGACAATATTGACAATGCGCTTGCAATTGCAAGAAAGTACAGACATTCGTTAAGAATCGTAACACTGGAGGGTGAACAGCTTAATCCCGGTGGTTCCATGACAGGTGGTGCATTTAAAAATTCAAGTAATCTTCTGGGACGAAGAAGAGAAATTGAAGAATTAAAAGCTGCGGTATCGGCAGTCAGCGCAGAGATTACAAAGTCCAAGGAGCAGGTTGCAGGGCTTCGTGCAGAGCTGGCAGAAGTGCGTCAGGCATTAGAGCAGAGCAATAAGCAGATGCGTGAGGAGCAGCTTTCCAAAAACACGGCAGAGTTAAATCTTAGACAGTCCATTAACAAAAAGAAAGAAATTATTGCTTCTTACAGTGATGCATCTGAAGAGGCTGCAAAGCTGGAAAAAGAGATTTTAGAGATTGATGAGAGTTTAAGCCATGTCAGCGGCAGCCTTGCAACGCTGGATACGCAGAATGAAACATCACAGAAAGAAATTGACGAACTGACAAAGCAGTTAGAGGAAGCAAAGCAAAAGGAAAGTAGCTATATCGAAAATACGCAGGCAATCAATATCCAGTATTCGGCAACAGTACAGAAGGATACTTTTATCAGTGAAAATATTGCCCGGCTTCAGGCGGAAATTGAACATTCTGAAGTGGAAAAACAGCAGCTTTCCGAAAATCTTTCTGCAACCAATGTAGAAATTGAGCAGAAGCACCGCCAGATTGAATCAGTCAAAGCACAGATTGAACAGGCACAAAAGGATGCGGAAGCGATACAGGCGCAGGTGTCCGAATACAGAAAGCAGCGCGAAGAAGCTAATACGAAAAATAAGGCATTTTTTGAAAAGCGCGAGCAGTTAAACGAACAGATTGCTGCACTGGATAAAGAAAGCTACCGTCTGGCTTCACAGCAGGAAAAGTTAAACGAAGCCAATGATTCCCTCGTGGATTACATGTGGAATGAGTACGAGCTGACTTATAGTTACGCACTGGAGCTGCGGGATGAAACCATGGAGAATCTCGGTGAAATCAAGAGGCAGATTCACAGCCTGAAATCCGATATCCGCGGACTGGGTGATGTCAATGTCAATGCGATTGAAGAATACAAAGAAGTGAATGAACGCTACATCTTTTTAAAGACACAGCATGACGATCTGATTACGGCGGAGCAGTCGCTGATTCAGGTCATTGAAGACCTTGATACCGGTATGCGGATTCAGTTTGAGGAAAAATTCAAGGAAATCAAAACTGAATTTAATAAGGTATTCCAGGAGCTGTTTGGCGGCGGACGCGGTACGATTGAACTTGTGGAGGGTGAAGATATTCTTGAAGCAGGCATTGTGATTATTTCACAGCCGCCGGGAAAAAAATTACAGAATATGATGCAGCTTTCCGGTGGAGAAAAAGCACTGACGGCAATTTCACTGCTGTTTGCTATTCAGAATTTAAAACCGTCACCGTTTTGTCTGCTTGATGAAATTGAAGCTGCACTGGATGATTCCAATGTCGGCAGATATGCGAACTATCTGCATAAGCTGACGAAGCATACGCAGTTTATCGTCATTACACACAGACGCGGTACAATGGCAGCGGCAGACCGTCTTTATGGTATCACCATGCAGGAAAAGGGTGTTTCAGCACTGGTTTCTGTGGATTTGATTGCAGACGATCTGGAAAAAGAAAAAACGGCTTCATAAAAAAGCAAAAATAAAGAATAAAAAATCAGATAAAGAAAAGAGGGAAGGTATGGGATTATTCAGTAAATTAAAGGAAGGTCTGACAAAGACCAGGGATAATATCGTATCGGGCATTGATTCGGTATTCAGCGGATTTTCATCAATTGATGATGACTTTTACGAAGAACTTGAAGAAACGATGATTATGGGCGACATGGGTGTGCGTGCCACCGAAGAAATCATCGAGGAATTAAAGCAGAAGGTCAAGGAAAACAAAGTTAAAGACCCACAGGCGTGCAGACAGCTTCTGATTGATACAATCCGCGAAAAAATGGATCTGGGTGAAAATGCGTATGAATTTGAAAACCGCAAATCCATTGTTATGCTGATTGGTGTCAACGGTGTCGGAAAGACAACGTCTGTCGGAAAGCTTGCGGGACATTTAAAGGCGATGGATAAAAAAGTTGTAATGGCGGCGGCGGACACTTTCCGTGCGGCGGCGATTGAACAGCTTACAGAATGGGCAAACCGTACAGGCTGTGATATCATTGCACAGAGTGAGGGGTCTGACCCGGCGGCAGTCATTTTTGACTCCATTGCCGCTGCAAAAGCCAGAAATGCCGATGTACTGCTCTGCGATACGGCAGGACGTCTGCACAACAAAAAAAATCTGATGGAAGAACTTCGTAAGATTGACAGAGTAATTGAAAGAGAGTATGCTGATGCGTATAGAGAAAATCTTATTGTACTGGATGCCACAACCGGTCAGAATGCACTGTCACAGTTAAAAGAGTTTAAAGAAGTGACGGATATTACAGGTATTATTCTTACTAAAATGGACGGAACGGCAAAGGGCGGCATCGCTGTTGCTATTCAGGCAGAATACGGTATTCCTGTAAAATATATCGGTGTCGGCGAAAAAGTAGAAGATTTACAGAAGTTCGATTCCAATACATTTGTCAATGCATTATTTGACGTGGCAGAAAGTGAATAAAGATTACAAACAGCAAGAGAATGGAGAAGGTTATGGAAAAATTAACATTACAGAAATTTGAAGAAGCAGCGGAAAAAGTAAAAGAAGTTACCTTGCAGACGAATCTTGTATACAGCGAGTATTTCAGCGCACAGTCCGGCAACAAAGTATATTTAAAGCCGGAAAATATGCAGTATACAGGTGCTTACAAGGTACGTGGTGCATATTATAAAATCAGCACCATGTCAGAAGAGGAACGTAAAAAAGGTTTAATTACCGCATCAGCCGGCAACCATGCGCAGGGTGTTGCTTACGCTGCAAAGAAGTACGGTGTTAAGGCAACTGTTGTTATGCCGACAACAACACCACTTATCAAAGTAAACAGAACCAAGGGATATGGTGCAGAGGTTGTATTATATGGTAATGTATACGATGAAGCCTGTGAATACGCATTAAAGCTTGCAAAAGAACAGGGACTTACATTTGTACATCCGTTTGATGATTTAGATGTTGCAACAGGCCAGGGTTCTATCGCTATGGAAATCATCAAAGAACTGCCGACAGTAGATTATATCTTAGTACCAATCGGCGG
>ERZ859817.1190-NODE-1190-length-10348-cov-8.204994_pt1 | contig 10348 bp, 4 predicted proteins | sample MGYA00509986_ERZ859817 | MGnify/ENA primary metagenome ERZ859817 (study PRJEB30046, sample SAMN00715155) | human gut metagenome | study: EMG produced TPA metagenomics assembly of the A metagenome-wide association study of gut microbiota in type 2...
TATCAAATAAAAACATAAAAAAAACGCAGCAAATTATTGAAAAAGAGCTAATAGGAAGCGTTTTTCATGCTTTAAAACAGAATTTATTCGTACTTTTGCGTCTATTATCTAAATATTCAGAAATTAAAATGATGCCAACTGTAACTAAAAACCTGATAATTATCAATGTACTAGTATTTTTCGGGACAATCGTAGCCCAACGTTACGGCCTAGATTTAACGAATTATCTAGGATTACATTTTTTCCTCGCAAGTGACTTTAATCCGGCACAGCTTATCACTTATATGTTCATGCACGGCGGATTCAGCCACATTTTCTTTAATATGTTTGCTGTTTTCATGTTCGGACCGATTCTCGAACAAACCTGGGGACCCAAACGTTTCCTCTTCTACTATATTCTCTGCGGTATCGGTGCGGGACTTATCCAAGAAGGAGTACAATATATCCAGTATGTGATAGAACTTAGCCAACATACACAAGTGAATTTGATCGGATATGGTGTTATCCCTATGGAGCAATACTTGAACATGTTGACCACCGTAGGTGCCTCGGGAGCCGTTTACGCCATTTTGCTAGCATTTGGCATGCTGTTTCCCAACAACCGGTTGTTCATCTTTCCGCTGCCTTTCCCTATCAAAGCGAAGTTCTTCGTGATAGGATATGCCGCAATTGAATTATGGGCAGGGCTTGCCAACAGCACCGGAGATAATGTTGCTCACTTTGCTCACTTGGGAGGAATGTTATTCGGATTGATCCTGATTTTATATTGGAGAAAAAAAAGCAATAACAATGGGACATATTATAGCTGATTTAAAGGAGACATTCAGAAGAGGAAATATTTTCATCCAACTGATTTATATCAACGTAGGCATCTTTCTGATCGGCACGTTGATTAACGTTTTCCTACGACTTTTTGAAGTAAGTACCCCCGATATATTCGGTATATTTGCCTTACCGGCATCCTTTATCGGATTTATTCATCAACCGTGGTCGCTATTTACTTATATGTTTATGCATGCCGGTATCCTGCATATTTTATTCAATATGCTCTGGCTGTATTGGTTCGGAAGTTTGTTTCTCTACTTTTTCTCGGCCAAACATTTAAGAGGACTATATGTATTGGGAGGTATCTGCGGAGGTTTACTGTATATGATCGCCTACAATGTATTTCCTTTATTCAGTTCGCAAGTGGTAGGCTCAACATTGGTAGGAGCGTCGGCTTCCGTATTAGCCATCGTAGCCGCTACGGCTTATCGTGAGCCTAATTACAGGGTGCAACTTTTTCTTTTCGGCGCTATCCGTCTCAAATACCTGGCACTGGTTGTTATCGGAATCGATGTATTATCCATCACCTCAAGTAATGCCGGAGGACATATCGCCCACTTGGGCGGTGCTCTTGCTGGACTTTGGTTTGCTGCCAGCCTAAATAAAGGAACTGATTTGACTTCTTGGATCAACTGGATTCTGGATGGTTTCATCTCCTTGTTTCAGAAGAAAACATGGAAACGGAAACCGAAAATGAAGGTACACTATGGAAGCAGTGCCACCGGTCGCGAGAAGGATTATGATTACAATGCCCACAAAAAAGCACAGTCTGATGAAGTGGACCGTATTTTGGAAAAACTAAAAAAATCCGGTTACGACAGTCTGACAACTGAAGAAAAGAAAAGCTTGTTCGACGCAAGCAAAAGATAAAAGAATGGAACATATTGGCAAATTTGTCGCATATCTGATACTTGCTGTCAACGCTCTCTTCGTGGGAACGTTGATATTAAGTGCTTATAGCCCTTACCTTAACCCGAAAATAAACCCACTTGCTTCCAGCTTGGGACTTGCATTTCCGATATTCCTGACGATTAATCTGATTTTTATCGGCTTCTGGGCATTCGTCAACTACCGCTATGCGCTCTTGCCCGCCATCGGTTTTCTGATTTGTATTCCGCAGATACGAACTTATATTCCTTTTAACTCCACCACTAAAACCATACCGGAAGGAAGCATCAAAATCCTATCCTATAACGTAATGAGTTTCAACAATCTGGAGAAGAAAGATGGAAAGAACCCTGTATTATCTTATCTTGTAGATAGCAACGCCGATATTATCTGTCTGCAAGAATATAACACCGCTACCAACAAGAAATACCTGACGGAACAGGATATTAAAAAAGCATTGAAAGCCTATCCTTACCAATCCGTCCACCAACAAGGGAAAGGAGATGTGCAACTTGCCTGTTTCTCCAAGTTCCCCATACTCTCGATACATCCCATCAAATATGAAAGTAATTATAACGGTTCCATGAAATATGTATTGAATGTAAATAACGACACTCTTACATTAATCAACAACCACCTGGAATCCAACAAACTCACCAAAGAAGACAGAGGGATGTATGAGGATATGATTAAAGACCCGAATGCCAAGAAAGTAAAAACCGGACTTAGGCAATTAATCAGAAAACTGGCGGAAGCATCGGCTATCCGGGCTTCACAAGCTGATTCTGTGGCTAAAGCCATTGCAGCATGTAAATATCCGACAACTATCGTATGCGGCGATTTCAACGACGGTTCTATCTCGTATACACATCGCATCCTGACTCAAAAACTAGATGATGCATTCACACAGTCCGGTAAAGGATTGGGCATTTCCTACAATCAGAACAAGTTCTATTTCCGCATAGACAATATCTTGATCAGCCCCAACCTGAAAGCCTACAATTGCACGGTAGACCGGTCTATCAAGGCATCAGACCATTACCCGATCTGGTGCTATATCAGTAAACGATAAGAACTGAAAACTCTAATAAAAAACACTTATGATGATTAAAAAGACACTAACCATTTTAGCAGTAAGTTGTATGATGTACTCCTGTGCTACGAAAACAGAAAGCAATCCTTTCTTTACAGAGTTTCAAACCGAGTATGGTGTTCCTTCTTTCGACAAGATTAAATTGGAGCACTATGAACCTGCCTTCCTGAAAGGGATAGAAGAACAGAATCAAAATATCGAAGCCATCATCGAAAGCCCGGAAATTCCGACATTCGAAAATACGATTGTGGCTTTGGATAACAGCGCACCCATCTTAGACCGGGTAAGCATCATTTTCTTCAATATGACAGATGCAGAAACTACTGATTCGCTGACCGCACTTTCCATCAAACTGGCACCGGTTCTTTCGGAACATAATGACAATATCTCCCTGAATGGGAAACTATTCAAACGGGTGAACGATGTCTACCAAAAGAAAGATTCATTGAACCTGACGTCGGAACAAGAACGTCTGCTGGACAAGACTTATAAAAGATTTATCCGCTCCGGAGCGAACCTTGGCGAAAAGGACCAAGCTCGCCTCCGCGAAATCAACAAGGAGCTTTCTACACTTGGCATCACTTTCAGCAACAATGTGCTGAATGAGAATAATGCCTTCCAACTTTTCGTTGACAAGGAAGAAGATCTGGCAGGATTGCCTGAATGGTTCCGCCAAAGTGCGGCCGAAGAAGCGAAAGCAGCCGGACAACCGGGAAAATGGTTGTTCACCCTGCACAATGCCAGCCGTCTGCCTTTCCTGCAATATTCTGAAAATCGCCCGCTTCGGGAACAAATATACAAAGCTTACATCAACCGCGGTAACAACAACGACGAAAACGATAACAAGGAAAATATCCGTAAGATCGTTTCTCTCCGCCTGGAAAAAGCTAAATTATTAGGTTTCGACTGCTATGCAAACTTCGTTCTCGACGAAACGATGGCAAAGAACGCCAACAACGTAATGAGCCTTCTAAACAACCTTTGGAGCTATGCACTGCCAAAAGCAAAGGCAGAAGCTACCGAACTTCAAAAATTAATGGATAAGGAAGGCAAAGGAGAAAAACTGGAAGCATGGGATTGGTGGTATTATACCGAAAAACTACGAAAAGAAAAGTACAACCTGTCTGAAGAGGATACAAAACCTTACTTCAAATTGGAGAATGTGCGCGATGGTGCTTTCGCCGTAGCCAACAAACTATATGGCATCACCCTTACCAAGCTCGAAGGTATCCCTACCTATCATCCGGATGTGGAAGTCTTTGAAGTGAAAGACGCAGACGGTTCGCAACTCGGTATCTTCTACGTCGATTATTTCCCACGCTCCGGAAAAAGTGGCGGCGCATGGATGAGCAACTACCGCGAACAACAAGGAGATACCCGTCCGTTAGTATGCAATGTTTGCAGCTTTACCAAACCGGTAGGCGATACTCCCTCTCTATTGACAATGGATGAAGTAGAAACTTTGTTCCACGAATTTGGGCACGCTCTGCATGGACTGCTGACAAAATGTGAATACAAAGGAACATCAGGCACTAATGTAGTACGCGATTTTGTAGAACTTCCTTCTCAAATCAATGAACACTGGGCTACTGAACCGGAAGTACTGAAAATGTATGCCAAACATTATCAGACAGGAGAAGTGATACCCGACGAAATCATCGAAAAGATACTGCAACAGAAGACTTTCAATCAGGGCTTCATGACTACCGAATTACTGGCTGCCGCCATCCTCGACATGAACCTGCACACCGTAACAGATGTAAAGAATATAGACATGCTTGCATTCGAAAAAGAAGCCATGGACAAGCTCGGTCTCATCCCCGAAATAGCACCGCGTTATCGCGTGACTTACTTCAATCATATCATTGGTGGATACGCAGCCGGATACTACAGCTACCTATGGGCTAATGTACTGGACAATGATGCTTTTGAAGCCTTTAAAGAACATGGTATCTTTGATAAAAACACCGCCGACCTCTTCCGTCACAACGTATTGGAGAAGGGCGACAGCGAAGACCCGATGGTGCTTTACCGGAATTTCCGTGGAGCGGAACCAAGCTTGGAACCGCTACTGAAAAACAGAGGAATGAAATAATTCAGTAAAAAAGCCCTTAAACATCAAATATTTGAGGGCTTATTACACATGAATGTGAAAAAAAAACTATATTTGCAGCCTTGTATACGGCAAAAAGAACTTGTGTACGACAGAATTTAACTGAAAATTAAATTAAAAAAGTAATCATCATAAATTAAAAGTAAAATGCAAAACAAAGGATTTGTAAAGGTTTTTGCGGTATTACTCACGCTGGTATGCGTGTTCTACCTCTCCTTCTCCTTCGTAACACGCCATTATACCAACAAGGCGAAAGAAATTGCGAACGGCGACCCGAAAGTGGAACAAGACTACCTCGACTCTCTCTCTAACGAGAAAGTAATGCTGTGGAACTGGACACTGAAACAATGTCGTGAGATGGAGATTAGTTTAGGTTTGGACCTGAAGGGTGGTATGAACGTTATCCTCGAAGTTTCCGTACCTGATGTTATCAAAGCATTGGCAGACAACAAGCCTGACGAAGCTTTCAACAACGCATTGGCGACAGCTGCAAAACAGGCTGTCAACAGTCAGGATGATGTTATCACCCTGTTCATCAGAGAATACCACAAAATTGCTCCGGACGCAAAACTTTCCGAACTTTTCGCAACACAACAGTTGAAAGATAAAATTAACCAGAAATCATCAGATGCAGAAGTTGAAAAAGTGCTGAGAGCAGAAGTAAAAGCTGCTGTTGAAAACTCATTCAACGTTCTTCGTACCCGTATCGACCGTTTTGGTGTTGTTCAACCGAACATCCAAAGTCTGGAAGACAAAATGGGACGTATCATGGTGGAACTTCCGGGTATCAAAGAGCCGGAACGTGTGAGAAAACTTCTCCAAGGTTCTGCCAATCTGGAGTTCTGGGAAACTTATACAGCTAGAGAAGTTCTCCCTGCCATGCAATCTGCAGACGCCAAATTGCGTGTTATTTTAGCTGAAGGAACAACAGCTGATACAGATACTATTGAAGCAGTCCTTACCGAAGCCACTCCGGTTGAGAAAAAAACTGTAAGTGCTGCCGACAGCCTTGCAGCTGCCCTGAAAGGTGACGTAACTGCTGAAGATAAGTCTGCCGCAAATATGGAAGAAATCAAAAAGCAATATCCTTTGCTGTCCATACTTCAGTTGAATTCTAGCGGACAAGGTCCCGTTATTGGTTATGCCAACTACAAAGATACTGCTGACATCAACAAATATCTGGCTATGCCGGAAATCAAAGCTGATCTTCCAAAAGACCTTCGCCTGAAATGGGGTGTTTCTCCTTCTGAATTTGACAAGAAAGGACAGACTTTCGAATTATATGCTATCAAGTCTACCGAACGTAACGGCAAAGCTCCGTTGGAAGGTGACGTAGTAACAGATGCGAAAGATGAATTCGACCAATACAGCAAACCGGCTGTAAGCATGACAATGAACTCTGACGGTGCACGCCGCTGGGCTCAGTTGACTAAGCAGAACATTGGCCGTTCCATTGCTATCGTTCTTGATAACTATGTATATTCTGCACCAAACGTAAACTCTGAAATTACAGGTGGACGTTCACAGATTACAGGTCATTTCACTCCTGAACAAGCAAAAGACTTAGCTAACGTATTGAAATCAGGTAAGATGCCGGCTCCGGCTCACATCGTACAGGAAGATATCGTTGGTCCGTCACTGGGTCAAGAATCAATCAATGCGGGTATTTTCTCATTCGTTGTAGCCCTGATTCTGTTGATGATTTACATGTGCTCTATGTACGGCTTCATCCCAGGTATGGTTGCTAACTGCGCGTTAATCCTCAACTTCTTCTTCACGCTAGGTATTCTTTCATCCTTCCAGGCTGCGCTGACAATGTCCGGTATAGCCGGTATGGTATTGTCACTTGGTATGGCTGTGGATGCGAACGTACTTATCTATGAACGTACAAAAGAAGAGCTTCGTGCAGGTAAGGGTGTGAAGAAAGCACTTGCCGACGGTTATTCAAATGCATTCTCGGCTATCTTCGACTCTAACTTAACATCTATCATCACAGGTATCATCCTGTTTAACTTTGGTACCGGTCCAATTCGTGGTTTTGCTACGACATTGATTATCGGTATCTTGGTATCCTTCTTTACTGCAGTGTTCATTACTCGTATTGTTTATGAACACTTCATGAACAAAGACAAGTGGTTGAACCTGACATTCACAACCAAGATTTCAAAGAATCTGATGACCAATACACATTTCGATTTTATGGGTACAAACAAAAAGTCCCTTATTATCGTCAGTGCAATCATCGTTGTTTGTATCGGTTCATTTGCCATCCGTGGTTTGAGTCAGAGTATCGACTTCACTGGTGGACGTAACTTTAAGGTACAATTTGAGAATCCTGTAGAACCGGAACAAGTTCGTGAATTGATCTCTAGCAAATTTGGCGACGCCAACGTAAGCGTTATTGCTATCGGTACAGACAAAAAGACCGTACGTATCAGTACAAACTACCGTATCGAAGATGAAGGCAACAATGTAGACTCTGAAATCGAATCATATCTATATGAAACCTTGAAGCCGGTATTGACTCAAAATATCACATTGGAAACTTTCATCGACCGTGACAATCACACAGGTGGTAGTATCGTAAGCTCACAGAAAGTAGGTCCGAGTATCGCAGATGACATCAAGACAGGCGCTATCTACTCTGTAGTATTGGCACTGCTCGCCATCGGTTTGTATATCTTGCTCCGTTTCCGCAACATTGCTTACAGTATCGGTTCTATCGTAGCTTTGAGTTGCGACACCATTATGATTATCGGTGCCTACTCACTATTCTGGGGTATCCTGCCATTCTCTTTGGAAATCGACCAGACATTTATTGGTGCTATCTTGACAGCTATCGGTTACTCTATCAATGATAAGGTGGTAATCTTCGACCGTGTACGTGAGTTCTTCGGTTTATATCCGAAACGTGACAAACGAGTATTGTTCAACGACTCTCTGAACACAACGCTGGCTCGTACCATCAATACATCATTGAGTACATTGATCGTATTGCTGTGTATCTTCATCCTTGGTGGTGATTCAATCCGCAGCTTTGCATTCGCAATGATCCTGGGTGTTGTTATCGGTACATTATCTTCACTGTTTATTGCATCTCCGATTGCATACAACATGATGAAGAACAAAAAAGTCGTAGTACCAGCTACGGAAGAATAATAAACTCCACAAATAGAAAAGCCTCTTCCGAACATTCGGTAGAGGCTTTTTCTATTGATTATTAAAACAAATAGAAGCTATAAGACGTTCATCTTAAAAGAAGCTATTGTTACACTTAAAACTTGATACAATATGAAAGCAAAACAACACCACTCTCATAGATTCTTCTGTAGTAGCCCCGAGGGGAATCGAACCCCTATCTAAAGTTTAGGAAACTTCTATTCTATCCGTTGAACTACAAGGCCGCTTCAAATTTGCTTGCAAAGATAACGGTTTCTGTCGATTTAACAAGAATAAAAATGCAGGTTCCTTTCAGATATTTCAAATAATTGGCGTCAATAGGACAATAAAGTAGGATTTATTTTGATAATTCGATTAACTTTCCGACCTTTGCGCTCACAAATTGAAAGTAAAATCAGTTTTTAAATTAAATATAGTAATTAAAGTTATGGCAGACGAAATGATGGTTAAAGAATTGGAGGAAGTAGTAGTACGTTTCTCCGGCGACTCCGGCGATGGTATGCAGCTGGCCGGCAACATCTTCTCGAACGTGTCGGCTACAGTGGGAAATGACATCTGTACATTCCCTGACTATCCGGCAGACATCCGCGCCCCGCAAGGTTCGCTAACCGGTGTTTCCGGTTTCCAGGTCCACATCGGCGCCGGACAAGTTTACACTCCCGGAGACCGTTGCCACGTATTGGTGGCTATGAACCCTTCCGCACTGAAAACACAAATCAAATTCTGTAAACCGCAAGGACTTATCATCACCGACTCCGACTCATTCGAAGCCAGAGATTTGGAAAAGGCACAATTTAAAACCAACAATCCCTTTGAAGAATTAGGAATAAAACAGGAAGTATTGGAAGTTCCTATCTCTTCCATGTGCAAAGAGAGCCTGAAAGACTCCGGATTGGATAACAAATCGATTCTCCGTTGCAAAAACATGTTTGCACTTGGATTGGTTTGCTGGTTGTTCAACCGTAACCTTGCTGCTGCTGAAAAAATGCTGCGCGAGAAATTCGCCAAGAAACCCGAAATAGCAGAAGCTAATATTAAGGTATTGAACGATGGCTTCAACTACGGAGCAAACACTCATGCTTCTGTCTCTACTTATAAGATTGAAAGCAAAGCTCCGAAATCAAAAGGACTTTATACAGATATCAACGGTAATAAAGCAACCGCCTACGGACTGATTGCCGCAGCTGAAAAAGCAGGTCTGGGGCTCTACCTGGGTTCTTATCCTATCACTCCGGCTACTGATATTCTGCACGAATTAGCCAAGCATAAATCATTGGGAGTCAAAACCGTACAGTGCGAAGATGAAATAGCCGGTTGTGCTTCTGCAGTTGGTGCTGCTTTTGCCGGTGCTTTGGCAGTGACTACGACTTCCGGCCCCGGTGTTTGCCTGAAGAGTGAGGCGATGAACCTTGCTGTAATCGGTGAACTTCCATTGGTGATTGTCAATGTACAGCGTGGCGGTCCGTCTACCGGTCTTCCTACTAAATCAGAACAGACCGACTTATTACAAGCCCTTTACGGACGCAACGGCGAAAGCCCGATGCCTGTAATCGCCGCAACATCGCCGACCAACTGTTTCGACGCCGCTTATATGGCATGCAAGATTGCCTTGGAACACATGACTCCGGTTGTATTGCTGACTGATGCTTTCGTAGCTAACGGTTCTGCCGCATGGAAACTCCCTAATCTGGATGAATATCCTGCCATCAATCCTCCGTATGTGACCCCGGATATGGCCGGCAACTGGACTCCTTACCAACGTAATCCGGAAACAGGCGTACGCTACTGGGCTACTCCGGGAACTGAAGGATTCATGCACCGCATCGGTGGTCTTGAAAAGAGCAACGAAACAGGCGCTATCTCTACCGAACCCGAAAACCACAATAAGATGGTTCATCTGCGTCAGGCCAAAGTGGATAAAATTGCAGACTATATCCCCGAACTCGAAGTATTGGGTGACGAAGATGCAGACTTATTGATTGTGGGTTGGGGTGGTACTTACGGTCATCTCCGTCTGGCTATGGACTATATGCGCGAACATGGAAAGAAAGTGGCTTTCGTTCACTTCCAGTACATCAACCCGCTGCCGAAGAACACAGCCGATGTATTGCATAAATACAAGAAAATCGTGGTAGCTGAACAGAATCTGGGACAATTCGCAGGTTATTTGCGCATGAAAGTGCCCGGATTGAACATCAGCCAGTTCAACCAAGTGAAAGGACAGCCTTTCGTTACGAGAGAATTGATAG
>ERZ859817.1191-NODE-1191-length-10342-cov-1.747351_pt1 | contig 10342 bp, 12 predicted proteins | sample MGYA00509986_ERZ859817 | MGnify/ENA primary metagenome ERZ859817 (study PRJEB30046, sample SAMN00715155) | human gut metagenome | study: EMG produced TPA metagenomics assembly of the A metagenome-wide association study of gut microbiota in type 2...
GTGTGGCAGCGTTATATAACTGGCTGCTCGGCATTGCGCATCAAGGCATGACAGAAAACTTCCGTATGAACCGCCTGCTCATGTGGATTCAGCCGGAAAATTACTCCAGCGGAATCGGCTACCAGACCGTGCAGGGACTTTATGCAATCGGTTCGGGCGGACTGTTTGAAAAGGACTCGGAAAGAGTCTGCAAAAGCTGGGTTTTATCCCGGAATCACAAAACGATATGATATTTTCCATTATCTGTGAAGAACTCGGACTGTTCGGGGCAATGTGCATTATTTTGGTATTTGCACTAATGCTGTGGCGGATTATCCACATTGCGCAGAATGCACCAGACTTATTCGGTACAATGCTGGCAGCAGGGGTATTTGCCCATGTAGCGGTACAGGTGGTATTAAATATTGCCGTTGTAACCAACTTTATCCCGAATACCGGTGTTTCACTGCCGTTTATCAGCTACGGCGGTACGGCAAGTTTCTTCTTGCTGCTGGAAATGGGGATTGTCTTAAATATTTCAAGTAAAATACGGTTAGAAAGATAGCAACCTCCCGGAGTCTGGCGAATATAATAAAATATAGCTTCTCCGGGGGTTTTTATTTTGGGAAAATCGTAATAAATGGCGGAAAACGGCTGTTTGGCAGTGTATGTATCCACGGTGCGAAAAATGCAGTGCTTCCGGTGATGGCAGCATCCCTGATGAATGAGGGTGTTACGGTAATACGGGGCTGTCCCGATATTGCCGATGTACGTGCAATGTGTGGGATTTTAAACCATCTGCACTGTAAGACGGATTTCAAAAAAGGGTGCCTTGTCATTGATACAAGCATGGCAGAGTACGAGGAAATTAAAGCAGAGGATACAAAGCAGCTCAGGGCATCTTCCGTGTTAATGGGACCGGTGTTGGCACGTTTCGGGAAAGTAAGGCTTGCTTATCCGGGCGGGTGCAGCATCGGAAGCCGTCCGTTAGACATTCATCTGCATGCCCTCAAATGCCTTGGAGCATCATGGAGCGTATCAGAAGATTTTATTGAAATGGAAACAACGGGACTTCACCCGTCAGAAATCACCCTGCGCTTTCCAAGTGTGGGTGCAACAGAGAATGCCCTGATGGCAGCAGCGGCACAGTGTGGAACGACTGTGCTTTACAATGCGGCAAAGGAACCGGAAATTGAAAGCCTGTGCGCCTATCTTGAAAAGTGTGGTGCAGTGATTACCGGTGCAGGGACAGAGTGCATCCGGGTACGTGGAAAAGGCGTTTTACAGTCCGCAGAATTTTTTGCAAAGCCGGATCGTATTGTCGCCGGAACCTATATGGCGGCGGGGGGGCCCCCTGGGGGGGGGGGGGTGGCGGCGGTAGCTGCCTGTGGTGGCAGTGTTTACTTACAGGGTGTGACACCGTCACTGTGCCGCGGATTTTTAGATGTATTTACCGGAATGGGCATGGATATCCGTATGGAGGGAGAAGCCATGCTGGTGCAGATGTATCACCGTCCGGTGAATCTTCATAAGATATGTACCGGTGCTTACCCGGATTTTCCGACGGATATGCAGTCCATGGTACTTTCTGTGGCAAGTGTGGGCGAGGGCACTTTAATTTTAAAAGAACAGATTTTTGAAAACCGTTTTAAGACTGTGCCATGGCTCAAAAAAATGGGTGCGGATATTACACTGTCCGGGGACAGCGTGCTTGTAAAAGGCGTAGAAACGCTGAAGGGAAGCGAAGTATACGGAGAAGATTTAAGAGGAACGGCGGCACTTATCACAGCTGGACTGGCAGCACAGGAAACAACGGTTATTCATGATGCAGACTATATTTTGCGCGGGTATATGGATTTATGTGAAAATTTAAAAGGACTTGGAGCAGAGATTGAATGGGAAAACAGTTAGGCAGAAAAAACAATAAAAGAAAATTAAAATGGATACTGGCGGGGATTGTCATTGCGCTGCTGCTGGCAGGAGGTGGCATTTATGCGGGTTTTATGGTAACGGATATTACTTATACCGGCAATAAGCATTATACGCAGCAGCAGATGACAGAGTGCATTTTTGGAACAGAACATCCCAATGCGCTGATTTATACGCTGTTTGGCAAAAAGAATAAAAATATTCCGTTTATACAGAAATATGATGTGGAAGTGACATGGCCCAATAAAATGAACGTTGCAGTTTATGAAAAAGCGATTGTCGGTTATATCAGCTACATGGGCTGTAATATGTATTTTGATAAAGACGGGATTGTGGTGGAGAGTTCTTCGGAAAATTATGAAGATGTACCGCAGATTACGGGACTGGATTTTAAGTCGATTGTACTGGATGCCAAACTCGAGGTCGGTAACGATGCGGTCTTTTCACAGATTCTGGAACTGACACAGGCATTTGATAAATACCAGCTGGGCGTAAAAAAGGTGTATTTTGATACTTCGTATAATGTCAGTCTTTATATGGGGAATGTAAAGGTTATGCTTGGCAGTGCCGCAGACTGCAATGATAAGCTGTATGCTTAAAACAGGTGTCAGAAAAGCTTACCGGAATGAAAGGAATGCTTCATCTTGAAAATTATGACGGAACAACTGCTTCTATTATTTTTAAGAAAGAAAATTAGAAAAAGCTATTGCTATTTTGCAACAAAAATTATAGAATAAGTCATAGTGCAGAAATGCGAAAGTATGTTAGGAGGCAGGTACCCTTGTTAGAGATTATGACAAACGAAGCAGATTCGGCAGCGAAGATTATCGTTGTCGGTGTTGGCGGCGCCGGTAATAATGCGGTCAACAGAATGATAGATGAAAATATCAGTGGTGTAGAATTTATTGGAATTAATACAGATAGTCAGGCATTGCAGTTATGCAAAGCGCCGACAGCCATTCAGATCGGTGAAAAGCTGACAAAGGGACTGGGTGCAGGTGCCCAGCCTGAGATTGGTGAAAAGGCAGCAGAGGAAAATGTAGAAGAACTGACACAGGCCATTAAAGGTGCCGATATGGTATTTGTTACCTGTGGTATGGGCGGCGGAACAGGAACCGGTGCAGCTCCGGTTGTTGCAAAGATTTCCAAGGAACTGGGAATCCTTACGGTCGGTGTTGTTACAAAGCCGTTTAAGTTTGAAGCCAGAACGCGTATGACCAATGCGCTGTCAGGAATTGAAAAATTAAAAGATAATGTAGATACACTGATTGTCATTCCGAATGACAAGCTTCTTGAAATCGTAGACAGAAGAACAACGATGCCGGATGCTTTAAAGAAAGCAGATGAAGTATTACAGCAGGCAGTGCAGGGTATTACGGATCTGATTAATGTACCGGGTCTTATCAATCTGGATTTTGCCGATGTCAAGACCGTTATGATTAACAAGGGTGTTGCCCATATCGGTATTGGTACGGCAACAGGTGATGACAAGGCAGTGGAAGCTGTAAAGCAGGCAGTTACAAGTCCGCTTCTTGAAACAACCATCGAAGGTGCTTCACACGTTATTATCAACATTTCAGGCGATATCAGCTTGATTGAAGCCAATGAAGCTGCAAGCTATGTTCAGGAACTCGCAGGTGAGAATGCCAATATTATTTTTGGTGCAATGTATGATGAAAGCTGTACGGATACGGCAACAATCACCGTTATTGCAACAGGTCTGGAAGATACGAATGTAAACAATGCGCTGGCAGGCTTCGGCGCAAAGGCAGCACAGGCTCCAAGACCGGCAGTAAAACCGGCTTATACATATTCAGGTGCACCGGCTGCGTCAGTGGACAAGCCTGCATCTGCGGTTAAACCGGCAGCACCGGTTGCTCCGCTTCCGGGCTTAAAGCCTGCGGCACCGGTAACAAGCAGTGTAAAGGAAAAGGGTATTAATATCCCGACATTTTTACAGAAAAAAGACCGATAATAAAATTTGGTGAATCAGAGAGATACTTTCATGAAAATTGAAGGTATCTCTTATTTTTTTGAAATATTTTCCTTTTAACGCAAAAACGACAAAATTCGCAGGGCAAACAATCTATAATACGTTTTGGGAGGTGATAATTCAATCGTTATTTATCTGGATGTATTCTTCTGTATCAACTTTATAATGGATTTCATTGTGATTGCTGTAGTAAACAGCCTGTGCAGATATGCTGCCACATATCTGCGGATGATACTTTCCGCCACTTTTGGAGCAATGGGAGCCGTTATTGTATGTCTGGTACCGCAGGAATACAAATTCGCCGCAAATATAGTGACCTATATTTGTATTGGCATGGGTATGGTAAGAATCTGTGCAGGGAATGTTGCATTCGCGGAACTGATAAAAGGATTTTTTGCGCTATATGCTGCTGCATTTATGCTGGGGGGTGTAATGCACGTTTTGTACTATTATACATATGCAGGATATATTATCAGACAGGTAATTGTGCGTGACAGGGAACTGATGGTATTTCTCGGAGTATCCTTTGGCTTTTTGCTGCTTTTATACAGGCAGCTGGTAAGAATTAAAGTGTATTCCGACAAACTGTGTCGTGTATGTTGTGTTTTAAGGGGGAGAAAGATTTATATAAAAGGGTTTGTGGATACGGGAAATGTTTTACAGGATCCGCTGTTTCACAGACCGGTGTGTATCGCGCAGAAAGACAGCTTTTTGGAAGTTCTTCATGAAATAAATGATTGCACGAAAGTAAAGTATCATGTAATTCCGTTCCGGTCACTGGGGTGTGACAGCGGAATGCTTGAGGTAATTACGGCAGATACCATGTACATATGCTACGGCAAAAAAGAAATACAGGTGGAAGATGCGCTGATTGGATTGACGGCGCAGACACTTTCATCAGACGGAGAATATGAATTTCTTGTGAATGCACAGCTTTTAAAGGGGTAAAACAGGAAAGTAAATGAGGAGGTTTTTATGGTAATCAAAGTATCTGTTCCGGATCGTTTTCAGTTTAAAATGGTTCCGACATTTAAAAACATGATGATGTTAAAGCAGGGAGACGTACATTATATCGGGGGAAGTGATGTGCTGCCTGCGCCGCTGGGAGCAGAAGAAGAAGCAAGGGCAATTGCGGGACTGGGAACGGGGAATGACCAGTTTGCAAAGTCACAGCTGATTGAACACAATTTAAGACTGGTGGTATACATTGCGAAAAAATTTGATAATACGGGTGTAGGCGTGGAGGATTTAATTTCGATTGGAACAATCGGATTGATTAAGGCAATCAACTCTTACAATCCTGAAAAAAATATCAAACTGGCAACATATGCTTCACGGTGCATTGAAAATGAAATTCTGATGTATCTGCGCAGAAACAGCAAGACCAAGGCGGAAGTATCCATTGACGAACCGCTCAACGTAGACTGGGACGGCAATGAACTGCTGTTATCGGATATTTTGGGTACTGAAGAAGACATTATTTACCGTGATTTAGAAGAAGAAGTGGAAAAAAGCATGTTAAATAAAGCAATCGGTAAATTATCCGAGAGGGAGCGGATTATTGTCGATTTGCGGTATGGACTCAGTTCCATGGACGGGGAGGAAAAGACACAGAAAGAGGTCGCTGACCTTTTGGGAATTTCGCAGTCTTACATTTCCCGGCTTGAGAAAAAAATAATGAAAAGACTGAAGAAAGAACTGGTAAAAAATTCGTAAATAGATATAGAGAGCCTGTCATGCAGAATGATTTTTTAAAATCAGAAGGTTATGGCAGGCTTTTTATCCATGTGCATTCTAAAGATAATGAAACTATCAGAAAGTGATTGACTTTTGCCGTAAATCCATGGAAAATAAAAACAGAGGAAAAAGGGGTATTGGGATGAAAAAAATAAAAAAAAGAAAAAGGTACAGGCTGAAAAGACCAGCTGTAGTGGTGTCCGGTGTGATTTGTGCAGTCTGTGCAGTGGCTTTTGCCGGAAAAGCGGTCAGCGGTGTGGCAGAACAAAAAAAGCAGGCACAGGCGGCATATTATGAAGCGTATTACGAGGAAGAAGCCGATGCCCGTCCGCTGGTGTGCATTGATGCCGGCCACGGCGGCAGTGACTGTGGAGCAGATTATGCAGGCGCTTATGAAAAAGATGAAACACTGCTTATTGCCAGACTGGTAAAAAGACATTTAGAGAGTGTGGGTGTGAAAGTTTTGATGACAAGAGATGCTGATACCTATCTGGGACTTGATGAAAGGGTCGAAATATGTAATAATGCTTCGTGTGATGTTTTAGTATCTATCCATAGAAATCTTTATGAGGATGATCCATCCATAAACGGAGTTGAAACGTGGATTCATCATGAACTGCCGGAAGATGATGTATTTCTGGCAGAGGCGATTACAACGCGTTTAGATGCCATAGCAGGTATTAAAAGCCGCGGTGTCAAGGGCGGTTCGATGACGGATTCAGAGGAAGATTACAGGCTCAACCTCAACACCCGCTGTGTAAGCTGCCTTGTGGAACTGGGCTTTATGTCCAATGCAAATGACAACCGGCTGATTACCGAGAAGCCGGAAGAAACGGCGTCTGCGATTTCAGACGGGATTATGGAGTATTTAAACAGCCGGAAATAAAATGATAAGTGAGAGTAAAAATGGCGAAAATCAATCAGAAAAATATTAGAAATTTTTGTATTATAGCACATATTGACCACGGTAAGTCAACACTGGCAGACCGTATTATCGAAAAGACGGGACTGCTCACCAGCAGGGAAATGCAGGAGCAGGTACTCGATAACATGGATTTAGAAAGAGAACGCGGTATTACGATTAAAGCGCAGACCGTGCGTATTGTATACAAGGCAAATGATGGGGAAGAATACATTTTCAACCTTATTGACACACCGGGACATGTGGATTTTAACTACGAGGTGTCCAGAGCGCTTGCTGCCTGTGACGGAGCGATTCTTGTCGTAGATGCGGCACAGGGGATTGAGGCGCAGACCCTTGCAAATGTCTATCTGGCATTAGATCACGATTTGGACGTTTTTCCGGTTATTAATAAAATTGACCTGCCGAGTGCAGAGCCGCAGCGTGTTATTGATGAAATTGAAGATGTTATCGGTATTGAAGCACAGGATGCACCGCTGATTTCAGCGAAAAACGGTATTAATATTGAAGAAGTGTTAGAGCAGATTGTTACAAAGATTCCGGCGCCGACAGGCGATGAAAATGCGCCGTTACAGGCATTGATTTTTGACTCTTTGTATGATTCTTATAAAGGTGTTATTATTTTCTGCCGGATTAAAGAAGGAAAGGTAAAGCGTGGAACGAAAATCCGCATGATGGCGACAGGCGCTGTGGAAGAAGTCGTAGAGGTCGGTTATTTCGGTGCGGGTCAGTTTATTCCATGTGAAGAACTCTCCGCCGGTATGGTAGGCTATATTACGGCAAGCATTAAAAATGTTAAGGATACCCGTGTCGGTGATACGGTAACGGACAATGACAATCCGTGTGCCGAGCCGCTTCCGGGGTATAAAAAGGTCAATCCAATGGTGTACTGCGGATTGTATCCGGCAGATGGCGCCAAGTATCAGGATTTAAGAGAGGCACTTGAAAAATTGCAGTTAAATGATGCGTCCTTACAGTTTGAGCCGGAAACCTCGATTGCACTGGGATTCGGTTTCCGCTGTGGATTTTTAGGATTACTGCATTTAGAGATTATTCAGGAACGTCTGGAGCGTGAATACAATCTGGATTTAGTAACAACGGCACCGGGTGTTATCTATAAGGTGCATAAGACCAACGGAGAGGTTATTGATTTGACGAATCCGTCCAATATGCCGGATCCGTCTGAAATTGAATATATGGAAGAACCGATGGTTTCTGCGGAAATCATGGTAACGACAGAATTTGTCGGACCGATTATGAAACTGTGTCAGGAGCGCCGCGGCATTTACAATGGCATGGAATACATTGAGCAGACCAGAGCCTTGTTAAAGTATGATCTGCCGTTAAATGAAATTATTTATGTTTCTTTGATGCCTTAAAGTCCCGTTCCAGAGGATATGCTTCCTTTGATTACGAGATGAAAGGCTATGAGCGTTCTTCTCTTGTGAAGCTGGATATCCTGATTAACAAAGAAGAAGTCGATGCGCTTTCATTTATCGTCTTTTCCGGCAATGCCGAAGAACGTGGTAGAAAGATGTGCGAAAAGTTAAAGCAGGAAATTCCGAGACAGCTCTTTGAAATTCCGATTCAGGCGGCTATCGGAAGCCGTGTTATCGCAAGAGAAACCGTAAAGGCAATGAGAAAAGATGTCCTTGCAAAATGCTATGGCGGTGATATTTCACGTAAGAAGAAGCTGCTTGAAAAGCAGAAGGAAGGAAAGAAACGTATGCGTCAGGTCGGAAACGTAGAAATTCCGCAGAAGGCGTTTATGAGCGTTTTGAAATTAGACGAAGAATAGAAGATAATTGCATGAAGAAGACAGACAGTAACGAAAAAAGGGGCGGCATTTATATCCATATTCCATTTTGTGTGCGCAAGTGTGCGTACTGCGATTTTTTGTCCGCACCGGCAGATGAAAAGACACAGGCGGGATATGTAAAGGCTTTGCAGACAGAGATTTATCAGACGGCAAAGCTGTTTTCGGAAAATCCGTATACGGTAGATACCGTGTTTTTTGGCGGTGGAACGCCGAGTATCCTCGCACCGGGACATGTCAAAGCACTGGCAGATACCCTGCGGGAAAGCTTTCCGTTTGCGGAAAATGCGGAAATTACGATAGAATGTAATCCCGGCACGCTCGATGAAGAAAAAGCGGCAGTGTACAGACAGGCAGGCATAAACCGGATCAGTTTCGGGTTACAGTCCGCCAATAACCGTGAATTAAAAATGCTGGGACGGATTCATACCATGGAAGAATTTGTGAAAAGCTATGAAACGGCAAGGGCGGCGGGCTTTGACAATATCAATATTGATTTAATGTCGGCACTGCCTGGTCAGACATTTGAAAGTTTTCTGCACACGCTGGATACGGTTCTTGCATTAAAGCCGGAGCATATCAGCATGTACAGTCTGATACTGGAAGAAGGCACGGCACTTTACGAACATTTAGACCGGTATCCGGCACTGCCTGATGAAGATACAGAACGTCAGATGTACGATACGGCGTGTCTGCAGCTTGCGGATAACGGTTATCACCAGTATGAAATTTCTAATTTTGCAAAAGAAGGAAAGGCATGCCGCCATAATCTTTCCTACTGGGAACGCAAAAATTATCTCGGCTTCGGGACAGGCGGGCATCCCTGCTTTGCGAACAGCGCTACACCAATACGGACAGCCTTGCACTTTATATAGACACTATGGCGGAGCTGGAAGAAAAGAAAGAAGTCATAAGTAAGGCACTGGCGGCGGTACGCGCTGAACAGCATACACTTTCCGTACCGGAGCAGATGGAAGAAATGTTCTTTTTGGGAATGCGCAAAAACAGCGGCATTTCCGAGGCGGATTTTTTGGGAAAATTCGGAAAAACAGTAGATGATATTTATGCACAGGTGCTTGAAAAAAATCAGAAATTCGGTCTGCTGGTGCGTGAAAACGGCAGAATTTTTCTTACAAAGCGGGGCAGGGAAGTCAGCAACGTTGTAATGTCAGAATTTCTGCTGGATTAACTGGCGGCCGAACCGGCGCGGTGTTTCGCCCATAAATGTTTTGAATTCCCGCTGAAAATGTGCCTGGTCGGAATAGCCGATTTGCGTGATAAATTCGGAGTTATTGCGATGCGGGTCCTGAAAAATTTCATAAAGAGTATGGTGAAAGCGTAACAGCCGGCAAAAGGTTTTCGGGCTGTATCCGAAATATTCCGTAAAAATGCGGCTGATATGGCGACAGGAATAGCCGGTACGCGCAGCCAGTTCGCTGACGGTGATATCGCCGTCAGCTTTTTTGATGCTCTGATGGATGAGTGTGGCGGCGGGCGGGCAGGCTGGTGTTTTCCGGTTTTGTTTAATGCGGAAAGAAAACGCTGTATCCGCCGGAAAAAGAAACCGTACCTGAAAAGATATCAGAATCAGACATGGAAATGGTCTGGAGCAGGTCAGCCGGAAAAGGAAACGGATGTCCCGGAAGCCGGTAATACAGACTTTCATCAAACCGCACACCAAAGCAGTATGAAAATCCGGAGAGTTTTAGTATCAACGGTTCATCAGCGGTGCGGATACAAAAAATGCGGCAGCTGCCGTCAGGGCGCTGTCCGATAATCAATTCTGTATATGGTGATGCAACAAATTTTAAAGAAACATCGCCGCTGAATTCATAGCAGAATAAATCCGCCGGAGAAGAAAGCAGATGCTCGTTGGTAAGCAGGCTGTTTAAGGTTAAAAATACGTAAGGCTGAATGAGTGTGTATCCGGTGTGCATGTGAAAAACTCCAATCTGTAAAATTAAGG
>ERZ859817.1196-NODE-1196-length-10271-cov-1.316562_pt1 | contig 10271 bp, 13 predicted proteins | sample MGYA00509986_ERZ859817 | MGnify/ENA primary metagenome ERZ859817 (study PRJEB30046, sample SAMN00715155) | human gut metagenome | study: EMG produced TPA metagenomics assembly of the A metagenome-wide association study of gut microbiota in type 2...
AAAAATTTAATTAAAACGGCGGTAGCATTTAGTAATCCAGATGATGAATTAGACTATTTTAGAAGACTATATTATACCGTTACGGGTGAAAAACCAGAAAATATTAAGAAACTACAAGAACAGAACTTTACAATTAGAGAAATTGAAATTTTAAGTAAAATACCAAAAAGCAGTGTTGCAAGAGAATTAAAGGAGATGAATTAAAGTGAATAATATTTTGCAATTAAAGGGACAATTTCAAAAACGAAAAGCTCCAAGTGGTTTCGGACCAGTAAATTTACCGAAGGGGAAAAGCGTTAGTGTCGAACACGTTTTGAAGTTAAAAAAACAGTTACAAGACATTGTATTGTTTTGGAGTAAGGAAAAAATAATTAAAGGAGCTTTAGTAAGTGTTCATTATAGAAAAGTTGTGGCAAAAAGTAATAGGATTCAGATTTTGCTTTCAGAAAATGGAAAACATCCTAATAAATCCATTAGGGGGTCAAAGTTTTCAGAAGGATATAATGAAGAGAATAAATGGGTTCAAAAACATATTTTCACTTATTTTTTGTCAATCTCATCTATACAAAAATCAGTTGCTCTTTTAGAAAAATGTGCAGTTGTTATTCAAAATTTTTATAATGGAAATATATCAAATGAAGATACAGAAAATATAAATTCTGGCATATATAATGACAGTATTATGAAAAAAAATCCTTTTTTGAAAACACTTGTGGACTGTTTTTATGTAGAAAAATTTAGTATAGATATGGCTCCTAAAACTGCAAATGAGCAGGCGATTGTTACTTTATATAAAACTGGTATAGATACGATGGAATTATTGAGTGATTTGGGAATAGATATGATAAATGCTAAAATGATAGATGATACGACTTTGCGGTTGGAAAAAAATGAAATAGACATTTTGCAAGACAAAGTTCCGTACTTAATTGCGATGAGTGTTAAAGATTTGGCAGAAATAGTATATGAGATTCCTGAGGAAGAAAAAAATATAGAACAATTGTTGATCCCAGAACCGAAAAATGAACCAATTGTAGGTGTGATAGATACTCAATTTGATAAAAGTGTATATTTCAGTGAATGGGTAGAATATCATAAGTGTATTAGTGAAGACATTGATTTACAGACAGGAGATTTTTTCCATGGAACGGCAGTATCATCAATTATTGTTGATGGCCCTTCTTTTAATCCAAATTTACAAGATAACTGTGGACGTTTTAGAGTTCGGCATTTTGGTGTTGCTACAGCAGGACGTTTTAGCTCATTTGCAATATTGAAGCAAATTCGAGATATTGTTCGTAGGAATCGAGATATAAAAGTATGGAATTTGTCACTGGGATCTGCTATGGAAATTGATTCGAATTTTATATCTCCGGAAGCAGCTGAATTAGATAAAATTCAGTATGAATATGATGTTATATTTGTAATTGCTGGTACAAATAAGAAAAGAAATTCAAAAGTTAATAAAATAGGAGCACCAGCAGATTCCCTTAATTCATTAGTTGTGAACGCGGTAGATTTTAGTGGAAACTCAGCGTCATATACACGAAGAGGCCCAGTATTATCATTTTTTTATAAACCAGATGTTTGCTATTATGGAGGAGATGGGCCAGATAAAATCGTGGTTTGTGAACCATTAGGGAAAGCAACTGTAACAGGAACATCTTTTGCAGCACCTTGGATAACTCGTAAAATGGCATATCTCATACATGTAATGGGGCTGAGTAGAGAGGTGGCCAAGGCTTTGATTATTGATTCGGCTGCAGGGTGGAATCGTCAAGATAATATTAAATACGAAAAAGGATATGGAATTGTACCTAAAAAAATTGAAGATATTTTATATTCTCGAGATGATGAAATTAGATTTATTATGTCTGGAAATATTGATGAGTATGAGGTGTATACTTATAATATTCCGTACCACAAAAGATGAATGCACATCCTTTTTTTGCAAAGGCACACTTGCCTATTTCCCGCAAAGTGATAGAAATCAAGGAGTTGATTATACATCAACAGAAATGGATATTCATTTTGGAAGAATAAAGGGACAGGATGAAAAGGCAGTTATTAAAGCAATAGATTATAATAAACAGGCAGAAGAGGGACTTAATACGATTTATGAAGAAGATGCACGAAACTATACCGGAAATGGGATAATGTTAAGCATATAAGTGAGGCGTTAAAGGAAAATGGACGCCCGCGTAAAGTGTATCAATCGGGACTATGGGGATTAAGTATTAAAACAAAAGAGAGACTTGATCCCAAAGCAGGACGCGGATTGCGTTTTGGAATAGTAGTTACTTTAAGAGAAATGAATGGTGAAAATAGAATTGATGACTTCATAAAAATGTGCATGATGAGAGGTTGGATTGTTAATAGACTTGATGTACAAGCACAGGCAGATGTATATTTTAAAGCAGAAGAAGAAATTACTTTTGAATAATATTAAAAAAATGCACAAAAACATAGAGAACGTTGAATTTTCAATTGTTCCCTATGTTTTTTGTTTACTATTTTATAATTTATTGTATAATAAAAGAAGTAACAGAACGATACAACTATAACAGAGAGGTGACACTATGAACATAGCAGCCTATTGCCGAGTCTCCACCGACAAAGCCGATCAGCTCAACAGTCTGGAAGCCCAAAAGGAATTTTTCTCAGAATACACAAAACGCACAGGGGACACTTTAGTAAGATTATATGCAGATGAAGGCATTTCCGGAACTAAAATTAAAAATCGAAAAGAATTTCTTCGTATGATGACTATGCAGAGCATGGATTATTTGATATGGTTGTTGTAAAAGACATCTCTCGTTTTGCAAGAAATACTGTAGATCTTTTACAAAATGTCCGTAAGCTAAAATCATTGGGAATCGAAACGCAGTTCTTAACCGCAAATATGACCAGCATGGGAAACAGCGAGTTCGTACTAACCATCTTTGGAGCTCTGGCACAGGAAGAAAGTGCCAATACTTCCAAGCGTGTAAAATTTGGAAAAAGATGAACGCAGAAAAAGGACGAGTTCCTAATATTGTATATGGATACGATAAAACAATCGGAGATTATTTTAATCTTGCAATCAATAAAGAAGAATCTAAAGTTGTACAGCAGATTTACAAGTGGTATACAGAAGAAGGTTACGGTGCGGCCAAGATTGCAAATATGTTAAATGAAAAAGGTTATAAGACAAAACGAAATTGCAAATGGAGTCAGAATGCAACGTGCCGTATTTTAACAAATGAAATATATACCGGAAAAATCATCAATGGCAAGCAAGAAGTCAGTGATTTTCTGACAGGTCAGAGAAGAGACAAGGACGAGACTGAATGGATGGTTGTGGAGGACCGGAAATTCGAATCATAGAAGATGAGACATTTGAAAAAGCACAGGAGATTTTAAGAGGCAGACATGATGCATTTAATCTTAGTCACGAACGGCAGAGTAATAAGCATCTGTTTTCGACATTGATCAAATGTAAAGAATGTGGCTGGTCCTTCCGTAGAACGGTTCGTACTTATAAGAACACGTATGTACGGTGGGTATGCTCGGGGCGAAATGGCCGGGGCGTAGATAGCTGCCCCAATAAAACGGTTGTGGATGAGGAAGAACTCATTGAAGTTCTGCAGGAATATTTTACAAATGTATTGAAACAAAAGAAAAAAGTCATTGCTCATGTGGTAAATGAGTTTCAGCGTGTATATAAAGCTAAAGATGAAAATGTAGAGTACGAAAAAGAATTAAATGCAGAACTTGCTAAATTGCAAAAGACCAGACAAAAATATATGGATATGTATACGGATGATTTGATTTCCCGTGAAGAGTTGAATGAGAAGATTGGCGGTTCTCGTCAAGAGATGGAGCGGATAGAAAATGAACTCAAGATGGTATCTTATCATTTAACCAAGGGAGAACAGTTAGAGAACATTTTAAATAATACATTTAAGGAGATTGAGGACATCACAGATGTACACCAGATGACCAATCAGCAGTTAAAACGATTGATTCAGAAGATAGAAGTAGATAAGGAGGGAAATGTAGATATTTATTTACGCTTGCTTGGTGATCTTGGGTTAGATGAGTCTGTATTAATTGAAGAAAATGAAACCGTTCTAAATTGTGACGACCAAACATAAAGATGTAACCGAACGACTCATACAGATCAACCCGGCTTTAGCAAAAGAGGCGCGAAAGGTATTGGATACGAATAAGTCAGAACGTCATATTCGGGGAGGGATGGCTACGCGGGAAAAATATTTGCACAAAATGTTATCTGAATAGAAGTGAAAGTTCTTTACAAATCGAGTCAGAGCCGAATATACTAGAAAGATACAGTAAGGTACGAATTAGCAGTAAGAGATAAACGCGAAGGTTTATATTTAGGCGGAGGTGACGAATGAGGATCGTAATAGTTGACAGCGAAGAGACATCCAGAGAAGTCATTAAACAAGCTATAAACACAGTGGTTGAGACACATAAAATAAAATCAGGGTGCAAAATTGTCGGGGAAGGCGCAGACGGACGGGAAGGGTGTGAGATAATCGTGAAAGAACGCCCGGATCTTATTATCATGGATCTTGAACTGCCGGGGAAAAACGGTTTGCCACTTTTGAAAAAGATACGGTCTGAGCAAATTCACAGCAGAGTGCTTGTAATTACAAAAGATAATGATTTTGACAGGACAAGACAGGCAATTAGTTTTGGAGTGGACGAATATTTGCTGAAACCGGTGAAAAAAGTGCAAATTCAAAAGCGCTGCAGATGATTGAGGACAAGTTGGCGGGAGAACTTGTGATAGAAACAGCTCTTTCCGTAGAAAATATTTTTATGGCATGTTTAAACGGACAGATCCACAGAGATGAGATTGTTGACGGAATTACACACGAAAAGTATGGATTTACGCTTGCCGATCGCGGGAACCTGTTTGTGGTATGGCTTGGAAACGGCTATATGGAGCAGAGGGAGATGACGCAAAAAATATTAGAAAAACTTGGACAGAATCAAGAATTTTCGGTTTGTGTGCTTCCTATTGATGAATGGCATCTTTTTACTGTGATCATATATGGACCGGAGAAAAAAACAATACGGTATCCTTTTTTCAAAAATGAGGTAGTGTCACGATTAAGCGGAATGATCCGAGGGGAACTGGTCTGTTTGTGGGAGGATGTGCAGCATTTAGAAATGTTGAATGTATCACTTAAAAATCTACGGATGATACGGGAGTGGAATCTTTTCTTTGACAGAGGAGATCTGATCAGACGCGAGGATGTAGAATCTATGGAAATCGTTCCTCTTAAATATCCGGCAGAACTGGAGAACAGGCTGCGCCGGTCGGCAGTTATTTCCAATCGAAAAGAAATCATAAAGTGTTATTATACGTTGTATGATCTGTGTAAACGCGACCCGCATAGTCCGAGTCAGATAAAAGAAGTTTTGATTCGTTTTAACATGGCTGTTTTGAACGCATATAAGCTGAAAAGAGAAATTCATTCGGAACTGCAGGTGCAAAAAAGCATGCAGGATATTGCGAAGGCGATGAGTTGGGGAGAAATTCGCGCCGCGGTAGAATTATTTTTCAGGACACTGAATTTTCAGGCGAGGAAGAAAACGAAAATGCCGATTTAAGTCCGCGATTCAAAAAGCGCTGCAGATGGTAAAAAAGGAATACGATCAGGGGATTACCTTGGAAGAAATGGCAGATAAATTATTTGTATCAGAAGAATATTTGAGCAGTCAGTTTAAAAAAGAAATCGGGGTAGGCTTTAAAGAAATGGTTCGTACATTACAAATAGAACGAATCAAAGAACTGCTTACCAACACGAAACTGAAATTGAATCAGATTGCGGAATTGGCAGGATATTCAGATGCAAAATACATGAGCAGAGTATTCAAAGATGAAGTGGGCGTACTGCCAAGTGAATTCCGTAAATCGGCGCATTGCTGATACGATAAATGCATTAAAAAAGTACTCTTTTATAAAGAAATTCACCCTTTTAACTTTGGAAAAATATGATAATATGAGGTCTGGAAATTACAGATGATTGTTTTTAGGGAAAAATAGAAAGAAAATATTCTAAAAATATAAAAACAATTAAATTTCGCATAAATATTCAAAGGAGAGGTGAAAAATGAGTGAAATGAAGATTACATTCAAGCATCCTGATGAGATTCTTGATTTTGTAAACACGGTCTCCAAGTATGAATTTGACATGGATATGAAAAAAGGACATGTAGTCGTAGATGCAAAGTCATTACTTGGAATTATGCATCTTGGTATTAATAATGAAATTGCTTTGCAGATGTACACAGATGACTGTGAAGAACTTTGCAGAGAAATTGCAAAATATGCAGCATAAGAAATTTTATGTTTAAAGAGATGTGTATGAAAGGTTGTCCGAATCTTGAAATTACAATCTTGCAAATAAAACATGAATAGAACTTGAATTAAAACCGAATTAAAACCGAAACGATGGAAACTACAAAATAGTTGAGAATAATAAATTCCTGACGTATAATAAAATACGTTGGGAATTTTTGTTGCACTTGTAAAAACGGAAACGCCCAACTATAATGAGTACATAAAAAGCGGTTATCATGCCGTGTTAAACAGGAGGACAATCTTGAAGAATGAACTTGTGATCGTGCTTGATTTCGGCGGACAGTATAACCAGCTTGTTGCCAGGCGCGTAAGAGAATGTAATGTATACTGCGAGATCTATTCTTACAAAACAGATATTGAAAAGATCAAAGCAATGAATCCGAAGGGAATCATCCTGACAGGAGGACCGAATAGCTGCTATCTGCCGATTCACCTACCTATACAGAGGAATTATTTAAACTGGGCATTCCGGTACTTGGCTTGTGCTACGGTGCACAGCTTATGATGCATGTTCTTGGCGGGGAAGTGAAGAAAGCAGATGTGAGAGAATATGGAAAAACAGAGGTTTTGATTGATAAAACTTCTTCAAAGATTTTTGATAATGTTTCACCATCTACAATTTGCTGGATGAGTCATTTCGATTACATTTCCCGAATTGCTCCGGGATTTGAAATATCCGCACACACGGCAGACTGTCCTGTAGCTGCCGCAGAAAATGCAGAAGAGAAGCTTTATGCAATTCAGTTTCATCCGGAAGTGCTTCATACGGTAGAAGGAACGAAGATGATCAATAATTTCGTGAAAAATGTGTGCGGCTGTACCGGAGATTGGAAGATGGATGCGTTTGTAGAAAGCACGATTGAAGCAATCCGCGCAAAAGTCGGAGACGGAAAAGTGCTGTGCGCTCTTTCGGGAGGCGTAGATTCTTCTGTTGCTGCAGTTATGTTGTCAAAAGCAATCGGAAAGCAGCTTACTTGCGTATTTGTCGATCATGGTTTGCTGAGAAAAGATGAAGGCGATGAAGTTGAAGCCGTTTTCGGACCGGAAGGACCGTATGACCTCAATTTTATTCGTGTCAATGCTCAGGAAAGATTTTATGCAAAATTAAAAGGTGTGGAAGAGCCGGAAGAAAAACGTAAAATTATCGGTGAAGAATTTATACGTGTATTTGAAGAAGAAGCAAAGAAGATAGGTGCAGTTGATTTTCTTGTGCAAGGAACAATCTATCCGGATGTAGTAGAAAGCGGTCTTGGAGGCGAGTCTGCGGTTATTAAGTCGCATCATAATGTAGGCGGCTTGCCGGATTATGTTGATTTTAAAGAAATTATAGAACCGTTGCGAGATCTTTTCAAAGATGAAGTGAGAAAAGCCGGATTAGAATTAGGAATTCCGGAATATCTTGTGTTCCGTCAGCCATTCCCCGGTCCGGGACTTGGTATCCGCATCATCGGAGAAGTGAACGCTGAAAAAGTGAAAATCGTGCAGGATGCGGATGCCATCTACCGTGAGGAAATCGCAAATGCAGGATTAGATAGAAGTATCGGCCAGTATTTCGCGGGGCTTACAAACATGAGAAGCGTCGGTGTTATGGGCGATGAGAGAACTTATGATTATGCTATTGCACTCAGAGCGGTGAATACAGTTGATTTTATGACTGCGGAGCAGCAGAGATTCCGTATGAAGTGCTTAATAAGGTAATGAGCAGAATTATCAATGAAGTTAGAGGCGTGAATAGAGTTATGTATGATCTGACAAGTAAGCCGCCGGGAACGATTGAGTTCGAATAAGTTGGAGTATCAAAGAAACCCAGTATTTATGCGGGGTTGCGGCACTTCAAGAAGTCTTTTGATAACAAATTGATAACAGTTGCATAAGAGCCATTATTCTTGTAATCCAGTGGTTTTCGGGTTAGAGAATGATTGACAGGTGGTTGTGCAACAAATAAATCCATATTATAAACTAAGCCCTTAGCTGTGGGTATGAAACTCATGGCTAAGGGTTTTTTGTCGTCTTTATTTATCTGGTTTGAGTTGGTCTTTGAACATTTCAACCAAAGCGTCACTAAGTTCCTGTGAGGGTACTTTTGCCCATCTCTGTGTGGTATCGAACTTCGGATAGTGGTAACGCCAGTTATCGTATTCTTCCCTGCTGATTTCTTCGGAAGATAACTTGTCCGCCTGCTCTTTCCAAGCATAGAGCATTTTTAGTAGTTCGTGGGCGTTTTTTCCTTTTTCCTTGTTGACTTTCAGACAGATTTCTCCGTCTGCTTCGCTGACAGTCAGACCATACAGATCTTCAAGGGTAAACAAAGTGTGCATCAGTCCGATATAGCTGTCAATGTCAGGTACATCGAGGGCATGAGGGGAAACATCAAGTGCCTGTGCCAATGCAGCAGTAAGTTCCGCCTTCGGTTTTCTTGTTCCTGTTTCATATTGAGCTAAACGTACATCAGCACTTCGTTCAGGAAAACCGACAATCGTACCAAGATATTTTTGTGTCATTCCACGCAGAATGCGGAAAAAATGGATTCTCTCTCCAATCGCCATAACGTGTCCACTCCTTGTATGTATTTTACAATGAGTATAGCAGATATGTTTAGGAGAAGTCAAGATAATACAAAACAAAAAAGTTTAATATTTTTCAAAAAACCGCTTGACACAAGCAAATATGCTTAGTATAATGAATTCGAAATTAAGCAAATAAGTTTAGAAAAGAAGGAGGGCAATCTATGGATAACAAATTTATTCGTGCCGGAGAAGTGGCACAGGAACTAAGCGTATCAAAGCCTTATGCCTATAAGTTAATTCGACAGTTGAATGAGGAATTGAAAGAAAAGGGCTTTATTAGATTGCGGGGCGTGTGAACCGCCAGTATTTCTATGAAAGGCTCTACGGAGCAGGAAAGGAGGATGAATAATGCCGGTATTAAAAACGAGAGCAATGGAACATGGTATGTGATGGCGAGATATGTCAACTGGAAAGGCGAGCGTAAGCAGAAATGCAAGCGTGGATTTTCTACCAAGAAAGAAGCACAGGAATGGGAGCGAATGTTTCAGTTGCAGAACTCCTCTGATATGGATATGAGTTTTGAAGCTTTTACCGAACTGTATATCCGGGATATGAAAAGCCGTCTGAAGGAGAATACATGGCTGACAAAGGAGCATATCATCCGCACGAAGATACTTCCGTATTTCGGAAAGTTAAGGATTAGCGAGATTTCCACAAAAGAGATTATCACATGGCAGAATGAACTGCTTGCCTATCGGGATGAGAAGAAAAAGCCATACTCACAGACCTATCTAAAAACGCTGCACAATCAACTGTCAGCCATATTTAATCATGCGGTACGTTACTATGAGCTGCGTTCCAATCCTGCCGCAAAAGTAGGAAATATGGGAAGTGAGGAACACAAGGAAATGCTGTTTTGGACAAAAGAAGAATACAAGAAATTCTCTTTTGAAATGATGGACAAACCAGTTTCCTTTTACGCTTTTGAAATGCTCTATTGGTGCGGTATCCGAGAAGGAGAACTTCTTGCACTGACCGCAGCCGATTTCGATTTTGAGAAAGAAACCGTCAGAATCAATAAATCTTATCAGCGGCTACACGGAGAAGATGTGATTACCACACCGAAAACAAAGAAAAGCAACCGCATGATCAAAATGCCGAAGTTTCTTTGTGAGGAAATGCAGGAATATCTGAGTATGCTTTACGGATTAAAGAAGAAAGACCGTATCTTACAGTCACAAAAAGTTATCTTCATCACGAGATGGACAGAGGGGCAAATGCCGCAGGGGTAAAGCGTATCCGCATTCACGATCTCCGTCACAGTCATATAAGTTTGCTCATTGATATGGGCTTTTCAGCGGTGGCGATTGCAGACCGTGTGGGGC
>ERZ859817.1204-NODE-1204-length-10164-cov-2.601444_pt1 | contig 10164 bp, 15 predicted proteins | sample MGYA00509986_ERZ859817 | MGnify/ENA primary metagenome ERZ859817 (study PRJEB30046, sample SAMN00715155) | human gut metagenome | study: EMG produced TPA metagenomics assembly of the A metagenome-wide association study of gut microbiota in type 2...
GTTATAGCTCATTTGCCCCCATTAGAAATTGGGTGCTTTTTTGTGGGCTCGTAGCTCAGTTGGGAGTGCAAGCGTATCGCTTTTGTGCCCCACAGAGTTGTGGGCATTCAAATGGGGAGTATGTCGGTTGGTCACCCAACCGAGTCACGCCCCTAAATATGGGCCTATAGCTCAGCTGGGAGAGCGTTCGGTTCGCATCCGAGAGGTCAAGGGTTCGAATCCCTCTAGGTCCACCAATTTGCCGCATCGTTTTGTACGATGCGGCGTTTTTTTATGCCCAAAAAACTTTGGCAGACCGTGCCGGGCTCCGAACCCTGAAGTCGGATGCGAACCGGGTGGGGTCATCAATGTACTTTTTGAAAATCCATCGGTTTCACGCTTCTTTCTTTGCATTTTGCAGAGTTCTGCGGGCAAGTGCATCGCTTTTATGCCCCCTTCTCGGAAATTCCTTCAAAAATTTCCGCACCATCGTAGGTTGACACAGCCTTGAGCTGTTCCACTTGGTTGAAGCTGGCGTTCAGGGTGATCGAGATCTCATAGTCTTTTCGGACGCGAATCTCCTTAATGAACTGCTGCAAGATGGCGCGCCGTTCATCGTGGTTGGCTGTATCGTACACATCCGCCCATGTGAACAGCTCGTTGCAGATGTAGTTGCTGCGCTTTGCCGTTTTGGTGGCTTCTTCGTATTCTTCCTGTGCCTGCACGAGCTGCTTTTCCAGAGTTTCCAAAGCCTCTCTTGCCTCGGCTACCAGTGTGCCCAGCAGTTCTTTGTCCAAGGCACTTACGCCCCGAATGACCAGAATGGTTTCGGCTTTCAGGTCATCCAGCTCTTTCTGCTTGGCTTCCAAGTCTTTCTGGACTTTCTTGATTTTCTTCTGGATGCGGGCGGCATCGTTGGTCTTGACCGATTCCAGCAGCTTCTTCCGGGAAACTTCCCGGAACTGTGCGAAGATCTGCCGGACAACTTCTTCTACAATGGAATCCAGCTTAGAAACACCATAGCCGGACTGCCCATCGCAGTCACCCGGATGCCGGATCTTATAAAAGCAGCTATACCGGGGCCGGACTTCTTTCACCGTATGCCCATCGGCGTAGGTGTGTGTCCGTCCGCTGCTGGTCAGGCTCAAGCGGTTGCCGCAGTGACCGCAGTAAACCAGCCCAGTCAACAAGGCTTTGGAGCTGGTGCCCAGTGACGTACCGCCACGCTCACAAGTGCGTGCCTGCCGCAGTTCCTGTGCCTGCTCGAACAGCTCTGGTTCGATGATACGGAGCTGTGGGCACTCGGTTTCCACCGCACCGTTGATGAGGTACCCCGTGTATCCTTTATTCTTGATCATCCGAACGATGCTGGTGTTGGGGATATTTTTGTTGTTCCGTCCTACGACTCCCTGTTCATAAAGATAGTGGCTCAACTTCTGTGCGCCGTAGCCCTCATAAACATACTTGTGAAAGATCAGCCGGACGATCTCAGCTTCCGCTTCATCAATCACAAGATCGCAGACCTCCTGATTCTTCTTGTTCACCCGACCAAGGCGGACACGCTTGTAGCCAAAAGCCACGGTGCCGCCCGTGTAGTGTCCCTCCCCGGTGAGCTGTTCCAGCCTTGTCCGGGTACGGACAGAGGTTTTCAGACTTTCGCCGGATGCCTGCCAGTAGCGGATGTAGTTCATCAGCTTGTCCACATGGGTGTCAAATCGCTGCTGTCCTTCGTTCACGCTCCAGACTTCGATGCCCTGCTTCGTGAACCATTCCACGATAAAGGGCGTTTCATCATCACGGCGACCGAGACGGTCAAACATGAACACCAGCAGGATGTCAAACTTGCCCTCCATTGCGGCCTGTTGGATTTTCTGGAGTTCATCACGCTCTTTGGCAGATTTTTTGAAGCCGGAAACGCCTTTTTCGGAAAATTCCTTGACGATTTCCCAGCCCTGACTTTCTGCAAAGTTGCGGCAGGCTTCTTTCTGCATGGGGATGTCATCCTTTTCGACCTGTCCCTTTGTCGAAACACGGTATAAGGTATAGACACGTTTTTTCATTTCAATCTCTCTTTCTTTGAGTGAGAAAGGAAAAATCAAACGTGTTTCGTCCATATTTTGTTTTCAAGGTTCAGTTCGATTTTATCTTATCTCACGCATTCAAGGAACACAAGGATGTCAGGCAGCGGTGTGCCCTGCCGTGCGCAGGATGGTGGTTTGCAGCAGCTTCTGGATTGCATCCAGACAGTCCGTATCCGCAGACGCATAGGTGATCTTGACTTTGCAGCCTTTGACGGAAAGAGTTTCCGATTTAGCGGTGGTATCGCAGATAGCGTTCATAGGCCTCCTTTCTCCATACCCATTCGTTCAGATCGAGCTGATACAGCAGCGCATAATTGAGCCGAATGAGTTCCGGGATGCTCAACCGCCCCATCGGGCGGATCAGCCGTCCCTTGCTGATGGTCTGGACAGATTCTGCCAAGATCATAGAGGGCTGCAAAAAAGCCCGATTACCGTCCACAAGAACGTGGGCTTGGTGATCGGGCTTCTTTGCAGTATTGGATGTAACAGGCGCAACAATGAGGTTGGGCGAATAGCAGTTTGCGGTGTTGTTCTGCACCACGACCACAGGGCGGATACCGCCCTGCTCGGAACCAAGGTGCGGCTCCAGATTGGCGTAGTAAATATCACCGCGCAGAAACTTTCGGTTGACTGGGATCATGTTCATCACCGCTTGCAGGGCAAATTGTGGGTACGGCCAGCACCGTTGTAGATGGACAGGATCTGTTTCATGTGGCGGTCTGCCACATTGCCAGTGTCGTTTTGTGCCAACCGGGTGATGGTCTTGGGATGCACTGTGAGCAGCCGGAGAATCAGCCGTTCCCGGCTGTATTCGCCCTGATACAGAGCCAGAAAACGAGCCATGCCATGCAGGATGCCAGACAGGAACGAATCCGAATCGCCGCCCCACGCATCTACGAGAACACTCAGCATTTCCCGGTAAAGGGCAGCGCCGTAACTCTTGTAGATGTAGTAGGCCGAACGGATGCAGTAGATTTTCCACGGGGCACGAATCCCATCCAGCGCAAAGCGTACACCGGTATTTTCCGTTACGGCGGCAAAGTCGCAGGCGTTTTCTTCGTGTGCCACCAGTTTGGCACGAAGCTGTTCACCCGCGGTCAGTTCGCTGGAAATGCCTGTCTGCACAGCAAACAGCAGAGCTTCATGCTCTTTGGAAAGGCCGTAGAAGACCTTGCAGCGAATCGGGAGGTCACGCCCACCGTTGCACGTTTTCCGTGCCTCAATGGTGTTCTGACCATCAAAGACGAAGTAGCGCCATCCCGGTAGCTGACCTTCGGCTCATTGGCGATGTACTCCGAAAAGTTTGCTGCGATTTTTGCAACTTTACCCATACGGAGCAGCCGCTGATACTCAGCGCATGGATTCAGCAGAACGCTGTCAACGTACCGCACCTCGAAGTTGCACTCCGGCAAGCTGGAAAGGTTCAGGTTAGAAAGCATCATAGCGTTTTCTCCTTTATTTTCAGAAGATACTGCACAGCATCTTCGGTCAAGTCGTGAATGATCTTGCGGCAGTCTGAATCTTCAAAAACATCCGGGTATTCTTTGAAAATCGTATTCCAGCGGCGAATGAAGTCCTCTTTGGCACCCTGCACCTCGCACATCATCAGAGAACCGTTTGCAACGGCTCGTTCCTGATAACGGTTGTCGATGGATGCTTGTAATGTGACTTTTTCTTCTTCGGTGAGCTGGCGTTGATGCCCTTGGATGGTTTTGCTGATTTCAGAAAGGGTTTGTTTTGAAGAAGTGTTTTGAGGCTGACGCTCCTGCTTCGGTTTCCGCAATTCTGCGAGAGCCGCAGGGATTTCTGATTTTGGTGTCTTTGCCAAGGCGGTAATCTCCGCATCCGTTGCTTTGATGCGTCCAGTCAGGATTTCTTCTCTTGCACCGGGGACCGCATCTTCCGCTGCATCCACGCCTTTGGCATATTTTTCTGCTCGTTTTACAGTGGCTGGTCCCACACCGTTCTGGGCGGCAATGCGCTCACAGGTGGAGAGCCGCTTTTCCCTCAATGGATCATTTTGAACCATTGAGGTGAACCGTCCGTTCTCATCGTGTGCCCGCTCTTTGGAGCCGCCCCGTGCCAGCTTTTCGGATTCATACAGCTTGCCCATCAGAAACTTCTTTCGTTCCGGGTCAAGATTTCTGCGTCCAAGCTGGTTCTGGCAGATCCATGAAAGAGCCGCGTAACGGTTATCCAGTTCGATCTCCTGTATCTGGTAGGCGATGAACGGATGCTTCTGCAGGATGCGGTAGCGGGTATGCCCGTCCAGAATAAAGCCATTCCAGATGATAATGGGATTCAGCAGCCGCCCTTCGTGGAGAATGTTCTGCTCAAGCTGTTGTTCTTCTTCAAAATTCAGGGGCGGGATCTTGCCCTGAAACTCCGGGTCGATTTTAAGCGCATTCAGATTCATCATCGAAATGGCCTCGCTTCACATACTGCCCAGCGTTCTTATCGGGCTGTACATAATAATCGAAACCATAGCGAATCTGGCAGTAGGTGCAGACATCCTTGATCTTCTGCTTAGGGTCTGCGCGCCGGACGCGAACGCCCTTTGCCCCCTGAAAGGAATCCAGACAAATCGGGCAGAGGGTAGTCAAGCTGGCTTCGTCTACGCAGTTGTTATAAAATCGACTCATATAGATTTCCTCCATATCGGTATTTTGATGGGAAATGTAAAACCACCAGCCGAGAAATCCTCAACTGGTGGTTTGAAAAGTACTGTTTTTCTCCTATTTGTCCTCGACACCCCGGAGGTGGGAACTTTTCGGCGGCGGATTTGCACCGCTCCATTGGCATCTCAGCCACCCCGTCTGCTTTCTGACCGGGCCGCGAATTACGGAAGTATCATTGTCTGGAAGTACCGAAAAGCTGCTTCTTCAATTTTCAAGGTACACGGTACAGTTTCGGGCTTGTCGGCCCCTGTCAGGGGGGCTGCCCTTGCTGTGACCATAGTGTACTTGAAAACCAAAGTTCTCGTTAGGAACCAGTAGTTCCGGTTTTTCGATTTTAGCCGGAACCAATCGTTCCGGTTCAGAACAATAAAGTGATTCTAAGCAGATTCGCCCAGCATTTCCAGCATAACAAGAATCCGCCGCTGCATTTCTTTCAGTTCTTTGCGGAGCATTTGCAGCTGATCTTGGAGCTCCTGCTCCCGCTGGGACGCAGACACACCCAAAACGATGTAGTCCAGCGAGGAGCCGAACCGCTCCCGCAGCTCCACAAAAAGGTCAACAGACGGAACTTTCTCACCCTTCTCCAGATTTCTCATATAGCGGTCGCTGATGTTCAGGTCAATGGCAAGCTGTTCTTGTGTCACTTCACGGTCTTTTCGGAGGTTTTGGATTCGTTCACCCGTTGCAGCAGGATCATAATACATCACTCCCTCCGTTTCTTCCGCCGGGAGTGGGCGGAGCTTCATCTCCCATGCCGGATACGGCCAGCACATGATTTTTCACCAACATGAAAATACGGTCGGCATCAGCACTATGATTTTTGGTGCGCTTTTTGACGTTGGAAACTTCCAGCAATCGAGACAGTCGGAAGTACCATGTGGTCATCTTGAACCACGGAAGCAAATAGGTCGATTTCATTATCAATAATCCTCCAGTTATTTTACGGAATGTGCGCATTCGGACAAAAAGGATCGTGGTGGCCCACGACACCTTGCCCTTAAAAGCGCAAAAACGCCAGCCTCCCATTGAGGGAAGCTGGCGCAGTACAGCATATCGGCACGATTGTGGGTGGCAAAGCGGAACGATTGTGCCTGTTTCGGAGCGGTCTGGTCTACGGCAGCAGACAGGCTTTTTTTGATGCGTTACCCCAATAAAAAATCACAGTACCCTCCATAGACGGTAACTGTGATCGAATAGCGCGTGAAATCGCCCGGACGAGTTACCGTTTTTTTATAACTCGACCGGGAAACGCAAAAATCGGCACTATACTTCCTACTCACAGGAAATACAAGGTTATACCGCGTCATTCACCAGAACGATACAATACTATTGAGGTGAACGATGATGCCGAATTCTGACTTGAAAGTACTTGGAGAAAAGGTTCGCACGGAGCGCAAGCTGGCAGGTTTAACACAAGAACAACTTGCTGAACGCTGCCATGTTTCAACGAAGCATATCGCCAACATTGAAAAAGGCAGCATGAACCCATCTTACGAAATTCTTTTGGCGATTGCTCGTGTTTTGCCGGTTTCGCTTGATGCACTGATTACTCCGGGGATGGACAAGACGGAAATAGAATTAAAAGAGTTCAATCGAATCTATCTTTCCTGTCCAGAAGTGGTGAGAGAGACCTTAATGGACTCGACCCGCACACTGGCAAAGCATCTGACAGAGTTTTACAGTAAGATTGAAAATCCTTGAAAATGTTTTGCTTGTGGTACAGTATAGCATATTTTTCAAAGTCACTATACCAAAACGAACCCAAAAGCAAACCAATTTTATACCAATTCAGTCGATTCCCAAGCTGACCTGAATCTCTGTTTCCAAATCATTTGCCAATGCCGTATATAGTTCTTGTGGTGTGTGGCAAAGAATTGCATTGAAATTGATAGGGTCGCCCTCATTGAAAAGCCTTACATATCCCCAGCGGCATGGAACAACGTCCAAATAGGTCGCAGACTCTAAAAAACTATGGAAGTGGGTCAATACTTCTTCAAATGTTTGCATGGTTTGACCTCCTGAATTAAGTCATCTCTATTTTAGAATATTCTTGGTCATCTATGCAAGGATGCCGATTTCGTACAGCGTAGAAAACGATAAAGCCATACCGAAGAATCCTACTAGGATCTCACGGTATGGCTTTTATTACAGATTGCGATTCAATCGCACCGATTCCGATAATGGGACAAATTGATATCCAATGTTGGAAACCGTTTTAATATAACGGGGGTGATCTTTGTCATCCTCTATTTTCTGGCGGATTCGACCGATCGTGCTGGTGACGGCTCTCAAATAGCTTTCGCTGTCCTTATGCCAGACTGCTTCAAAAATCTGCTCCTTTGTAAACAGTTTGCCCGGATGCTGTGCCATCAAACTCAAAACACCGTATTCATAACGACTCATGTACACCTCTGTTCCGTGTTTGAAAACACGGTGGTGTTCCAAGTTGATTTCCAGATCGGGACGGCTCAGAGCGTCTGTGGGATTTCGCATCAAATCGAACCATTCAAAAATCGTCTGCTCTTGCGGTGGGCAGTGATCCTTCGTGATGCGAACAACAACTTCAATTTTTTGCATACAATAGACAATCCTCCCCCAAAGCCAAATCTATATCACTCGATATGGAAAATCGGGTGTAGCTCGTATTTCCGCATTGACCGTGCACTACGATGCCGTGTGCTTTAGCCGCCGTCGTTTTGGGAATCCCGAAAGTTCAGAGCTGCCATCAGGCATCCAAACGCACCCGCCCAGAGAAGGCCGGTATAAAGCCATCCTTGGAGAATGGCGAAAATCCCCCCTGCGATCAGCAGCAGGATGCCAGCCGTTAACAGCAGACGTGCCGATAACTGCTCCATCTTAGGTATCCCTTTCTGTGCGAAGATAGTGCTGCACCCGGTGGACGTCCCCGGAACGAACTGCAATGTACCACAAGGATACAAAAGATCATTCCTCCCTAATGGCAGACAAGATGCTTGTTTTCTTCAACTCAGATTTTGCGTATACAGTGAAAATCAAATATATAATTGCTAAAACAACGACTAACGCCAGTAGAAACAGCCACGGCAATACCAACGTAATGCAATGGTTCACCGCATCCAATCGTCTACAAACAATTACACTTAAAATGCTTCCAAATACAAGAGCTATTACCAACGAACCTCCGAGGTAAATTCCTATCTCCCTATCCAGCATTGCTTTCAACTGTTGCCGTGTTGTTCCAACAGCTTCAAGCAAACCGAATTCACGCTTTCTATTCTGAAAATCAACCATAAGCATATTCACAAGACTGATACTTCCAAAGACGAACAGAATAGCAGAAGTCATATATAGAGCATTTATAGATGCACTGTATCGATGCTGAATATTTTTAATCGTTTGTTCAATCGTATTTACTTCTATTTTTTCATTTTTATCCGCAATCTTCTGAACTGCGGTCAAAACTTCATCAAAACATCCCTCTGAATTTTTAATCGCCAGAATCCCCGTCTGTTCCGTTATCCCTGTCAGTTTCTTTGCTGTGTCATAAGTCATAATGAAGTAGGGGCTTCCAGGAACAACCGGGCTATCCTCCATTAAATCAGATCTATTGTATGTGCCTACAACAACGGCTTCCACATCAAAGGTTCTACCATCAAAAGCTCTGCCCTCAATCTTCAAAGTATCGCCAACTTGTGCTATATCTTCTGCAACCAATATTCCATTTTTCTCAACCATATCATCGTAATCTGCTGTTCCAGAGGATAACGCCGCCTGCTTTTCTTCTGTCTGTTCCCGATTTAAGGTTGGAAAGAAGTCTGAAATGCTCGTGATAGAACCACTTTCGCCCGAAAAAGTAGCTGTCATATAAACGCTGTCAAATGCGGTAATCTTTTCTATCCCATCTACCTTTTCTAATTCCTGCATCAATGCCTGATCTTCAAGTGGATTTTCTTCCAGTTGCAATTTTGCACTTCCGTATGGCTCCGCTTCGTTATCGAAAGAGCTGCCAACTGTATTTCTTATTTGTATAAGAATGTTACCGGCAGGATAATATTTGAAACTTGCCTGTTTTGCCGGATCAATAGAACCAGCAACCGTAGAAGTAACCAGTAAAAGAGCTCCGCTTACTCCAAGCATTAAAAGCGTCAGAACTGCTTTTTGTTTGTTTCTTTGTATATTTATTTTCGCCAGATTAAACGGCGTAAGTTTCCGATGCAGTTTTGAGCTGCTTTTTGCCTTTCCAGCATACGCAAGGTATTTAGCACCCTCTACCGGGGAAGTATTCATTGCTACTCGGACAGGCTTAAAAATGGCAATATTCACTGTTACAAAGGCTACCGCGGCAATCAGTACAGCATAAATAACTGTTGTTTTTAGCCGGAATCCATCAGGACAGCCAATAAATCCAATCAGTACACCAATGACAAGCCCCAAAGGAATACCAGATAAGGCATATAAACGTCCCTCTTTACTTGCCATCCGTTTAATCTGTCTTTTTGTCATGCCAACTGTCCGCAGTTGCCCAAACATCTGAACATTTTTTACAATCTTTGTGTAAAAAACACCATAGACAATCGTTGCCGCCAAAATAGCCGTCAACGCCGCCAGTAGTGGTACTGGAATCGGAATACCCGATGTTATCACACCCGACATGACAGCAGAATACTCTGTAAGCATTACCTGTTCCTCGACAATGCCTGTATTTTGTATTGCTTTGCCGGCAAAATTAAGAATAGCCGTGGAACTTATGGCGTCTGTATTCAACCGCGTATATGCTGTAACCTGAAAAGAATCTTTTGCCAAATCTTGGGCAAGCTCTTTACTAACATAAATAAAATATCCGTTGCTTTCTTTCGTATTATTCAAAACACCTGAAAGTGTATATTCTGCTTTCTGTCCTGTTCCAGTCAGGTCAATAGAAATTGTATCGCCAGTCTGATAGGATTTTCCTAAAAAATCAAGGTAGTTCTGGGGGAGCATAATCTCATCCGCTTTCTGCGGCACACTTCCCTGAAAAGTTTTTTCTTCCTGATGTAAAAAATAATCTTCATTTCCATAAGCAACAGTGATTGTTTTATTTTCAACATAAAACACACCTATAGCGGAATATTCGCCAACCCATGTAATATTTTCGTTTTGATGCAGCTGAGCCGTTTGTTCGTCTGTAACTCCCAAAATGCCAATCTGCGCTTTATTCCTCTGTGTGTTCTTGAATTTCTCTTGTGTACCTGTTGATATTAGGAGAATCGAAAAAACCATACAGACAGAGATGGCGATTGTCAAAAGCAGAAATGCCTTGTTTCTCTTATCCGCTTGCATACTCCTACCTGCCAATTTTTTTACAATGGCACTTGTATCATTTTCAAAAGGCCATGTCATAGTCTGCCACCTCCTTACTCCACAATCTTGCCATCCTCAATGCGGACAATCCGATCTGCAAGGCGGGT
>ERZ859817.1210-NODE-1210-length-10057-cov-3.515397_pt1 | contig 10057 bp, 8 predicted proteins | sample MGYA00509986_ERZ859817 | MGnify/ENA primary metagenome ERZ859817 (study PRJEB30046, sample SAMN00715155) | human gut metagenome | study: EMG produced TPA metagenomics assembly of the A metagenome-wide association study of gut microbiota in type 2...
CCTATTAATTATAAGAAGTTATTTACACAGAAAGTTCAACATCTGAAATTTATACACAAACTTGATGAATTTATAGAACATCATAATGATGAGATAGAAGATCAAGATGAACAGATTATGGTTATATGTGTAGAGTCTGCGGATAGAGGATAGGGGAATGTGCAGCATGTTTCCGTATTACTCCCATGTTGTTACCAATTGCTATCCTTTTGCTACCATTCTACCTCTTTTTTTCAGAATTGACCTGTGCTAATATTATCATAGACAAATGAGACATGAGCTACAAACTTACATTTCATTTGTTTCTCTTTTGCAAAAGAATACGGACAAAATATAAAGCGTCTGCTCATTGCCGGAATGGTGATGAGTATGGCGCTTTTTTTGATGCCGAAAACCGGGTGACGACCTGAAAAGAAACACAAAATGATTCGTGGAACGAACGCAGCGAGAATATGGAACGAGCAGTGATCATAGAAAAAAATCCAGAAGCACTTTTACAAAGAGTGCGTTTGATCCGAAATGCAAAAGAAGACATTATTCTTTCTACTTTTGCATTTCAATCAGATGAAAGTGGAAAATTGATCTTAGGAGCACTGCATGATGCGGCAGACAGAGGTGTACATATTCGTCTGTTAGTAGATGGAATGGAGAGCTGGATTGATATGGAAGGAAATCCGTATTTCTATGGATTATCTTCCCATGAGAATGTTGAAATTAAACTATATAATAAGGCCAATCCGTTGAAACCATGGAAGATGATGGGTAGAATGCATGATAAATATTTGATTGCAGATGGAAAGAGATATATTCTTGGGGGAAGAAATACATACAATTATTTCCTGGGTGATTTTCCGGGACATAAGAACTATGACAGAGACGTGTTAGTGGTTTGCGATGAACCTGAGAAAGAAAATTCAGTTAACCAGTTGTTAGAGTATTTTGAAACGATATGGGAACAAGAAGACAGTGGTTATTTTCATGACAATAAAAAACTGGCAAATAGAAAATCTGTAAAGAACGCAGTTTTAGAGCTGCAGAACGGCTATCAGAAATATTTTGAAGAGAATAAGGAAAGAATCTGCGATACCGATTACACGGACGAAACTTTTGAGACAGAAAAGATTGCATTAGTGTCAAATCCTATCCACACAGGTCCCAAGGAACCAGTGTCTGGTATCAACTGGGAGAACTAATGAAAAATGCAAAAGAGCGCGTGAAAATTCATACACCATATATTATCTGCAATGATATGATGTATAATACATGGAAAGAGATTGCGGAGAGAGTTCCGGATTTTTCTATCATGACCAATTCGGTTGCCAACAATGGAAATCCGTTTGGTTCTGCTGATTATGCGAGAAACAGAAACAGAATTTTAAATACAGGAATTGATATCTGGGAGTATGAAGGCGGCTATTCTTACCACGGAAAAAGCATCCTGATTGATGATGATCTATCCGTAATCGGTTCCTTTAACATGGATATGAGAAGCACGTATCTGGATACGGAACTGATGCTTGTAATACGTAGCAAAGAGATTAATAAACAGTTGGAAGAAGGCATGATGGAATATGAAAGAGTGTCCCGACAGGTATTGGAAGATGGAACCTATCGTGATCCATATCATGTAGAGCCAATTGAATTGACAAAGAAGCGTCAGAGAAACATACTTTTGGTACAGCATCTGCTTGGATGGGCAAGATATCTGTTCTGATAAAGGAGGAAGAAGATCGTGTTTCAAATATTAATTGTAGAAGATGATAAAGAATTAAGCCAGCTATTCCAAAAAGTGCTTGAGAAGAATGGATATCAAGTCAAAAGTGCATCGGATGGAGCACAGGCATTAGAAGTATTGGATAAGGAATATATTGATCTGATCATTTCTGATATTATGATGCCGGTTATGGATGGCTATGAACTGGTGTCAGAACTTCGTTCAGCAGGATATCAGATACCAGTGCTTATGATCACTGCGAAAGGTTCCTTTGATGATATGCGCCAGGGATTTCTTTCGGGAAGTGACGATTATATGGTAAAACCGGTAAATGTGAATGAAATGGTTTTAAGAGTCGGAGCACTGCTTCGCCGTGCACAGATACTGAATGAACACAAAATTGTGATCGGTTCAACAGAGTTTGATTATGATGCAATGACGGTTACAACTGATAAGGAAAGTCTTGTTTTGCCTAAAAAAGAATTCCTGCTTTTATATAAGCTTGCAGCTTCGCCAGGCAGAACATTTACAAAACAACAGTTGATGGATGAAGTATGGGGATACGAGACGGAGGCAGACCCACATACGATAGAGGTACATATAGGAAGAATCAGAGAGCGTTTTAAAGATAACCCTGATTTTGAAATCGTAACAATGCGTGGAATTGGATACAAGGTGGTGAAAAAATAATGGAACAAAAGAAAGAAAAAGGATTGCGGATCCGATCCTGTCTGACTGGTGCAATCTGGCTGGCACTTGTATTTTCAACAGTCATATCTGCTTTATTATTTGCTTTTTTGAATCATTTTTTTAATCTGCCGGGCAGCATACCTGTGCTTGGCTGGCTTTTGATTTTCAATACATTGATTGCAGGGCTGATCACTTCCTTTATTAATGCAAAGTTACTGGAACCAATTACCAGACTTAGTAAAGCAATGAAGGAAGTTTCTCGGGGAGATTTTGAACAGCATTTGGAAACGAACAGCCGTATAGCAGAAGTTGGAGAATCTTATCAAAGTTTTAACGTTATGACAAAAGAGCTTCGTGCAACAGAGGTGCTGCAGATGGATTTTGTATCTAATGTTTCTCATGAGTTTAAGACCCCGATTAATGCCATTGAAGGATATACAATGCTGCTTCAGGGAGAAGAACTGTCTCCGGATCAAGAGGAATATGTAGAAAAAATCTTATTTAACACCCAAAGACTTTCCGGATTGGTTGGTAATATTTTGCTGTTATCCAAGTTAGAGAATCAGAATATACCAATGAAAAAAACAGAATATCGTCTGGATGAACAGATCCGCCAGGCATTTCTTTCATTGGAAACAAAATGGACAGAAAAAGAAATTGGTTTTCAGGTAGAATTGGAGGAAGTTAAATATACTGGGAATGAAGGACTTTTTATGCATATCTGGATAAATCTTTTGGATAATGCGATTAAGTTCAGCCCTTCAAAGGGGACAATTACGATGTTTCTGAAACAAGAACAGGATTCTGTTAAGTTCATTCTGGAAGATGAAGGACCAGGAATAGAGGATGATGTAAAATCCAGAATATTTGACAAGTTCTATCAGGTAGATGGATCTCATAAAGCAGAAGGAAATGGCCTAGGTCTTGCACTTGTAAAACGGATTGTAGATAGTGCCGGAGGAACAATCAAAGCAGAAAACCGTGAATATGGTGGATGCAGATTTGTTGTAGAGCTTCCAATACAGAAAGATGAGGCCATATAAGTTTAAGAAAAACAGATAGAGGAGGAATTACATGACATTTTATCAGGAGTTGCAGTTAAATCAGGCAGGTTCTAAAAACCTGTTGAAAAAGAGTGAAACAGTGAAAGAAAAATCATATCATATACTGGTATATTTGGTAAAGATAGCTGTTACAATGGCATTTTGTTTTTTATTTGTTACTATTTTCAGTATCTTATTTGGAAATGAGAATAGTATTGTGGGTGTAGTAGTTTTATTATGCCTTATGGTATTTCGGAATGCGGATCTGGGGATCCACACCGGACAATCTACGATGCTTTTGGCTTTGTTCTTTGTAATTATGACTGTATGTCCGCATTTAGCAAATCAGTTTTCACCGGTATTGGGAATGCTGTTAAATATTGCGGCACTGGCTGTGTTGATTCTGTTCGGATGCCATAATCCATTCATGTTTAATCAATCTACATTGGTTCTTGGGTATCTGCTGCTATATGGTTATGATGTTACGGGAAAAAGCTATCAGATGCGATTAGTCGGAATGGCTTTAGGTGCAGCACTTACCTGCTTCGTATTTTATCGAAATCATAAAAACAGAACTTATAAAAGAAATCTGAAAGATCTGATACAAGAATTTGATATCACTTCTTCCAGAACAAAATGGCAGATATGTCAGATTTTATGCGTACCGATTGTCCTTTGCATTGCAGAACTTTGTAATATGCCACGTGCAATGTGGGCTGGTATTGCGGCCATGTCCGCGATTTTGCCGTTTATGGAAGATATGCACTACAGAGTCCGTAAAAGGATTGTCGGAAATATTGCAGGTGTTATATGTTTTACAGTATTATATTTTCTGCTTCCTTCGTCAATCTATGCATATATAGGAATTCTTGGTGGAATCGGTGTAGGATTTTCAGCACAATATGGCTGGCAGGCAGTATTTAACACATTTGGTGCTTTAGCCATTGCTGCAGAGACTTATGGACTACAAGGAGCGGTTAGTCTTAGAGTGATTCAAAATGTTTTTGGTGTTGTGTTTGCTTTAGCATTTTGTGTTATATTTTATTGGTTTATGTCTAAAAAAAAGGTAAGTGAGGTGACCGTACATGCAGAGTGAAGTGAATCAGGAAGAAAATTTGAATAGAATTATTACGGTTCCTAATCTTCTTTCTTTTTTTCGGCTTTGTCTGATTCCGGTAATTATATGGAGTTATTGTGTAAAGAAAAATCCTCTGTTAGCTGGTGAAATCTTATTGCTGTCTGGTCTTACGGATCTTGCTGATGGATATATCGCAAGAAGATTCCATAGGATTAGTAATTTAGGAAAAATACTTGATCCGGTGGCTGATAAGCTGACACAGGCAGCGATGTTAATCTGTCTGTTTACTCGTTTTCCGCATATGCTTGTTTTAATCGTAATAATGGCAGGTAAGGAGCTGTATATGGTAGTCAGTGGATGTCTTGTGATACGAAAGACAGGAAAAGTACATGGTGCAGACTGGCATGGAAAGATAGTAACCTTTTTATTATATGGAACTGCAGCGGTGCATATTATATGGTTCCAAATTACACCGATGGTATCAGATCTGTTGATTGGTTTGTGCGCTATAATGATGGTCATATCGGTCGCTCTGTATATTATCCAGAATACCAGGACTCTTAAGGGAGAGACTGTATAAGCAATTTTATATTGCAATGACTAGAAAAATATTTAGGAGAAGATAGATATAAACAGTAAGTCAAACACACAAACTATGGAGTCGTTATTCGGTTTAATAAAATTTTAGATAGAAAATAAATCATTCAATGTCATTTAGATAAGGTTTTTTATGACAAAAAGACAGATTGCTTATCTGCCTTATAATGCAGTATAATGGTAACGAGATTTATGCAACCTGATACATGAAATCCCTATTTCTCTTTGGACGGAGGTGGATAGGATATTTTCGATTGTACTTGACAGGTGTCAGATACTTTTGTATGAGAAGCATGGACTCTGTTTCGTTACCATCGTGTTTGAGATATGCTCTGCATATGTTTACTGCATTTGAAACGGATTTACTCTGCATCTGGAGCATAAACTGAATATATTCGCGGAAAGAAAGTTTGCGGTTCCTGGTAAAATCACTTTCCGGATTACGGCAGAACATGGAGTGAATTTCATCGAGTTCTGTGATGCAGTTGTCGAGTGTGAATTTTAAATTAGATAAGAAAAAATCAGCCATAATGAGTCTCCTTGAAATATGTTTATAATCAAGGCTTGCGCAACATATATTGGCTTACTTGTCAACTGTTTTTTGTAATATTTTTAAAGTTTTTAGGCATAAAAACAGTGGCTTTCTATGACAGAAAACCACTAAAATGATGCTTAACTGAATGGCATTGCTTTATCACCACTTTGAAAATGGTTGTTTTATGGCGGATAGTCAGACAGTTTTGGATATAAGAGATGATCTGGGAACAACCATGAATGAATGCAGGGAAGTGACCGAAAAGTACCGCACAGGACGGAGTGCATATTTACGGCTCGGACAGTTGTTTATGAGATTGTTTGCAGGACTATTATAGCAGAAAGAAGAGGTGTTCGATATGTGTACAGCAGCGACTTACAAAACAAAAGATTTTTATATGGGCAGAACGCTTGATTATGAATTTTCCTATGGGGAACAGATCACGATAACGCCAAGAAATTACGAATTTGATTTCCGGTTTGCCGGGAAGATAAAAAGCCATTATGCTTTGATCGGAATGGCATTTGTTGCAGAAGGTTATCCGCTTTATTATGATGCTGTTAATGAAAAAGGCCTTGGAATGGCAGGTCTTAATTTTGTCGGCAATGCGGCATATGAAGAGGCTTTGCCGGAAGATGAAACAGAAGTCAGCCAGGTGGCACAGTTCGAGTTCATCCCATGGATCCTTACACAGTGTGCTACTGTAGCAGAGGCGAGAGAGAAGCTGGCAGCAATGAGACTGACAGGTACAGCATTCAGTGAACAGCTGCCGACAGCACAGCTTCACTGGATCATTGCAGACAAAGACTCCTGTATCGTTGTTGAGTCTATGAAAGATGGGCTGCATGTATATGATAATCCGGTAGGAGTGCTTACCAATAATCCACCATTCCCGAGTCAGATGTTTGCACTGAATAATTATGCCGGAGTATCCAGAAAACAGCCGGAGAGTACTTTTGCAGGAGTATTACAGCTTGATGCATATAGCAGAGGAATGGGTGGAATGGGAATACCTGGAGATCTTTCCAGCCAGTCAAGATTTGTGAAAGTTGCCTTTACAAAATTAAATTCGATCTCCGGTGAAGAAGAGGATGAGAGTGTAAGCCAGTTCTTCCATATCTTAGGATCCGTAGATCAGCAGCGTGGATGCTGTGAGGTGACAGAAGGCAAATATGAGATCACGATATACACGTCCTGTTGTAATACAGCAAAAGGTATTTATTATTATACGACTTATGATAATCATCAGATCACAGCGGTTGACATGCATGCGGAAAATCTGGATTCAGATCAGCTGATCTGTTATCCGCTTCTGTCCAAGGGCGAAGTCAGATGGCAGAATAAATAATACGAAAATGCACGGAGAAAGCATAACGCAGAACAACAGGAGGAAAGACCATGAAAGAAGTTAAAACACCGAAAAAACCACTGGCATATTATGTTGTGGTCAAGCTTTTTTGTAACACTTGTGACTAAAAAATAGCGCTTATCAATTTATGCTGCCGTCCTTGCTTCATATGGGGTTCGATAACCATTATAACTGTGTGGACGAACATGATTATAATCAACGTATGCAAATTCTTCTACCTTTTGAAACTATTCGAATGATACGATGTCTTGGAGTTCTTGCTATGGGTGCTCTGATACTGTACAACATTTTTTTGGTAATCACTCATTTGATGGAGGAACCTTTTTACCCAAGGAATCCTTTTATAATGGTGAGGCTGCGTATTTGTTAAATCAGTCATCTGCTACATGGGGACAGAATTTATCTTCGGAAAATTCGCTCCCAAATCCCTGTGCATCTGACAAGTATAAGGTTTATAAGGGGTGTACCGGATATACCAATGATGCAAGCGAGGCACATCACAATATCAAGAATGGCTTCTGTACCAATGCCGGATGTGATTATTATGAAAAACCACATTACAATGAAACAGATGGAGTCTACGAGATCAGTAATGCCGGACAACTATATGCCTACGCAGATAATGCACAGACAGTTTATACAAAGGGTGCAAGGCTTACAGCAGATATCGTAGTAAATGAAGGAACATTGATTCAGGAGGATGGTACTCCTGTTGCGAAGACGTATGACATTAGGATGTGGGACGAGGTGTTCAGAACATCTGGATATCCATACAATAACCAAAAGCTTGTATTTGATGGTAACAATCATTCTATCAGCGGACTGTATGCGAACGGAAGCGGACCGCAGGGTTTTGCGTTATATAATTATGGAATGATAAAGAATCTGCAGATTAAGAATTCGGTATTCATATCAACGGATGGCAACGCAGGAGGCATTGTTGCAGGTTTTCCTATTGACCGGCTGACTATAAGGAGTGTTTGTTGGCGTTTTTACGGTTTGTTTTGGAATTTTGTCGACCGCGAGGGTCAAAAAAAGAGAGGTGTTTTTGTTGCGCAGCAAGGTGCTTTTTGCAAACAGCCTTTGCTATTTCAACACCTGTGTCTTTCCTATGTATTTTCCCATCGTTTCACCTTGTCGTTAAGGAACGGCAGGGCGCCGTACCTATGGCAGAGCGTTATTTTGCATTTCTTCGAATTCTTTTTCCGGAAGATACATCGGGGTCACCTCCTGTATGGATTTATTTGTTCGCGAGAAACAAAAAACGGCCGCACTATGCTTTGTGGCATAGTACGACCGCTTGCGGATGCAGACAGAAAAACTGTCTTGTTATGACGGCTGTGTGCCTTATGTTTTGAAAGTGTACACGGTTGTTAGGGACATCTCCTTGTTTTCATAACTACCTCGCTGTATGGGGGATTCTTTGATTTTATTCTATCCGATGCAAGAGCAACTGTGAAGAGCGCATAAGTTTGATATACACAGTATACATTGCATTCGGTAAAAAATTTGTCGGGTTAGGTAGAATGGAGCAAATTTTGTCTGTTTCAGGCGCCGAATGCTTACACATGGCGGGATTAGACCAAAAAAGCACAGCGAATGAATATCCGCTGTGCTTAAAAAGGATAGTTTATTTCTGCCGAGAACCTTGTTTAGATGACAAGGCTTCTCCTTATCGGGATTGCTTGTTGTGATTTCATATTTGACTGTTATTACGGCATTGTCAGCCGGCAATTACACCTTCTCGAATTTCTTAATCGGCACAGCGATTTGAGTAATATAATCGGCACTGTTATCGCCTCGGTTGGGTGGTCCCTCTAAATAAACGGAGCGCAGTCTTCCGGCGGCTTCGATACTGTTTTCACTTATGTGCTTCATCAGCGCTTTCATAGCCTCGCCGGTTCCCTCATACGGCCCGCGGTAATAAATACACAAGCCGGGGGTTTCCGCAAACTCCATGCGCTCGACCCCGTCAAAGCTCTCGTCCACCGGAATACAGCACATCAAATCAAGAATACCCAGGTCATCCGTCATGCGCACGGTGAACATACGTGCCACCATGGACATTTTTCCGGTTCTGGCGGCGGCAATGTAGGTGTCCCGCAGTTTAATAGCTGCCTCGGCAACATCTTTACACCGATATTCCCGACAAAAGCACACCTGACGCGGCAGAACGGTTTTATGCACTGTGAAATCGCCTTGCTTTGCCGAACGCACCTGAAGCATCTGAATATTTCTGTCCAGCATTTTCCGCAGCTCATAAAGCTTATCTAAAAGCTTATCCATATTTTCGGTGTCGTAGTAATATTCCGCTACCTCCTTTAAGGAAAGACCGAGCGCCTGTAGCGAACGGATAGAGCGGATCTGCGTCATGTTGTCTGCCGAATAATAGCGAAAGCCGTTGGTTTCGTCCTTTACTGCCGGTGTCAGAAGTCCCATATTTTCGTATACAAGCAGTGCCTTGCGGGTGACTCCGAGTATTTTTGTAACTTCTCCGATTTGAAATAGGCTGTTATCGTGTTTTTTCATCATTATTTCACCAAATTTCTGTAAAAGTTATTGACTCGTCCCCTAAGGTACGATTTACAATATAATATATCGTAAAAGAAAGAATAATGCAAGTTCAATGCAAAAAGGAGAATACCGCTATGAAGAAAAGATTATTAAGTGTATTTCTATGCTTGTGCATGGTGTTTAGTTTAGTTCCGGCCACGGTGTGGGCGGAAACAACAAACGGGCACACCCACTACCTTTGCGGGGGCAGCACCTGTAACGGCAGCGGTCACGAAAACGAAACCTACAAGACCACATTTGAAAAGGAGATTAAGCAGGAGGGCAACACGCTGAAAATAGGCGGTGAATCCTGGGCACCGACAAAAGGCAGTAACGATACATTCTACATACTTCCTACTGGCACTTACTACCTCGGCAGTGACATTAGCCTGGAGTATACCATTAAGATTGAGAACAATGTCACCCTCTGTCTCAACGGGCACAAAATCACGGCCGCAGACGGAATGGATGCCATCTA
>ERZ859817.1216-NODE-1216-length-10026-cov-3.815264_pt1 | contig 10026 bp, 8 predicted proteins | sample MGYA00509986_ERZ859817 | MGnify/ENA primary metagenome ERZ859817 (study PRJEB30046, sample SAMN00715155) | human gut metagenome | study: EMG produced TPA metagenomics assembly of the A metagenome-wide association study of gut microbiota in type 2...
GGTAGAGGTTGATGTCGCGGATCGCCTCCTCGTCCGTCGCGCGGGTCGCAAGGCGAAGCATATCTTCGGTCGTAATACGCAGTTCGGCCGTGACCGGACGTTCCGAGGCTGCGCTATCGACCGGCATAGTCACTTCCCGGCTGCACGAGCACAGCAGCAGATAAAAAAGCGGAAGAGAGATTGTTCTGAACATAGGAATCGGTTTTTTAGAACAGTCTGCCGCCCTTGCGGGCGACAGACTGTCGGGAAAAGGTTTCTCAGGCTCCCAGATCGATCTGCTGCGTTACCGGAGACTCCCAGTCGGCAACCGTGATCGTAAGGCCCACCTCCGAGCCTGCCAGACCCGTGATCGCAGCTTCGATGCGATAGTAGCCGTTACGCACGATCGCTCCGCCTGCCTTGCCCGTGACAGGTACCGTATAGACGATTTCCGTACGGTCGGAGGTCGTCGAGGTGCTGCCGTCGGCGTCGTAGCTCGCCGTGATCTCCAACTGTACATGGTTGCCCTCGGCAAGAGCGCCGTTTTCGAAGACGTAGAACAGGTTGTCGTATCTGCCCGCTGCGGCGGTGGCGGTCTGCGTATGGGTGTAGCTCATCGCGCCGGGCGAAGGAGTTGCGGGGGCGATGACAGGCGACTGACTCGCCGCTTTCGAGAGCTTGACGCCCGTGACGGTGATCGTTCCCGAATATTTCTCCGCGAAGGCCGCATCGATCGTGGTCTGCACGGAGAGCTTGGCCACCGTACGGCGGAGCGCCATCGCAACGTCGGTCGTCGAACCCTCGGCGATGGATTTGCTCGCAGAGGCCGACATCACGAAGCCGCCCGCACGCTTGGCCTTGGTCGGACCTCCGCGAAGGTGCCGTTATAGTCCGCAGCGGAGGCTTCGACCTTCGAGAGCAAGGCCGATTTGGTCGTAACACCCGTGAGCGAAAGGTTCGCAACGGCGTAGAAGTCGCACGTCGTACCCGCTGCCGAATGCGGCAGCGCGAAGGTCGCCGACTTGTCGGCGAGTTCCTCGGAGGTGAACGAACGCTGCGTAACAAGGTTGCCTTGGGAGTTGAAAACGTAAACCGTCAGCGACGTGAGGCTCTTCTCCCACGTTTCGGCGGCGGCAGTCGAGTTCAGGGATGCACGCGAGGCCGGGGCATCGGTAAAGGTGAGGCACACGGCAGCACCGTCCAGCGGCTCACCGTTCGTACCGTAAGTCACGGTCTCCTCCTTCGAGCAGGAGACCAGTGCAAGGGCGGCCAAAGCCGCGACAAATGTTTTTTTCATAATGGAATAAAGGATTAAAGGGTCGTTATTTATTTCGGTTCGTTTTTTTCGGCTCGCCGTCCCGCATCTTCCGCGTGCGTACACGGTGGCGGAGCTTGGCTTCATAACCCGGAGGGCCGTTGTCGTCGATCCACTGCCGGATGCCGAGGCGCAGCTCGGCTTTCAGCTGCCGGAACTCGGGACGCGAGGCGAAGTCGTCGCCCAAAGCATAGCCGGCGAAGATCGGCTCGCAGGGCGTCAGCAAGGCCCGGGCGACGGTGCGGCGCTGATCTTCCGGAATGTCGGGGAAATCGTTCGCAAGGATCAGGTCGATCGTATCGAACTTCGAGAACAGCAGACCTCGGAAAAGACTCCGGTCAGCAAGGCGAAGCGCACACTCGGCACTGCCCCCGCGTCACAAGTACGACGGTAGAGGTCGGCGGCCACGGCGCTGCGACGATCCAGAAGTTGTGCGCGGTACTGGAGCTGGGGATGGCGTTCGCGAAGGTAATAATCCAGTCTTGTCCGGAACCACGGCTTGGAATATATCTCCATAGCGGTATGCTATCGTTTCCGACCCCGCCCCTGCTGCGACTCATCGGCCCCCTGCGAGGCCTGATGGGATGCTTCGGCCGCCTCGCTGCGCTCCTGACGCGACAGAAAGCGGCTGTAAGTACGGTTGTCGCGCGGGTTCACATACAGAACCTTGTTCTTCATCGGCTCCCCGAACGAATCCTTGCCCTGACCCGCCGAGCCCTGGCCGCCGGCAAGCAGCGTCTTCACATCGGCATCCGAGAGCTGGTCACGAAGGTACTTCGGGACGTACGGCTTGTCGTAAACCGGGTCGCTGATCGTATAGCGGCCCCGATAGACGTCGTAGTTCAGGATGCCCTTGTAGGTGTTCTCCGTATCGCCGTAGGCCGTGCATCCTTCCAGCGGGATCGAGCCGCCGCTGCGAAGGATTTTTTGTCCCGCATCGTCGATGCGACGTCCCTCGGCGAACTCCGGGATCTTGACATCGCGGTGCGGAACCGCCACAAGGCGGTTCGTCGAAGGGTTGAAGGCCACGTGGCAGCGCTCAGCTTCCCCCGTGATGCTGTTATGGACCGTGACAAGGTGTTGCAGCGTCTTGCCGCGAGCCAACAGTGCCTTGTCGTCGGGCGTGATCTCCGAGGCATACTCCTCACGTTCGTATTCGGGCTGCACAAGCGGCGTATCGAGGCGGAACTTCAACTCATCGTTATGGTCCCGGTAGAAACTCAGGTTGAAAAGACCCGTCGTCGTGCCGTGGTCCGAAAGCTGGACCGTCGCAGGAAACAGCTCTCTGGTCGGGAGCCCCAGCATCAGGCTTCGCTGCGTGCGCTGCGGCAGCGCATCGAAGTCAATGCCCAATTCTTGCAACTCCGCACGCGGAATCTCAACCTTGTCGTATTTCACCTGTTCCAGTTCGGCCGTGTTCACGACGTACTTGTTATACGTCTCCCAGCCCTCCTCGCTCTTCGGATTGCTGACGAGCTTGCCCAGCGATGTGACGATCTTGCCGACGGAAAGGACGGGCACTTTCAAAAACTGAAACTGGATCGGATTGTCCTTCTGGGATTTGAAACCTCGGATGAAAGCCGCTACGGCATTGCTGCTCCGGAACGGATAGAACGCCGGACGGTTCTTCGCAAGAGGCTGCACGGTATGCACCTCTCGGCGATCCCCTTTAGTCACCAGCTTGGAAACGGCCTCTACCTGGCCGCTGTCAGGATTGCGCACGAGAAGCGTTTCCCGGTAGTCGTTCTCCTGTTCCTGACCCTCGGTCGGATTTACATTTTCTTCTGTTGCCATAATACTGTCTTTTAGTTAATAATGTGTGATGCGTACTTTGACAGCGGCAAATATAGAGGCCCTGAAACCGATCCCGACGGATGGCACGTCAGGGCCGTTCTGGGCGTGAAGAAAGAGTTAAAGAGGGTCGAAAATCGTTCTCGGACAATTTGTCAGTCAAATGTCAGATTTTGCATACAGGCACAAAAATTGTGGCCTATATAGTTACGATGTAGAAAAAATAATCAGTAAAACAGTAAATATGGAACATCTTTATTTAATGGATGATGACAACTTCTTGTATGAGCATATGGCTAATCTCCGGCCGGGCGTGGTGGATCTAATCCAGCGGAATGTTTGTGCAATGATCGATGCAGGACGGAAAATACATGTGCAATCTGCAGATGCCGTTCCGAATGAAGAATTTGAACAACGCATCAAATACACCGAAGATCCAGGGTTATGGGATAAACTTATCAACGAGTACAATGCGAAACATCCAGATAAAATTCTTGAACGCTGGACAAGGAATTGAACAAGCAAAACTTGCCTGAAATAGCAGTTGGAGGACATTCTGCACATTTCAGTAGCATACAAAAACAGGATGGGAGATTCCCATCCTGTTTTTTGAAGATCATTTCCTATTTGTTAAATATATAAATTCATTCGAATTCTCAAAATTCATTTCTCAAATAATAAGGCGGACTTGTCGATCCGCCTACTTCTTCGCCAACAGATGCCGCAGCGCAGGGTCTTCGGCGATGCGCCGCAGTTCCCGTTTTATGATCTGCGTGACGTCCTCCTTGATCTGCGCGTAATTGCGTCGGATGATCTCCTCCATACGATCCACGCCGTCGGCATCGCGGAACGAGGATATTTCCGGGATCGGAACGTACGAAGCCGTCTCCCCGGCGAGCTTCTCCCTGTCGATGACGATCTCGGCGTGGAAGATTTTCTGTTCGATGCGTTCGTCGAAATTGTCCGCCACGGCACCCACGAACATGCCTTGCGAGAGGTTGGAGATCTTCGAGGCGGGAATCAGGCTGTCGAGCTGCGTGTTGGTCGAGGTGGTGAGGTTGTCGTTGCTCAGCGAGTTGGAGGTCCGCAGCTGCACGATCCTGCCGAAGCGCTCGCTCAACGTCTTGGCCGTATCTCCCAAAACCTGACCTGCGAAGATGTTGCCCACGGTATTCTCGATGACCTTGGCCTCCTCCTGGCCGTAGTCGCGTTCGAGCTGCGAGAAGTCCTGAAAGCTCAGGCATACGGCCACCTTGTTCGAGCGGGCCGTGGCGATCAGGTTGTCCAACCCCCGGAAATAGATCGTGGGCAGCTCGTCGATGATGATCGACGACTTGAGTTTTCCCTTCTTGTTGATGAGCCGCACGATGCGCGAATTATAGAGGCCCAGCGCTGCCGAGTAGATGTTCTGCCGGTCGGGATTGTTGCCCACGCACAGGATCTTCGGGTCTTCGGGGTTGTTGATGTCCAGCGTAAAGTCGTTGCCCGTCATCACCCAGTAGAGCTGCGGGGAGATCATGCGCGAGAGGGGTATCTTGGCCGAAGCGATCTGCCCCTGCAACTGGTCCTGCGCCCCGCCTTTCCACGCATCCATAAAGGGCGACAGGTAATTTTCCAGTTCGGGATATGAGGTCAGGATCGTGAAGATGTCCTCGTAGCGTTTGCACAACAATTCGATGGCGTGGGGAAAGGTGCAGTACTTCCCTCCTTCGTAGATTTTCAGGTACCAGATGATCGCCGCCAGCAGGATGATCGGTGAATCGACGAAGAAGTCGCCCTGCTTTTGTATATCGGGTAAGTCAAGGGCATTGCTGCCCCCTTCTCCCCTAAGAACCGTACATGAGAGTTTCCCCTCATACGGCTCAAGCAACTCAATATTTCTATTTGTTGTTAGAAATCGGCTCATACTTTCAACATTTTCGTTTATTTCGCTTGTAGCAGTTGTTGTGGACAAGTTGCCGTACAATCGAACCACCAACAGATATTTCGTTGACGTTCCATGCTTTTGTACAATCTATTTCCTTGCCACATAACGGACAAATCCGGTTCTGCTTGTTCCATAAATATAAGAGAGACTTACGTCCCTTGAGAGATTCCAGCATTTGTTGCTCCTTTCGCTGAAAGAAATAATCATCGTATTCCGGGTCGAAAGGGTTTGCCTCACCTTTGATTTGCTTGTACGGGGTATAATGTATATCCGACAACCTTTTAAGGGTCAGGTAGTTCACTTTCTTGCTCTTGGTTTCATATTTCCATGCAAACGTCCATTTACGCCCCCGAATTTCATGCCAATATTTGTCTGCAACCCAAGACTTGCGTTTCTTTGGATGGCGACGTAAAGCCCATTTCTTCGTGAGATTGTAAATGTGATTGTCACAACCATGAAAAGCATCGGTTGATGCACCATATCGGTAATAGTTGCCCCAACCTGTGATTACAGGATTAAGCATTCGTATCAGCGATTCCTGCTTACACATTTTATGTCCTTTAACGATGTCACCGATTTTTGCCCTGAAGCGTTTCTGTGCATCTTTGGACGGGGATGTGTATAGCCTTTTGCCAAACTTCCTCACATTGAAACCTAAGAAATCAAAACCGTCGTATATGTTCGTAATGGTAGTTTTCTCTTCGGATAAGGTCAGCCCTCTTTCTTTGAGAAATTCTATCACGATAGGTTTGACTTCGTTTTCCAATAGCTCCTTATCTCGACCTGTGATTATAAAGTCATCCGCATAACGAATGAGGTTTACCTTGTAGTGGAATGTCTTATTGTTGCGCCATAATCTTTTGAATCTTTCAGCCAAGAGTGGTTGAAGTCCGTCAAGTGCTATATTTGCAAGTGTCGGTGATATGATACCTCCTTGTGGTGTACCCTCTTCTGTCGGGAATAGTTTGCCATTGAATACAGCTCCACATTTCAGCCATTTTCTGAGTATCGTCTTATCCATAGGGATATGATTAAGAAGCCAGTCGTGGCTGATATGGTCGAAGCAGCCTTTAATGTCTCCCTCCAAAATCCATTCGGGGGAATGCTGGCGGTTTAGAACCGTATCAATCTGACGGATAGCGTCCATTGTCCTGCGTTTCTTGCGGAAACCATAAGAAAAGCGGTCGCCTGTCGTTTCGGCTATCGGTTCCAATGCCATGAGATATAATGCCTGCATCGCCCTGTCTTTCATTGTCGGTATTCCCAACGGTCGGAGTTTACCGTTCTTTTTCTTGATGTGAACCCTACGAAGCGGCTGCGGATTGTAACCACGACGTTTCAGTTCACCGATTGCTTTGTACTTGCGCTTGGGAGAATCCCAAAGCTGTTTATCTACTCCAGACGTTTTCTTCCCTTTGTTGGAAGTAACCCTCTTTACCGCCAATGCCTTGGCGTAAAAAGAGTGGGTCAGCATCCACTGCAAGGCTTTCACCTTGTTATGTCTGCCTTCCTTTTGAGCCTTTACAATACGCGCTTGTAGCTTTCGGACATAGGCTTCACACTTGGACCAGTCCATTCCGTTCCAAGTTAGATTCCTACTATCAGCAGGCGCACACGATGTTTTAGTTTCGTTCATTTGCTTTCCTCCTTTTGAAAGTTCTAAAAGTTATCTTGTAAAGAGTTACCATATACGGAAGTCTGCCCACTTTCGTGTCGGATGATGTCACCAATAACAACCCGTGATGTTGATTCAATCCGTATCCACCCCATTACAGGGTGGCATTCGCTTTTTCCGTTATCTCATACCTGCACCCCATTCGGCTTGCCTTGCGGTTCGCTTACTCGCATTCTTACGAGAGAGATACAGGCTTGCCCTGTTCCACGTAATTGACAAACGGATAGTTTAGGTTCTGCCAAGTCCGCCGGCAGTGCTGTGTCCGTGTAACCCCAACATGGGCAAGGGTTATCCGACTGCTTACCTTTTGGTGAGAGCTAAAGTATCTTGCGCTCCTTCAAACCTTACGACGGCTAAAGTCAGTTCACTTACGTTAACCATGCTATCCAGCCTTGCCACTCAACGGTATGATACTAACCGTCCTTGACATTCCCTTACGGTTCAGTCTTGTCCTTTCGGAAAGTGTACTTTGTCCTATAAGCTTGGCACAACCCATCACTGGAGATGCACCTTATAGTAGGCTACCGCTGACGGAACAGCGGGTTAAATCATGCAACTAATATCACTGTTTAACAATCAATTACGCGACTTTACAGGTCACACCCACGTCTTATTGAGGTTGAGCATGATCGTGTAGGCCGATTCGTAGGCGTCCGAGATGTCGGTCATAAACTCCGGAGCGATGGGATTGCAGCGGTTCGAACGACGGGGATCGTCGAAATTGATGATGCAGAATTTCGGTCGGGTTTCGTAGGCGTCCAGGTGATTCAAAAGGTGGTTGTAAGCGATCGAGGACAAGTCGTCGAATTTGAAGTCGTAGAGGTACATGGCGAAGCCCTTCTCGATCTGCTGGCGGATGAAGCTGTTCACCACGGTGTAGGACTTGCCGGAACCGGGCGTGCCGAGTACTATTGTCGCACGAAAGGGATTCACCGCATTGATCCAGCCTTCGTGCCATGCCTTGCCGTAGTAGTAACGCGAACGGAGGTTGACCGAATATTCGTTCTCGATCAGGCGTGTTTCCTGCATGAAACTTTCGTTTTCGTCGTTGAACGGGTCCTCGCGCAGCCGCTCCTTGACCAGACGTCCGAGCCATAGACCCGCCAGAAACAGCGAGAGGAAGCCTATGCTTGTAGCTGCGACATAGAGCGGTGCCGCCCACTGCGGCGGCAGGTGCCGCAGCGGATCCCCGAAGAAGAAAAGCAGCAGGCCCGCCGCAGCTGCGAGAAGAATCTGCCGGTGCGTGATGCGCTCGGAGCGCACGCTGCGCGTACCCCAGCAGCTCAGAGCCAGAAATCCCGCAGCGAAGAGTTTGGTCAGGTACGAGTAAGTGAAAAGCCCCGTCGTACGCTGGACGTTCCGCAGCAGACGGTCCAATACGCCGAGCGTGCAGCCGTGCATATCGAACCATCCGTAGCAGAACCAATAGAAGTGGAGCAGCAGGAACAAAACGCTTATGCCCCGCATGAGCTGCATGACTTTTTCCAATCCTCTCAGGTCATCTTCCTGTTGCATGATATACGGTTTTTGCAACGAAGATACCTTCGCTTCCGGGCTGCTCGTGTGTATGTCCGTTCCGGGCACATCCAGGCCGGTTGTTTTGCAAAATTCATATTATACGGCGTGTAATTCGAAAAAATCACACGCCGCGTATCATTATCGTTGGCTTCGTTCGACGAGAGCCTGTTTCAATGCATCCAGAAATTTGGTCACGTTTACTTTCCGATTAAGCGTGGCATTGCGGCAGCGGTCGGGATTCTTGAACGAAACATTCAGCAGCAGTTCGAAAGTGCGGACGAGCTTGTTCAATTCGGCAGGCGTACCGTCTGCTTGCGGATCGCACCCGACGCATGGAGCGCCGAGATCAGCTCCATCAGGTCGGTCAGGGTGTACTCTGCGGACCAATAGTACGGCGAGCGGATATGCTTGCTCTGCTGAGTCGCCAGAGCAGGATAACGCAACTGCACCAGCAGGATTCGTCGTTCGATCTCTACGTGTGCGATGATCGTTTCGAAATATCCCTTTTTGATCGGCTCTTCGGCGTATCGATACTTCATACGTTCCAGATAACCGCACAAATGCGCCAACAAGCGCAGCTGGTCGATCACGGGTCGTTTTCTTAACAGTCGGGAAATACGTTCCACGAAATGTTCGATGGCGGCTTCCAGACGTGCGGAAATTTCATCGGATGAAAATGCTTCGCCGCAGAGTGAGAACAGCCGGAAAAGTTCACACTCCGAAATAATCTTGGTAGCTTTCATAATACATAATTTTGAATGGGTTAATAAAAAGCGCGGGAAAGGCCCGCGCTCCGAGAGATAGCTATTCGATCTGCGCGAAACTCTCCGCCATAGGAGAAAAAGCCTCGCGGAATATTCGTTTTCTCCGTTTTTATACCCCTTTCATCTTTGTGCGATGCCTTACCGAATTTACTGAATATTTGCGAACGACTCCATCCCTCACCGCTTCGCACGGCGTTTCTTACGTCGCCGGCGCTCGCGCGGGATCGGCTCCTCGTACTCCTCCTGTCGGCCGGCCGCGAGCAGATCGAACAACTCTTCCAGGCCCATGCCGTCGACGGCCGTACTTCTGCGGGTATCTCCCCGCTCCTGCGCCGGGGGATATTCGCGCCTTCGTTCCGGCTGCCCGCCCTGCGGGATCTCTTGCGTCTGTTCCTGGACCTCCTCAGCCTCCTGCATCCGTTGCTCGGCTTGGCCAGCGTCGAAATGCGCCGCCAGACCGTTTGCCGCGAACTCCCGTCCCAGGCGCGAACCGTTGACCGCGACACCCGCACGGTGATCGATGAACGTCGTACCGTAGATACGTCCTGCGTCGGTGCGGCGCAGCACGGCCGTGATCCCTTCCGCTTCCAACAGACGGCAGAACTCCTCCGGGGAACGGGTAGCACCCAGCACCCGCACGACGGCCTGCCGCGTACCGTCGAGCGCCGCACTGTCCCGCAGTGCCTCCCTGCTGTGGGCGTAGTACCGTTCGAGTGTCCGGTGTCCTACGTCGCGTCCTATACGGCTCGACTTGATCGGTACACCCTGTGGCGTGGCGTCGTCATCGAGCGCACCGTAGAGGATACCGGCATACTCGTGTCCGTGTGCCGTACCCCGGCACTCTTCGATGGAGACGTTGAAATATTCGAGCAGCGTCCGCAGCTCCCCGAAGGAGGTGCAGCGGTAACGGTGCAGTGTAGAGCGCACGAGCGATGCGAGTTGTCGTTTGAGGTCGCTTTTCGTATAGTCGAGTTTCGACAACGTGTCGTACGTCTGCTTCGCGTCGCCCTCGGCGGCAGGGCGCAGACCGTAGCGTCGTTCTAGAGCATCGAGGATC